>WLWE01002751.1_pt1 | contig 10904 bp, 3 predicted proteins | sample 6718301 | NCBI WGS metagenome assembly WLWE01 (sample SAMN12718691, study PRJNA515312) | sponge metagenome | isolation source: marine sponge | host: Mycale hentscheli | place: New Zealand: South Island, Marlborough, Capsize Point | collected 2003-05-01 | reverse complement strand
AGCTATATATAACTTTAATTATCATACAGAAGGTTACTTTTTTGGATGGTTATGGTTTAAAGAGTCTGCTAGATTTAGAAACTCTGCTTTATGGTACTTTAAGCCTTCTAGAAATACATCAAGATTATTATCACATTATATAAAAACCGACAAAAAGTATCAACACATGTACAACGAATGGAAAAAATAAGTTATGTCATATTACTATAAATACAATTTTGTATCACCTGAGCCACTATATGCAACTGTAAAAGAAGAACTTAAAAGTTATTTTGATACAGGAGCTGTTGATGATTTACTATTTCCTACTTATTTAGATAAGTGTTTAAAAAAGTTAGGTAGAACTACTTATATAATTAGTGAGCAAGTTTTATTTATAGAAGACTTTGAAGCTAGACTACCAGATAATTTTCATGCAGTTAGAGAAGCTTGGATGTGTACTGCAATACCAGGAAATCCTTATCCATCAGCATCGTCATTTTATTCTCAAGCAGCTAATGCAACAACTATTCAAATCTCACCATTAACAATAGGAGGAACTACTTGCAACAATTCTGAGTGTCAGCATCCAAATTGTGATGGAACATGTATGCCTGAATTAGTTCAAGCTGTATATAAAACAAACAATGAGATAGCTAGATCATACAGACACAGTTATTTATTAAAACCAGGAAACATATCTACTAGAAAGCAATGTGATGTAAACTATAGAAGTGATTGGAATAATTTTGCCCCACCAGTTCGTGAGTTTACTCCTGGATCTGCTAATTATGATTCATTTGATATTAGAGATAATAAGTTTGTAACTAACTTTAGAAATGGTGTAGTTCATTTATTATTTTATTCTACAGAATATGATGACATAGGAAACCAGTTAGTTCCTGATAATTATAGAATCTCTGAGTATGTTGAAGCTTTTATTAAATTTAAAGTATTTGAAATACTAACTAATCAAACAAATGATGAAACGTTTAACCAACTTCAACAAAAGTTAGCTTATTATAAACAGGAGTATAATGAGAAATACATAGAGGCAGAAATTGAGATTAAAAAACAAACACCTTGGGAGAAGCAAAGAAGGATTAAAAAAGATTTAAACAGGTTCAACATGTATGAATTACCTACTCGAACCAATAGATACGGAACTAGAAGAAGACGCAATAATTAAGAACTATGGCTAAAGCTAACTCAAATGGTACTTCTGGGACATCTGGAAACTCAAAAAAAAGAAGGACCAATATAACGATGAATTCTGCAACTGCTAGAACAGGATTAAATCTAGACAGTTCTATTAATCAGGTTGGTCCTGGGAGACTTACCTATGCCTTAAATGCTGCTATAGAAAACTTTGACTCTAGTTCTGTAAACTATCAAAATGAGCCAGGTAATGAACTATGTCTTGATTTTACTCCTGGATATAGATTAATTGGAGAACATTTTATTCCAGAAAAGAAAAAGAATATTTTTTTCTTATCTAATCCTGATACAGGTGGTAGTGAGATAGGATTTATGGACAATAATGATTGTGTGTATCATGTGTTAATAAATGCGGATTGTTTAAATTTTGATATAAAAAATCCCATTCCTAAAATTGTACATAGAATATCAAATTGTACAACAGAAATTTATTGGACAGATGGAATTAATTCTAGAAGATATCTAGATATAGAAAATCCTCCGTGGAAACTTCTTAGTGGTACACCAAACTGTGATCCTGTTTATATCAATCCCCTTACAATAGATTGTAACCAACTTAAACTTCAACCTAACTTTTCTATACCGTCTTTAAATGTTTCTAAAGTTGAAAATGTAGGATCTTTAGTTGCAGGTACTTATCAATTTGCAGTTCAATATGCAGATGCTAGTGGAAATGAACTCACCTCATATTATTCTATAACAAACCCAACACCAATTGCTGATGAATTTGTAACAACAGTAAACTTTGATTACCCTGTTGGAAAGTCTATTGTTGTAAACGTAGCTAATCTTGATCTAACAGGACAGTTTCAGTATTATAATTTAGCTGTAATAAAAACTATTAATAATATAAGCTCTGCTGAATTAGTAGGTACATATAGTATTGAAGAATCTAGTAGAGATGTAACTTATACAGGAGAAGATCAAACAGCTATTCAACTAGCAATGATTGACATACTTGAAAAGTTTCCATATTATGATATAGCTCAAGATGTTACAGCTGTACAAGACGTTCTTGTATGGGATAATCTTACATCTATTGATAGAATTAATTACCAATCAATAGCTACTCAGATAGAGCTTAAGTGGGAAACATATAGAATTCCAGCAAATGAAAATTATGCAGATGAATTAAATGCTACTAACTTACGTGGATACATGCGTGATGAAGTGTATGCATTTGAGATAGTATTCTTACTAAGGAATGGTAAACAAACAGATGGTTTTCATATTCCAGGTAGAGAAGTTAATCAATCTGTAGACAATCCTCAAGATATACCAAGTACAAATAGTGATTTTATTGGTGAACCTGATTACTATATAGGCAATACAGGATATAAATCATATTGGAAAGTTTATAATACAGCAACAGTTTCTGAGTTTTCTTCAGGCTATGATGCTACAGATTTAAATTATAAAGGACCTTATCAATTTGGAGAGTTTTCATTTTGGGAATCTACAGAAGAGTATCCTTGTCAAGATGATTTATGGGGAGATTTAGCTGGACAAAAAATTAGACACCATAAATTTCCAGATGTTTTAGTTAGCCCTATTATTGAGAACGGTGAAATTGTTTATGATAATGATCAGATTGTACCTAGTATGCAAAATGATGCAGTGTTTCCATTAGGTGTACGTGTTAATAATAGTGAAATTAATTCATTAATTTTTACATCTGATTTGTCAGATGAACTAAAAGATGATATTGTTGGATACAAGATTGTAAGGGCAGACAGAGGAACTAATAAGTCTGTGATAGCAAAAGGTATGCTCAGGAATGTAAACACTTACGCTAGAGATGATGAAGACTATTATTATCCAAATTATCCTTATAATGATTTAGGTGTTGATTCTTATATATCTGCAACTAATAACGCTTGGACTGACGAATCAGAACCTTGGTTATTATATCTACCTTCAACTGAAACAATATTTTCTTGGCCTGAGTTTCAATTTATTGAAATTACAATAAATGATGAACAAGGAGTATATGAATACACAAGTGCTTCAAATGGTAGAGTTGCAGAAGGAACTATTGAATTAGATGAAAGAATTGAAATCTGTTCTCTTACAAGACCAACTGCTCTTCTTGGTAGGATTCTAATAGGTCCTGGTAATTACAATGTTTATGAACTATCTGCAAACACTTGCGCTAGTTGGGGAGCTAAATGGTATGATCCTTTTGCAGATGATAATAGTGCAGAGATTTATAAGACAAAATGGTTATGTGGTTGGAGTTGTATTTTCGGTGGAGGTGCAAATGATTCTCATTATGCAAGAGTAGCTGTAGATGGTAATGCTCCTACAGAGTATAGTAATAGTGAGGTTTGGCCCATTTGTCCACTAGACAGGACGAATCAACTCACCGCTGAAGAAGAAATGCCTCCTGGAGAAATTACTGATACTAAAAAGTCTAGAAGATCTACATTAGGTTGTAAAATAGAAGAACCACTTAAACCAATTACAGAAATAAATGAAGAAGAGGGTCTTTCTTATAGACAAGTATTTAACTCACCAGATACATCTTTTGGACAGCCATTCTTAGGAAATGTATTAAAACTTGAAAGTGTAATGTTTGGTGCAGGTAAAGGTCACTTTGCTGAAGTTAAAGATAATGCTAAATATAAACTTCTTTCTTTAGAAGCACAGCAAGATGCATTAAAGAGCGCAGGTGATGTTGCAGGTCTGACAAATACTTTTAATATAAGTGTAGCATTTACTATATATCAAACATACTTAACAATATATATAAATGGTATAACTAGAAGAAACTATGCACAGTCATATAACTCTAGAGCTAGCTATGATTATTCATTTGATATTGGTAATAATAAATTTGGTAATGGTAGTGGAGCTTCTTTTGTAGGTATTAAACAAAGAGATATTGACTTTGCAAGATACTTAATACCTGGAGTACAATCCCTTGCACCAAATGAATATAATGTAAACAATTGGAATAGAGAAAGTTCAGTGTTTATAAAAACAATTGAGAATAGAGATTTTACAAATAATACTAGTGTAGATTACATACCTTTTCCAAGTGATACGAATAGTTTGAAAACTCCTTCTGGAGAACCTTCTATTATAGACAAATCAAGATATACTATTGGTAGTGCTGGAACATGTTCGTCTCCTGAAAAAGAATTTGACTTGTCTGTTGTGTCGTACTATGCATCAATGAAAAATATTGTACTTAATCAGTATGGGCAGATATATTCGTACAGCACTGTAGATACAGGATATCAAGTTCCTAAACAAACTGGTGGAACATCAACAGTATTTGGAGGAGATACATTTATTTCTAGGTTTGCATATAAAACTAAACTTCCTTTCTTTATTGACAATAGAGTGGGTGCTCCTGTTGATAGTGATGTATTCTTTGATGAAATTGGAAACATAGCATATCCTAGATTTTGGCATTCCTCAAGATCAATACTAGAAAATGCTGATATTGATGGCACTACAGCTGCAAACTTCTTTTCATATAAAGCTCATAATTTTGATTGTCCTAATGATCCATCTTCAATAGATCCTATTACAGGAGGTTCTTATAGAACTTTTTATGATGGGTTTATGTATTTATTTGCATATGGTATTCCTAGTTTTTATTGTGAGAGTGTATACAATACAGATTTACGTCAGGCATTTAATAATAAGGAGGGAGACTTCTGGCCTCATGTAAGTAGCGGTATTCCTGATGATTGGTTACAAGAAACAAATGTACCTATTGCTCAAGATAACACATATTATTATAATGTAACATTTTCTAAACAAAACAAAGAAAATGTATTTACACATCTTCCTCCTGATTGGAAAGAAGATTTATGTTTTACAGTATTTCCATTTAGAGCTATTTATTCAGATGCAGCTACAGATAGTTCCGATGTTAGAGTTAATAACTGGTTGGTTTACAGAGCTTTATCTTTTCATGATTTCCCTCAGAATTATGGGGATCTTACATCATTAGATGGTATTCAAAACAAAGCAATACTTGCACGATTTGAGAATAAATCATTACTATACAATAATCTATTGACTATTGACACTAGTAATCCTCAAGCAGCATATATAGGTAACCCTAGATTATTTGATGCATCTCCACCAATTGATTTTGCTGAAACAGATCTTGGTTATGTGGGAGCACAAAATAAATTTTTATTAAAGATACCACAAGGTCAAATAACTGTAGATGCAAAAAGAGGTCAAGTATTTTTAATACAAGGTGCTAAAGTATTAGATCTTACTGGATATGGTTCTGGTGTAAATAGATTTATGACAGATCATTTACCTTTTGAAATATTAGAATATTTCCCTAATGTAAATACAGATAATCACTTTAATGGTATTGGAATACATGGTGTATATGATAGTAAATTTGAGAGAGTAATAATAACAAAGTTAGATTACATCCCACTTAGTTCTGAAATTGAATATGATGAAGATAGTGGAGATTATTATATACCTATTACTAGTTCTAGTTTTAGTAAATCACTTCCACCAGTTCCTTCAGACAACCCTGTAGATTCTGGAGATGTGCCTACAGTGAACGGAGAAAAAACTACCACTACAACAAGTAGTACAACTATTATTCGTATAGATGAACCTGATACACCACCTATACAAGTTGTTAATCTTAATGACCCTGAATATTTTTGTAATAAATCTTGGACAATGTCTTTTGATTTTAACAGTAAAAGTTGGATATCGTTTCATTCATATCTACCTAACTTTTATATAGGAGAAAATAACTTTTATTACTCAGGTATAAATGGATGTTGTGTAACAGACCAATCACCTAATCTAGAGATAATAGCAGGACCAATTAAAAAGCCTGTAATTATAACAACTACAACTAGTACTACAAGTGATCCATTGTTTACAACTACAACTACTAGTAGCACAACAATAGATTGTAATATAGACAATGGTGATTTTATTCCAACAGATTGTATAATGAGTGGAGGTACTGGAGTTATAACTGTTCCTCCTACTACTACTACAACAAAATGTGCAAGACCTTCAACAGTAGTTGAAGAAGTAATATTTGAAGGTTATCAAATAGTTGGACAGTCTCCAGTTATAAGTTCTGGAAATGCAAAAGATGCTTGTGATGCAGCAGGTTTTGTTACACTTACAAGTAATGTTCAAGATCCTACAAGTTCCACACTTCCTATTTATTCTACCATACAAGTAAATTATAGTTTAGAAGTAGCTCAACAAGCATTCTTAGGAAATGATGGTGATTGCACCCCTGCTCCTGATGGATGGTATTGGACAAACGAAACTTATGGAAGTAACAATAGCGTGTTTCAAATATACAATGGAATAATATCTGATATGTACGATTGTAGTTGTGTACAGACAACAACAACAACCACTACTGCAGTTCCTTTTATAAAAGAGTGTGGTACTATATTATTTGACATAGGAACTAATAAAATTGGTGCAGTTAATAGAAACGCACGAAGTTTAATAAACTTAACAATTCCTGGATATACAAGTCCTTCGGATATAGCTCTAACGTCAACTAAATTTTGGTCAGTGTCCTCAGATATTAAAGAGTGGGACATTGATCAACTAGATCCATTTGTGGCAACTGGAAATGAGCTTGCGACTGGTCCTAAAAGAACAATAACTTTACCAATAGGTTTTGGAACAGTAGATTCTATTGTAGCTATAGATGACACAACATTAATTGCTATTGATGATAGTTCTCCAGCAAATGGAATAGAATTAGATATAACAACTTTAGCTGCTACAGGTACAACAAAGTTTACATTACAGAATAATAGAGAAGCAATAAGTAACATGTTGTACACTACTAATGATAGAGTATTAGTTGTAAATAAAGATACTTTATCATCTATTTATTATATTTCAGAATATGAATATTCCACTGGAGTTTTAAATACTGAAGTTAATATAGGTTCTGTAGAAGGAAAAGTTCTTTCTGAATATGAAGGTAATATTGTATTATTTACAACATTGTTAGAAACATATATTCTTTCACCTGTTGCTCCTTACACTCTTATAGATGGAGGAACTACTCTTTCAGAAACTATAACATCAGGTTCATCAATAATGTCATGTGTATGTAAATCACTAAGTGCAAATACAACAACTACCACTACTACTGGTGCACCTACTACTACCACTACCACTACAATATCAGCAACTTGTAATGAGTATGAAGTGACTGGACCAACAGCAATCTATTATACTAATTGCTTTGGTCAACAAGAATTAATATCTGTAGGATCTGGACAAACGTTAAATGTGTGTGCAAGTGTAGCAATACCAGGAGCAACTCTAATAGGACCATGTACATAATAAAATAAAGAAATGGCAAACAATAAAGCAATAAATATAAAAATACTAGCATCTGCACCCAAGGCAGGTCCTTTTGATATATTAGACGAAAGTAGAAATATATTAATAGAGGATGTATCTCTAGATGAGTTAGTGTCTGGTATTGCTTTAAATGTACCTGATGGTAGTGTTAGTATAACAATTTCTTCAAAAGGTGACTGTGGTTTTGAAAAGTTTGTAGAATTAAAAGATATAAGTAATGAAGAGTGGGTTGATTCAAGTTACTCAAAATCAATAACAGGATGCTTGTGGACACATTTAAAAGATGTTTCTATATATAATTATTATTATGGAAACATTGAACCATATATTATAGAGTATCCATTTTCTTATACATATCATGATGAAATACTTCAGAATGTAAAAGACTATAGTAAAGTGTATAACTATTTACCAGAAACATCTGGATCGTTTGATACAAATAGAAAAATACAAGTTGATGATCAATGGTTTAATAAAGCTGTTCTTTATAATGGTCAACAATCAACAGGGATATTAAATTTAGTACCAAAGCCTGAGAATAACTTATCGTCTTACATGCAGTATCCTATTCTAAATGCTGACAGTAAAACTATTACTTATTCAAAGACAGATAGTTTTTATCAGTATAATACATTTTGGGCTCTTCAGAAAAATGATGAGTTACCTCTATTTATAACTTCATGTAAATCCTTGTCTTTAGATAAAGAAGTTAATCAATCTAATATGGATTATGGATCTAGATCATTTAGAAAAGCTACATTAAGAGCTAAGAATCTAAAGGTAAGACACATACTTGACAATACGTCAACAACACATATAGTAAGTCAGTTTATTGTAGCACCGTCACAAATATCATATAAGTAATGGCAAAAGGTTTATCAGCAGCAAAAGCTAAAAAAATACTAGAAGATGGTTATGTAAAAGGTAAACCTCTCACAGCAAAGCAAAAGAAATACTTTGGAGCTATTGCTAGTGGGGCTACGCCTTTGAAAGCAATTAATGGTGCTGGTGTACCTAAGGCACAACTTGGATTAGCAAATAAATTATATAAGTTCTTCAAAGGAACTGATAATGTTGCTGATGTTGCAAACACAGTTAGAAAAACTAGTAACGTTGTTGATAATGCATGGACAGTAAAACCATTACCAGGATTGCATTTAAAATCAACAATGAACAACGGTGCTATTTCTAAGATAATACAACCTAAGACTGGATTTATAAATACAGAACAAGCTTTAGCTATTATAAACAAAGAATCAGGAGGCCCTGCAAAAGTAGCTCTTATAAGACAACAATTGGGAGATAACATTCCTAAGAAGATGGACTATAATGAGTTTAGAGCAGCAACTCAAAAAAGTCTTATTCCTTTAGAGGTTAAAATAAATCCAAGCGGTAACTCTGATTATGGTTTAGAAAATATTGGTTATGATCCTTGGAAAGTAGAACATGAAGCTTTAACTATTAGTAATAGGGATCAATTTGGTACAGGTTCAAGCATGCATGATAATCCTGATGACACATTAGGTCATGTACATTTTTTAAAAGATGCTGATGATCCAAACACGCTAACTATAACACAAATACAATCTGATGCGTTTCAAGGTCAGTATAACACAAAGCAAACTAAAGAGCAGTTAGAAAGGTCTTTATCATCTAATAAGAAACATGCTGAAGCTCAAAAAAAACTTCATGCTCGTGCTGTACAAGATCCTGATTCTAGAACTTGGACATACCCAGATGGTATGGTACTTACTAATAATGCATACAAGGAAGCTCTGGATGGTCAAAAGAATTGGAATAAAATGCAGCAAGCAGATATAGATAACTATAGTCAAAAACAATTATTAGCTAAGAATCATGAAGAAAGATATTTGCAAGAGATTGTAAACTATGCAGGTGCAAACGGTAACAATAAAATAAGAATACCGACTATGGAAACCGCTGCTAAAGTGCAGGATTTTAATGACATGCAGAAGAACATGGGCGTTCTTAAAAAATATAAAAATCAACCTAAAACTATTAAAAAACTATATGGTCAAGATGTTATAACTGTAACTGATAATAAAGGTAATACATGGTATGAGTTTGATATACCAGAATCATTCAAATCAGGAACAGGAGAAATAAAAGCATTTAAAGAGGGTGGATGGTTAGATAAGTTTGATGATGGGGGTTCAGTGCCTAAAGCTCAAACAGGAATGATGTATGCACGTACGTCTGGAACATCTCCTGAAGAACCTAAGAAAGCTCAGGATGGAACAGTAATGTATGGTACACCTGAATATAAAAAAGCATATGAGGAAGGTACATTTGCAGATGTTCCTAATCAACTAGATGAAGTAGTAATGTACTCAGGGATAGACTATGAGAAATATCCTTACTATAATGATTTAAGTGCAGAGCAAAGAAAATACTTTGATGATGATGGTCCGATTGGTAGAGGTATAAGAAGAGCTGCTTATACAAAAAAAGGACTTGCTGAAGATACTTATGATGTCGTTAATCCTTTAATGTACGGAATGTTAGGTCTTGCTGGAGGTATGGCAGCTGGTCCAGCTCTATCAACATTAGGTAGAGGTGCTGCACCATATGTAAGTAGATATGCTATTAATCCAATTCAAAGAGCACTAAGTTATAAACCTCTTGGAGGCCCTGTAAGTATAGGTAATGTAGTTGATGGAGGTAGTGCTGCTTATGCTGCTTATGCTACTCCTGGAGCATATGATAAATTCAAAGAAAATCCTAGTTTTGATACAGGATTAGATCTTGGTTTAACAGCAATAGATCTAGTACCATTTAGTGAAATATTTACAGGAGGTAAAAATATTAAAAATTTATACAATAAAGGTAAAAACTTATTTACAAAAACTCCTACTCCAGCTGTATCTAATGCTATTGATGCTTCAATAGATCCTGGAATTAGACAAGGTCTTGCAAATTTGAATGATGAATTAGGGATAGTCAATACAACTTCATCACAAATTAGAGCTAGTGAAAAATTTAATAAAAACTGGTTTAATCATCCTGATGTTATTAAGAAAACAGAACAAATGCTTAATCAGCCTAGTACAGTTAGAGCTAATATGAGTGAAGTTGAGATTCTTCAAGATATTAATATGTATAATACAATGCTTGATAAAACTCCTAACTTACCAGCTAAATTACAGAATAGGATTAGAGAAAATCTAAAAGATTTAAATGCTGGATTGGCAAAAAGAAATCTTGAAACAGTACAACAGAAAGGAAGATTTACAGAGGTGTTTGATGAGAATAATTTAAACCATCAAGATATGGGTATTCATTATGATGAAAACCTTAGAACCTTAGGATTATATAAAGGTCGTACAAATCAAGCA
>WLWE01002737.1_pt1 | contig 10959 bp, 3 predicted proteins | sample 6718301 | NCBI WGS metagenome assembly WLWE01 (sample SAMN12718691, study PRJNA515312) | sponge metagenome | isolation source: marine sponge | host: Mycale hentscheli | place: New Zealand: South Island, Marlborough, Capsize Point | collected 2003-05-01 | reverse complement strand
ACACTGCTTCTTCACTGGGCAACGCTGGCGACTACGTCGACGGCATTGGTCTTGCTAACGTAACATTCCACTAAAATCTTACAGCAAGATTAAAGTTCAACAAGAGCCCTCTTCGGAGGGCTTTTTCTTGAGTTCGTGAATTCCGATAAATAGACAGATAAGCAACTTAAAGGTCTTACCATGGCAGATACTTGGAATCATAAAACTGTAATTACACCTGATGACGCACTGTATATTGATGGTGAACTTATCATCAAGGGTAATATTGTTCAGGTTGAAACTACACAAATCATCAACAAGTTGGAATCCAACTCACTCATCATCAATTCAGATGGTGGTCCTAATCCCAGTGATTTAGGCTGGCAACAATACTCCATACCACAGTTAGTACTAAAGTATGATGCCTACAATCAGGATGCTTTGGGTTGGGGCAAGATGTTTTATCGAGCTGACGATGTAACAGACAAAACTCCTATTGCTAACAACGATCCTGGTTTGGATTACATGAGATTTAGCACAGTGGGTTATCCTGTAAACGGCGCTATACAGATTACAAAACTGCAAACCATGCCACCCAATGATTTCAATAGTCAATCCAACATTGGAATACTTGAAGGCAACATATGGTCAGGTAACTCAGCCGCGGCTTACAGATTTACTGACGAGATTACCTTTTATATTACCAGTAACGATCAAGGCGGTTACACTGATATTAAGCCTACTGGTAACACATTCCAAAATGCTGGTGACACTGTTACATTCAATCTAAATTTAGATGAAACTGGTGTAAATCCAGGAGTATATGGTGCTAACAACAGCACAACTAACCGTATTGATGTTGACAGCAAAGGCAGGATTATAAGTTTAGTCAATCAAGCCATAGACATTACACTGGATCAAATCAGTGGTGGAATATTTACTGGTGACGCCGCAAACGCTGTGTATGGATTGTTTAGCGCAGGCACAGGATTGACTTACAATGGCAACACTACATTGCCATTCGGAGAATTTTATATCACAGACACTACAGTGGGTGCTGGTACATATGGCCAAGCAAACACTACACCAGTGTTTGATGTTAACCAACAAGGACAACTTACATCAGCGGCAGACATTCTCATCAACATTGAAGCATCACAAGTAAGTGACTTTGAGCCAGCAGTGGAAGCATTGCTTGGAGCGGTCACACTAGATGATGGAACTGGATGGAGTGCGGCAAACTTAGCCTACACTCCAGGAGTGTTTACATATACAACACCAACCAGAGCAGAAGTTCGTAATGTATTGAGTGCTGATGGTCCAATTACATATGATGGTGCAGGTGGTGTTATAGGGCTTGCAGATATCATAAGCAAGGATCTTACATTTGAAGGTCTGGTTGATCTTAGTAATGCAACTGTGCCTGGATTTACAGTAGATGGTAACTTGGAAATCCTGGGTAACATAAATGCTGTTAACAAGACAGACCTCAGAGTATTAGACGCAAACATTTACATGAATGTTGGTAATGTTGTGCAAGACAGTTTTATTATTGTAGACAGACAATCTGCCAGCGAAGCAAACAGTTTCCTGAGATGGAACTCTACTGCCAAAGAATGGTCACACAGTGATGGCACCACAGAGTGGGTACTTGTCAGAGATACTGATGATGTTCTTGAAGGCTCAAGTAATCTTTGGTTCACAGAGGACAGAGTAAATGCTACAGTGAGTTCATATCTGGTTGCTGGCGATGGCATAGAATTTATAAACGTAATACAACCAGGCAATCCCAATGCATTGGGTATCTATGCTAAACTTGGCAAGGACATGGAGTTTGGTCCAAGTCAGGGAATTACCATAGGTAACTCAGTCGTTACAGATTACCAAACTCATGTAATGACTGGAGATTACGACTTTAGTTTAGGAAACCTAATACTTCCTGCAGGAACAGAATCCATAGACGGATACGTTTATACTGAGCTTGCCAGTAACGAAGCATTCATCCACATGAACGGTTTTAATATTCCCATTACTCCCACAGTGGATTTTGGTAGAGTAGATACTGCTAACGGTGTACTTGCCAGTGGTGCTATAGAAGTTTATGCTGGCACAGAAATTTTACCCAATGGTAATTCAAATTCAAACATTGCACTAATACGTGGTATAAAAGCAGGCGCTAATACAAGTGTGTATTTAGATTCTGATCCCACATCTGACGGCAATGTAATTATTATTGACGCGGAAGGCTTAAGCCAACCAGAAGTCAGAGATAGTTTTGGAGTTGCTAATGTTTCAGGATTTGGAAACATTACATACATCAATTCCACAGGCTTGTTTGAATATCGAGGTGTTACTACTGGCGATATCAGAGCGCAACTACAAGGTGTGGGTCTCATAGGATATGATCCAGCCAACGGAGAAATCACAACTGCCGCAGACAATTATAATGCTTGGAAATTTATAACGGACGATGGAATCGGACAAGAACAGTCTGTAACTTCTCAGGAGCGTGTAACTGTTCAGGGCGGCACTGGTATTAGTGTAACAAACGCTGGTAATGTTATTACTGTCACAAACACCAATTCAAGTGCTGATATCACAGCAGTAATTGCTGGTGATGGTTTGTCTGGTGGTGGTGCATCAGGTGATGTTACTCTTGATGTAGGAGCAGGCACAGGTGTTACCGTGGATGCTGATAGCATTAGCATTGGACAAGATGTTGCCACTACTGCTGATGTAACATTTGGTAGTGTAACCACCACACAATTAACTACAGGTGCTGTAGGTAATTCAGGTACAATTGAAGGACAATGGACACTAACACCTGGAACTACCTTACAAGCGACTTACGCTGACTTAGCAGAAAAATATAAAGCAGATAAAAATTATGAGCCAGGCACAGTAGTTGTGATTGGCGGTGATGCTGAAGTTACTGCATGCCATAGTTTCATGTCAATGCGTGTTGCTGGTGTTGTAAGTTCTAATCCAGCGTTTACAATGAACGAAGCATTGGCTGATGGTATATTAGTAGCACTCAAAGGCAGAGTACCAGTAAGAGTATCAGGCCAAGTCAAGAAAGGTGATCTTCTTGTAACAGCAGATGAACTGGGCTGTGCTACAAGTGCAGAAACAGATAATGTACCTCCCACCGCGGTGGTTGGTATCGCTCTCAAGGATTCAGAGATGGGATGGACAGAGGTTAAAGTATAATGAGCGGCAACGTAGATGTTAACGCATTCAGAACAGTTAGAGTAGTCGACCAAAATGGTCAGACCACAAACATCATTGCTGACCAAGCAGAAGATGTCTTTACACTTGAAGCCGGCGCCAATGTATCTCTGGTCGTAGTTGAAGACAGAATCACACTTGCTACTCAAAGTCCCATAGGATTTACAGGCAGTGTGGGTTTCAGAGGCTCACAAGGATTCCAAGGATCACAGGGTGACAGAGGTTATGCTGGCTCACAGGGCAGAACAGGTTTTGTGGGTTCATATGGTTACACTGGTAGCATAGGCTTTACTGGTTCACAAGGTGACAGAGGTAACGTTGGATTCACAGGTTCAGAAGGACCCAGAGGTAACATAGGCCCACCAAGTGCTGTACCAGGATTCACTGGCTCACAAGGTAATGTGGGTTTGATGGGTTATACTGGTAGTGTGGGCGTTCAAGGCTCCATAGGTTATTCAGGATCACAAGGTAATGTTGGACCCATAGGTTTCGCAGGTAGCAGAGGCTTATCAGGTTTCACTGGTAGTATTGGTATTATAGGATTTACAGGTTCACAAGGCCTGCAGGGCAACATAGGTTACGCAGGTAGCAGAGGTAGTACTGGATTTACTGGAAGCCGTGGCTTTACTGGTTCCAGAGGTGTTCAAGGTATACAAGGTAATCCTGGTATCAGAGGTTTCACTGGTTCACAGGGAAGCACAGGACCCATAGGCGAAACAGGTTACTCAGGTAGCCGTGGATTTGTGGGCAGTACAGGTTTTACAGGATCTCGTGGAGCCATAGGCCCACAGGGTCAAACAGGCATAGGCTTTACTGGTTCCAGAGGTGGACAAGGCCCTCAGGGTAATGTGGGACCAAGTCCTGAAGCATTCAGAACTTTTAGATATCAGGATGCTGATTCAGGACTCACACAACTTATAATTGCTGATCAAAGCGACGATGTAATGACACTCGTTGCCGGCAAAGGCATGAAGTTGGATTTCAACGAATCAACAGATACTATTACATTTATAAACACTGGAGATAGTTTCAATGGTGGTGGTGGCCCAAGTAATATTACTATTGTAAACAACGCGCCAGATGAATCATGCTCTATAATTGAGTACAATCAAACTTCTGGTGTATTGTCATATACTCCCTGGGATGTTAGTGTATATGCTACAAATGGCACTGTAAACCAACTGTTCAAGGATAGCACAGATTATACCAACGCATTGGTACAGGCTGAGGCAGTAACCAGAGCAGATGCTGATACAGCAATTTACAGTTATGTAGACGATCAAATTGCCGCTATAGATTCAGAACTTAGTAGTAACTTGATTGTAATCACAAACTACATTGATGAAGCCAATGTTTACTTACAGGGACTAATTCAAGAAGAAGCCAACATCAGGGAGATGATGGATACTGGTTTGCAACAGCAAATCAATGAACTCAGTGGTAATGTAAACACAGATCTCAACGATGTATATATTGCCATTGCTAACAACACAAATCTTATCAATAGTGTTGATGCCAATAGTATTGCCAGAGACAATCAATTACAGACAAACATTGACATAGTAAGCGATGGGCTTGCTCAGGAAATTTTAGATCGCATAGCAGGTGATCAGACTGTACAATTAAATCTTGACAATCAGGTTGGTATAATCAACGGCGAACTTGCTTTGCTGGATCAAGCAATACAGGATGAGGCAAGTGTTCGTGCTAATGCTGATACTGCATTGTCTGACAGAATTTCTACAGAAGCAACTCGTAATGATGGGCAGGATGGTGAAATAGATGACCTGGAAATCCGCGTAGATGAATTAGAAAGCAGAGTATCATTCAGTATTGATTATGAAGCGATATTAACAAATTTAGGTAATGTAAATGTTGACCTGCCAGGTACAGGTGACTTTATTCCCATGGATTCTTCGGGTGTAGTCACAAATGATTGGGCAAACATTGCTACTATAAAAATGAATGCAGTGGACGATGAAGGCACCTTCCACTTTTTAGACGCTATAGGTGTCAGCGATGATTTAGTATTCAATGCCAGAAGTCAAAACTCTTATTGCAGAATGGAAGTCACTGCCAATGTAGTATTGCAGACCATGGGCAATGTCACATACGCTGATGTGGATGTCATACCCATAGCATATAATGGTGACATAGAACCTGGTGATGGTAATGCTAATACTATTGGAGATGCTTATTTGGTCAACTTCTACCCTAATGTGAGTGGAGACGTACCAAATTATGAATATGTAGATTCACAGGATAATCGCAGAGTACTTAAATCTGGCGATGTAATGACTGGCGCCCTGACGCTCAATGATGATCCAACGTCTGATCTGGAAGCCGCAACAAAACGATATGTAGATACCCGTTTAATTAAAACTGGCGATACCATGACTGGTAAGTTAACCATGGCAGACAATAGCACTGGTATTACACTTGGAGTCAATGCTGGTATAAACACTCAGTCTGACATCAACCTTAACACTGGTGATGTCGATGTTGCCACAGGTAAAGTTAAGACTAATACCCTTACAAGTCAAATTGGTGCAGATTTAGAATTAGACAGAGGCGATTCTCCCAGGCTGATGATTCAGTCTCAGTCAACACAAATTGCATTAAAGCCTGCTAGATATGATGAGACAGCGGCTAACTTAGTAGTTAACAGTCAATACAATCTTGTACACAGAGGTTATGTGGATAGTGCTATAGGCGATATCAGTGACTATGTGGAAAAGGCTGGCGACGAAATGACAGGCACACTGTCATTTAATAGTGATGTAGCAATACCACTTAGTATAAATCCCAACGCTGGTACCACAGCCAAGATAGATTTCTTTGATGGCCAAAAGGCTGCCGAGACTCGCGTAGACTTTGTGATCAATGGCAACTCAGCAAATAATAGAATACGTTTTCTAAGTGATAACAATCTGTTACTTTCACTACAAGGCAACAAGGTTATAATATCTCATTCAAAACACGCATTTAGTGGAGATGCAGAATTCAACAAACAAATATTGTTAAACTCTCCTGAGAGAAATATCAATGTATCATTTGGTGAGAGAGGACGAGTACAATACGCAGACGGAACCAGAGCAAGTTGGGGTAATCAAGATTTTGCTGTAGAAGGTAAACTAAGAATAATAGATGGATTAGACTATATTGGTACACCAGTTACTGGTGTGATTGACATGACCAATCATAAGATTGAAAATCTGCTTAATCCTACTACTCCACAAGACGCCGCAACCAAATATTATGTAGACGAGAAAGTAGCCGGCGGTGGCGGTGACTTCATCAAAGCCAACGGCGATACTGACATCACATCTGAATCCACAGTTACATTAAAAGGCGTCAAATTCAATATCAAATCTGAGAATAGTGGCACAGGATTCCAGATCAAGAGATCAGATGGTCAAACATTGTTCTATTCGTTTGGTAACGACATGAGAATAGTCAACAATGATGGTAACAATAGCAACAGTATTCTTAATCGCAACCAGATGGATCTCAGATATCTCAATCAGGATGGCATAAGCAACCTTACGCAAAACACCACTATTAAGCCCAACAGTAACGCTAAACTTCAGATTCAGAATTCCCAAAACAATTCAGGTAACATCTTTAAAGTCCTGGGCTATTCAGGATCGGAGTTGTTGAGCGTTGACGGTGACGGCATGGTCAGAGTACCCAGAACACCAACTGCTGATACCCACGTTGCTAACAAAAAGTATGTTGATACTCAGATGAATGCCGCAATCGCCGCCGGCGGGCCAAAAACATGGCCAGGCAGAAGATTTAAGTTTACAGGTTACAGTCAACAGGCGGGCGTAGCCGCTGGAAACTTCTCACCCAATAATGCAACTGATATTACACAAAATATTTACTTTAGTGTTGAAGATCAGGATGGCATGAGAATCATTGAAGCTCAGTCAGATTTTACTCCAGGTATACAAATGCCTTTAACAGTGTATAAACTATCAGGTAGTACTTGGGCCGGCGTTGGTTTTGGTCTCTGGGGCGGATCATCAACTGATTATCGTGATGATTATATAAAAGTTGCAAACATGAAATGGAAACAGTTTCCTGTTCTAAATAGCGGTGCAATTTATGCCATAGTATTAGGTGGTAGATGGGGATAATGAGGAAATTATATGAGCTTGGGTAATGTAGATTATTGGCGCACAATCAGAGAGTTTGACAGTAATGCAAGTGTGATTGCTGATCAAGCCCAGGATGTTGTGACTTTCAGAAGTGGCGACAATATTAGATTGAGTTTCAATGAGGGCGATGACATCATTACATGGCATGCTGATTTGGATGGAGCAGCCGAAAATCTAAAAGCAAACCTTAGTGTTGTAAATTCCAATGTAACACTTAATCCAAGCATGTTGGATTACGATAACAATACTGGTACATTTACATATTTTCCACCGGATTTAGATGATTATGCTACTATAAAATATGTGGATGATCAAGTTGCATCTGGCGTGGGTAATATAGACCTATCTCTATACGCCACAGAAAAGTGGGTAGAGGGATATGTGGGTACAGCAGTAAACATTCCAGATCTATCACAATATGTTCGCCAGGACGAATACAACGAAGATTTAGAACTTATCAATCAAGCAATTTCAGATTTAGGCAACACTGCGGTGGGTTACACAGGAAGCCGAGGCAATGATGGAAGCAGTGTAAAAATTGTAGGCAGTGTTGAAACATACAATGAACTTATTACCAGACCAAGATGGACTAATTATCTGGGACAAAAAGGTGACGGTGTTATCCTTGAGGATACTGGTAACCTCGCAGTAGCAACTATTGTTACTCCCTATCCCACAACTTGGGAAGATGTTGGACCCATCATTGGTTACACCGGGTCAAAAGGTGAATTGGGCTTTACAGGAAGCAAAGGCACAACTGGCTTTACAGGTAGCGCAGTTATTGTTGGACACTTTGTATATGAACAAAATGTTGCCAGCGACTTTTGGTCCATACAGCACGATCTGGGAGTTCAGTATCTCAGTGCTGAACTAATTGATCTCAGTGGCAATAGTTTGGTAGGTACATATAGTTATCCTACCATTACATTTGTAGATGATAACAATTGTACAGTGGAATGGGCACAACCCTCAACAGGTATTCTTATACTATCTGCTGGTGGTGGAGAGCAAGGCATAACTGGTTTTGATGGTAGCAGAGGTGACACTGGCTTTACTGGTAGCCAAGGTGATATAGGATTTACAGGAAGTTCTGGTGCTTTTGCCGCGCTGGGCTTTACAGGTAGTACTGGTGCACAAGGACCCATAGGATTCACTGGCAGTAAAGGTGACACTGGATTTAATGGCAGTACTGGCTTTGATGGTAGTACAGGACTGCAAGGATTTGGTGGCAGTACTGGCTTTGATGGTAGTACTGGTTTTGATGGTAGCGTAGGCTTTACTGGCTCCCAAGGAGTTATCGGCTTCACAGGTAGCAAGGGAGAACTAGGCTACACTGGTAGTACAGGTTCACAAGGTGAAACTGGCTTTGGTGGTAGCAGAGGTGATACTGGCTTTGTGGGTAGCAAAGGGGATAAAGGTGACCAAGGTTCAGCAGGAACCAGTGTTACTATTGTGGGCGAAGTTGCTACTATAAATGATTTGCCTGATCCTTATGCAGGCAGCCTGGGCGATGGTTATGTTATTGAAGATACTGGTAACCTGGCTGTAGCAGTAAGTGTTAGTCCTGATCCAACAACATGGAACGATGTAGGTAGAATTGTTGGCTTTACTGGTAGTAAAGGCGACACTGGCTTTAATGGAAGCATAGGCTTTACAGGTAGCCAGGGCACCCAAGGTCCAACAGGCTTTAGTGGCTCACAAGGCCCAGAGGGTGCTGAAGGCAATGTTGGACAGCAGGGTATACAAGGACCTGTGGGCTTCAACGGTAGCGACGGATTTACTGGAAGCAAAGGTGATATAGGATTTACTGGAAGTAAAGGAGATATAGGCTTTACTGGTAGTAAAGGTGATCAAGGCGCGGCCGGCACAAGTGTTAACATTGTGGGTAGTGTTGCTACCTCAGGTGATCTTGACCCAGCATACACTGGTAGTGTGGGTGACGGATATGTCGCTCTGGATACAGGTAATTTATGGATATGGGACGGCGCGCAATGGGACGACGCAGGCCAGATCAGAGGTTACACAGGTAGTGTAGGCTTTACTGGTAGCATAGGTTTCACTGGTAGCAAAGGCGATACTGGATTTACAGGAAGCGCAAGCACAGCCCAAGGCCCCATAGGTTTTACCGGTAGCAAAGGCGATACTGGATTTACAGGTAGCGTAGGCTTTACTGGTAGTGCGAGTACTGTAGCAGGCCCAACTGGATTTTCGGGCAGTAAGGGCGATACTGGCGATACTGGCTTTACAGGTAGTGCTGGTTTTACTGGTAGCAGAGGTAGCCAAGGTCCACAGGGAGACATAGGCTTTACTGGTTCCAAAGGCAACATAGGATTCACTGGTAGTGAAAGTACTGTACCAGGACCCACAGGATTCCAAGGCTCTGAGGGCGTAGGTTTTACTGGCAGTGCTGGACCTGAAGGTACTAATGGATTTACTGGTAGCAGAGGTGATACTGGGTTCACTGGCAGTGCTGGAGCAGAAAATGCTACATTGGCATCAGTAACTTCCAATGGTAACACCACAAGCAATGACATATCTGTTGGTGGATTGGCTTTATCCAGAGACGTTAATTTCTCAACTGATATTCCCACCCCTGGCACAGCAATTGATCTTAATCGTACTGTTCATAGCCTGGCTAACGGATCATATTCTATATCCAATGGTTTTGACGGTCAAATAATGATTTTTGTGCCCAGAACTGGCACAACCAGAAACGGTGTAAGTGTAACTTTCTCGAGTATCAGAGTATCTAACAATGCAAATCCTAATGATCCCTATGTTGTGGTTACTAATGCTACACTGGGCCCATTTTCTACAGGTAATTCAATAGCCGCAAGTATGACATTTTACATATATCAGGATGGTGCTTGGAATTATCAGCCCGTAGTTACACAATAACACCATATCATAACTGATATTTCATATTCGGATAAATAGTCGTATCAAGACTGTACTCAATTGTACAGACAGTGATGTCACTGACTTGGAGACAAAATGGCCGTTTATGGTAACTTTAAGGGCACTACCCAGCCCGGCTTTACAGTGGGTAAGACAGGCGCCGCCTCAATCTACGGCAACCCCTCATCACCTCCAGCATCCCCCACATCTGGCGATGTTTGGATGGATTCAGCAAATACTGCTCTCAAAATATATGATGGATCAGAATGGTCACAAGGCAACTTTGTGGGCAACCTGGAAGGTTTCATTGAGATCGAAGTTATTGCTGGCGAGAATCTCATCAAGGGTGACGTAGTATATGTATCAGGCGCATCAGGTAATACTCCAGAAGTAAGCAAAGCACGAGCCAACAGCACAGGCACTATGCCTGCTGTGGGTATTTGCGAACAAACCATAAACTCAGGTAACACCGGCTTTATTGTAGTCCAAGGTCTACTCACAGGCATCAATACCAGTTCATTCACAGAAGGTGATGTACTGTATGTTAGTGACAGTGTAGCAGGAGCATTTACTAATACTGCTCCCACAGGCGAATCAAACCGTATTCAGAACGTTGGTAAGGTAATCAACAGTTCTAATGGTGGTAGCATATTAGTAACAGGCGCAGGACGTTTTAACGCAACATCTGCTC
>WLWE01002733.1_pt1 | contig 10968 bp, 10 predicted proteins | sample 6718301 | NCBI WGS metagenome assembly WLWE01 (sample SAMN12718691, study PRJNA515312) | sponge metagenome | isolation source: marine sponge | host: Mycale hentscheli | place: New Zealand: South Island, Marlborough, Capsize Point | collected 2003-05-01 | reverse complement strand
ACTTGAACACCGTATTCAATAAAGCACAAAAATTGAACACTTGATTCAGACATATTTGTACCTTGGATAGATATACTCTTTGGGACTGCTTCGTCTATCGGCAACATACGACTGCAGTTCACATAATAGTATCCGTAAGATTGTTGCCATGACATAAAGTCGACAAGACCGCTTGTAAGACCGTCAGTCAAGTTAGCGTTTACAGAGTTAACACCAACCAATTGGTTCAAGAATTGCTCGAAGTTATACTGTTGAGTATTGTAGATCATGTTCTGACCTGCAACAACAACGTTGAAGTTTCTTAGGGCAATCATTGGGGAAACTGGACCAGTTCCGGCAGGGTCGAAGGGTGATTGGTAAGGAGGATAAAGTTGGCTGTCACCTAAGGCAACACCTAGCTCGTTCTCAGTCTTAATATTTGGGAAGAAGGGCAAAATCAGCACGCTCTTTACGTTACTAATACCGTTGGTAAGAAGGAAATTGAACTGACCGGCTCTCTTTACTGTGGTAGTGGTGAATTGGTAGATGTCAGTGTAGACGATGGATTTCGTTGGTCGAGATAGGTAAGCTTCTTCGAAACTGGGATTGAAGGTGAAAGCTGGTACGTACAATTGACAGGACCTGTCAAGAGCAGTAGCTGAAAAGGCAGTAAGGGAGTTTCTCTGTGTTTGGCTGATAATAGTGTTACCTACGTTCAAGGTAATTCTTGCAGTTAAGTCGCTAAGAGGGGCTTTGCAGAAACCAGCAGATCCAGTTGGTAAGAAGGTAACAGATTCAGCTGGAGTTAGCGTACTTCCGACGGCCTGTAAGTTTGACTTTACTTTGTCGTCTGATGAAGAGACAATAATAGGGACAACACCACCAAGAGGACTAGTGATGTTTACGATCTTCTGAGCTCCAGTATTCTTCAACATTGTCAAAACTACCTCTGGCTGATTGAGGTTAAGAGTTAAGCGGAAGAAAACACCCTTCAAGAGAGGAACTTGACTAAAGAATGGGTGTAAGTGCTTAAGCATGATAATGGCTTCAATCTGGTAAACGATACCGGTGTAGTTAAGAGAAGCACCAGATGTTCTGTAAGCTTGGTAAACTCTTGATCTCCATAGTTGGTCCATGCTCGCTGCGGACTGCATAGCTAGGAACTGATTACCTGACCCACCACCAGCAACTGACGAGGGGTTGACAAGTGTGTTTGTGAAACGGGCAAGCATACCAGGGTTACCACCTACAGTTCCTGTCGCTGGCCCTACTTGGCCGTGAAGAGAACCAGCTGTCAAGTTATTACAAGTTCCTTCTCCTGACTTGCTTGATGATGGCTGGAATGACCAACCTTGTGCAGAGTCTGGGTAGAAACCGATAGTGGAGGCATTCAGCTCAATATCGCTAATACTGAGCGTTGTCATAAGTCCGAACATTGACCACATGCTTTGCCATGGTGTTTGCTGGATGATAGTAGTACCTGCGTAGTCAAGAGTCATTGAGTGAATTAAGTTACCGAACCAACTCTTAAGACCAACACAGAAAGTTTGTGCTTGTCCTTTTGGGTCAGTTTGATCACCTGCCTCAATTGATCCTAAGTAACTGGACATACCAGTGTAATTGGCAGCTATTGCCAAAGTCTTCGATCCGGATATACCTGAAATAGATTTATCGAGGAGTACATATTTACCGTCTTCGCTGATACTTTCAATTATGGCGGTACCTGGTGATACTCCTGAAATAGTAGCAGATGCTCCTGTGAATCCTTGCGAGATGGCCGCAGACAGTGGGCCAATAACAGACGTGCTTGAACCAGAAACGTCAAAATCAAATGTTACTGAAACAGCAGATACGTCTACAATAGGAGCGGTTACTGCTAGAGTAAGGGGCATCGTCAAGTATGCCTCACGGTATGCCATGTACTTATTACTGTTGGCCAACTGAGAAGTATCTATGACAAGCTGGTTACCTCCGTAGTTACCGTTCTGTTGATCCTGGATGTTAAGCCAGTCTCTCTTCACAAACACACTTGGGGACCCTTCGGTCATCTGGGACATATCGAAAACGAGTGAATCTCCGCTCATGCTATATTCAATCACCAGAAAAAAAATTCGGAGAACGCACGTCTAAATAGAAAAGACAATAGGCTTGTTCTCCTTCTGCTTCTTCTTTTTTGCCGCTTTGTCATCTGTTTTTAGCTTGCCTATTTTGTCCTGTAGCCTACCAGACAGTCCTAATCTATCACCTACTTTCTCTGCTACTCTTTCAGGAACTGAGAAACCTGTACCAGGTACAATTTGGGCGTTGCCTGACTTCAGCTTAGACTCATTGTGTATAAGAGTCGCAGCGCCCATAGCTAGTGGTCTGTATAGATATTGTGGCATTTATATATTGACACAATATTTTAGATTTCCTTTTCTTTCTCTTTTCTTAAAATCGTCCTAAAGTCGTACAGGCTCTTAACCATGCTGTTTACTGCGTTCAATTTCTTCTTTATTGGACCTTCCTGCTCTAGTGTTGGTGCCTCCTTTAGTTCGCTAAACAGTTTCGATTGTTCTTGCGTAAAGTCCGTTATAAACTGACCGATTTTATTTTCGTTGAGTCTGTCCATCATTTATAGATTACAGCAACATTCTCTAAATCATTTATGGGCCAATTTTCCTATGTAGGTTGTGGTGGTGGGTATCTGATTGATTGTTCATAGGGTTATTTCCGTACCTCTGCATCTCCATCGATGTAGGTTTACCGCTAGTAGTTGTATGTCCAATATTTGGGTGTTTGTCTTCGTTGTCCCTAATGATAAGCGTAATTACAGTGTTTGGATCCTGCAGTAGTATTGGCTGACCAGCGACATCCGTAAATGTTAGAATAAGCTGTGCTGCTTGGCCTGGCATGAGTTTGTTCCAAGCATACTCCGGTGCGTCTATTGTAATGAGTTCTCCAATGCCTACTTTCGCTGGTACAGGGTAAAGAAAGGTTTGAGGGTTCGTGTATGCATTGGAAATCAGGTTACAATTTAAGAAAATTACGTTGTTTGGCTGAACATTGGGCGCTTGAGTTGAGATAGCAGATGCGTTGCCCACTGGGAATGCTTCTGTGGTAGTGTATACAGACGGTCCTGGTCCTGGTAAGTAGGTATCTGGAGAGAACCCTGCGAAGTCGCTAAAGTTAGCTGGGAAGTACCAACCAGGTGCTTGCAAAGTACCAGGAAGAGGAGCTCCTCCTGCTGCGCCAATAGGCGTAAAAGTACTGTTAAAGAGTCCTCCAGCTGGTGCAGAGTAACCTGCAGGAACAGCTCCAGCAGCTCCTCCTACGTCAGGAAGAGTGAAAGAGTTCGCCTGTACAGCGTACCTAGTAGGGTTAGTCTGCAACTGTATAAAGTAGACATACTCAGATGTAGTGGAGTTGATTAGGTAGTAGTTATTGTCAATGCAGAATTGCTGCAAGTACGAGTTTATATCAGACACTTCGTATAGACCGTCAGGAATAACTATATCTATCTGTGTTTGGTTTGTAGTATTCACACCACCTATCTCTGTCATAGCAGGCCAAATTATAGAGAGAGTATTGTTAGCTAAAGGATTGACGTTGATGTTCTGCCATGAGTAGTACATGTACAAGTCTACAAGCGCAATCTCCGCACCTTCCAAGTTCTTTGAACCTGGAATATTATAGACGAAACGGTTGTTATCAGTACCCGTAACGTTATTTCTCGTTAAAGTAATGGTATGCATCCTATATTTTTATTAAAGAAATTAATTACAAAAATTTACCCTTTAAACCTACCGCCTCTGTTTCCTGTACCACATGATTTGCAGCATCCAGTACCTTGACTGAGTCCAATTGGTAGTGTTGCTCCGAGTCTCATAGCCTTTGCTACATTGCCATCTTTTCTTCCTGCACCGTCACCTCTTACTCTTCTGTAAGTCCTTACGTTGCTTGCTCCAAAGTAGAATGGCTTAGTTGCGTATACGTCCTCTGGTGTTCTTCCTCCTTGCAGTCTTGGGTTGTTTGGTATTCTGCCCTTGTCAATGTCGATTATAGAGTGTAATCTATTAAGAGAGGGTTGTGTTTGTGATGGATTGAATGGACTAATAAGGTTTCTCATCCTATAAGTCTTACGTAGATATTTTTTTAAGATTTAAAGCACTTCTGTGTCTACCTGACTATCTACAGTAGAAACTAAGTCAAACTCTGATGCACTGTCTTCAGATATGGGATCGAACTTTGTCCTAAAATTGCGTATGAACTTTTGTCTGTGAGACTCGTAAAGTGCCTCTAGTCTTTCCTCAACGTGAAGTTCGAGGCTCTGTTTCATAGCAGACGGTTGTGCGTCTCTGCTGTACCGGATGCTTCCAGGTAAGCAAGTGAAGTTCTCTGAGCTCCTAATGTGAGAAACTGCGTTAGAAATTGTCATGTCCCTGTCCCATCCGTCGTATGGTGCTTCTGTTTTTGCGTCAGGGATGGCGAACAATTCGTGAAAAATCCTAACAACCAATACACTTGACTCACAGTAGTTCTTCGATCTCTCCTTGACGTGGTCAGGGACAAACTTAGCTATATTGTAGTCCGCGTCGCGCAGGACATGGAGAGATTCAAGTAGAATATGAAGGAAAGCAATTCTTCTCTTTTTCCACCAGTCCTTGTCTTTTAGCTCTGTTCTAAGAGGATATATATGCAGGTTCTCCTCTTTTCCTTTCTGTAGCTTCTTTTCGTCTGATGTAAAGTGAGAAACAAAGTGGTAATCTATTACCCTCTCTGCCTCTGCTTCTCCGCACGTCTCTGCGAAAGGAGGCTTGCTGTTAGTCTCCAGTACTGCTGTGAAGTCGATACGAAGGGGTTTGGCTTTCTTAAACAGTTCCCTTGAGGATATTTCGCCACCACCTGTCATGTCCTTTACTACTGAATTCTGTATAGGCAAATTCTTTGGTGGCTCTCTGAATACTGCGTACCTTGTTTTGTTAAGAGACGCAATAGCTGAGTTTGCTTCTGACGACGACTTCTTGCGTAGGTCTTCTGTAAGGATAGTAGTCACAGCAGTTACGTAGTAATCACCTAGTATGATCTGCATAGCAGAGTTAAGAAGTGACTTTCCGTTCCTTCCGCAACCATTGAAAACGAAGAACTTCTCCAAGCACCTGCCGCTCAGACCAGATGCCATTATCATAAGGTTCAGTTTAAGATCCTCTGAGTTTGGGTGTATTTGATTAAGGACAAACATAACTTCTTTCTTGTAATCATCGTCTACCGGTGTCGGCTCTGAGTAGTCGTACCCTGTTGTCATGGTGATGAAGTCTGTCATAGTCCTCTTCCTGAACTCTCCCTTGCATATGTCGTATACGCCGTTCTCAAAGTTAAGTAAGTCCGTCTCTACGTCAAAGTCGACCTGCTTACAGTACATCACACACTGGGACATTTTCTGTACGCCTGATATCCAACTGCTGCTACCGCTCTTTGCAAGAAACTCGTCGTACCTAGATTTGTACTTCTCGTTCTTCATGAAGGCAGGCACATTGTACAGAGTGTCTACTATTTTCCCCATGTCTCTCAGTAAGAAGAAATCTGACGCTTCCCAGGAATCAGTTGATGAGTCGAAAGTGTACCACTGTTTGTCTCTCACTTCGTACAAGTACTTGTTGTCAGAGAACCTCGCTTTGACTACTTCCGCGAACATACGGTGAGAAACACAGCACATCTTCATTTCGCTTATGAGATCAATCATACTAGTCTCAGGTAGTTCTACTGAGGACAAGTCAAAAGCTTCGTCCATATCTTTCACAGACCAGTCGAGGGTAAGCTTTGTCTCCAAAGTTATGAGCTTTAAAAGCCTGCACACTTCCTCTTTTCCTCCTGGGTATTTGTCTACGTTCTCTTTGAGCAGTTTTAATCCGTCGTACTCGTAGCTAGTAAAGACGAAACCCGGGCATTCAGGCCTTTTCATGAGGTCAGTAGTTGTATGGATAGACTCCATTACAAACTCGACTATCAGTCTTTCAACTGTCTGTAAGTAGAGGGCCATGAAAGTCTGAAGAGTTTTCTTTCCGTGATCTTGTCCGCTTTCCTTTCTCTTGTTCTGTGCAATTTTGTAAAGCACAGGATTGTACTCCTTTAAGGTGTTGGCAACCTCAAATAAGCAGCGCTGTAGGGAAGACACAAAACCAGTAGGCTCAGAAGGGAGGATATACCCAAAGGCTCTCATGTCTGTTCTGTACTTGTCGTACCCTCCCATAAAGAAGAGCCTTATAAAGAGCTGCTTGACAAGCCACTTGTCCTCTGGCTTTATATTCCATGCGTCCATGTGGAGCTGGATTATGTCGTTTCTGTTGCTAACGTATGCTCGAAGAGGGCCAGGAACAGGAGAACCGTTGCTGCTCAGTATGTACAGCAGTACGCTCGGCTGACAGTTGACGATATCAAAGTCGTAGTACTCTGTGGCTACTGTGTGTCTCACTGGCCTCCTCATGCATGTAAAACCCAGGCTTTTGCCTACGTTAAGTCTTCCGTACTTATGCTTAGCAGGATAGTAGGATACAACGACACCGTTGCAGTCCCCGTTGAAAGAGGCTGCATAGTCAACAATCTGTTTCTTCTCATTTTGATAAACCTTTTTTAAGTTGTCTACGAACCAGCAAGCCGTTGCTGTCCACTCTGCCAGAAGGAAGTCAGACGCGAGGAGTGCGTCGAGAGTCCTTTGATCTACGCGCTCCACAACAGTGCTGCGCTGAAGAAAGGAGTTGCCGTTTGGTTCGGGTACAGTAAGTGAGTCCATTTTATACTATCAAGATATATTTTCTAAACTTGCGTTTAACAATTGGGTTCGATTGTGAGCTGGTGAGAAACGCAGGGAAGCCGGTGAAACTCAAAATCAGCCTGAAAACACAGCGAGAGATGGGGTTCATCCGGTAAGAGACAGTATGGGGTAAGTGCGAGTGAAAAGTGAAAGATTCTGTAGTTCTAGCTCTGTATATATAGGCCAAAATGATGTTATGATGTTCCGGAAGGAACATAGAACATGAGAATCTCTAAATATATACTACTATACTCTATATTCTATCTATTTTTCACTTACAGTGATATAGTATACATACCCTTATATTATCCTAAAATACTGTATGTTTATAGTAAGGGTGAAATGGGTGAAAAACAGGCGAAGAATACTCACCTTTTCTGCGCAAAACTACCACAAATATTATCTTTCTTTTAGATATACTATGTCTGAGGCACTAACACCACACTTATCTCGAGAGCAGTACAGAAGAGGCTACCTATTAAACATGGGTAAGAAGATCTCTAATGAGGCATACAATCTTTCTGCAGTGGAAACCTACCTTTCACAAGGTGAGTCAGCTGCTGACGCTATAAACGATTCTGCTACTTTGACGCAAGGCATCCCTCTTGCCACACTTAAGGCAATAAACGCTGTGAAGTACAGAGAGGTAGTAGAGAACTCAACCGCAGCTGTGCAACCTCTTGCACTTAGAGAGCAGCAGTTTATTTACGCAGGTTCTGACGGATTGACCTCACTTCTTAGGTCTATGATGCAGAACGGTAAGAAAGTACCACAATACTTGTTTAGGCAGATAATAAATGACGTAATGAGTCAAGCCTCAGGAACAAGGCCTACTGCCATCGATCCTTTGGTGCAAATGGCTGGTGTAAATTCGCCCATTGAGGAGGCAAACGCTGACGGTGAGCCTCAAGTACCCAACACTCAAGTCGATTTGAGAGTGAACGACCAGACAGGTAATCCTACCGCAACTCAAGAAGATGTCAGGAGAGCTGAGCAGACAGACTTCAATGACGCGAACGGAAACGCAGATGACGGAAGTGACAGCGACGACAGTGGAAATGTACCTAGGCAACTGACACCAGCTGAGATAGCTGATTTGAGAGGCTACTCATCAGACGATTCACAGTTCGACGATATGCCTTCTCTTCAGCCACTTCCGCAGTACGAGTCTTCTGAGGAAGAAGAAAACGACGACGAAGAGTCCGACGATAGCAGCGTAGACACTCTCGACGAACTAGCCGGTCCAGACGACGGAACGAGAATGATATACAAGCGTGGACCAACGGAAAACTTGACAAAAAAAGAAAAAGAATTACTTGATGCGTACTATCCAGAAGATCAAACAACAAATAAAAACTTAGGCCAGTACAACGTTGAATTTAAGAAGGAGGAGCCAAAAAAAAAGAAAAAGGACTGGACGAACCTGTGGGGATTTTCGGGGGAAGGAGTGAAAGGTGGAAGGCTTATAGGCAGAAACAGTGTTCCTTCTGGTGTAGAAAACATGTACCAAAGATCGATCCGAGGAAGTGGTCTAGCTGCTCCTGGTAAGAAGAAGAAGGCAGTTCCTGCAAAGAAACCTCTTGCTCCTTTTGGTCGATATACTATCGACTTACAGGATTTGAAGGATAACAAACTAGCTCTGTATACAACGAAAGGAAACAAACAGAGAAGAATACCGACATCTGTTGTAGGAGGAAGCGTAGCGAACGTTCTCAAGAGCATTGTAGTAGGCAAAAGGCCAAAGCCAAAGGACATACTTACTCTAGACGACACAGAGAAGGAGTATCTAGCAGGAATAGGAATGGCAGCTAAGATAGAAGACTTAGAAGACATGCCTACAAAGAAGAAGACAGAACTACAGAAGGAACTTCACGAGTTCGAAGTTATAAGAGGACAGATAGGCGCAGGTAACGACAATCCCGAATTAGTAAAGAAGTTTAAGTCGAGCCTTGTTAAGTTAGTTAGGGCAAAAAAAGTCAACACTAAACAAGCTAATGATATTCTTTTGGAACTAGCAGACTTAGGACACTAAAAAGTTAGGCCAACTAACTCTCTTTCGTAGTATTCTTCATTCCCAAGCTGCGTATGGCTCTCCACGATAATATCGACCTCCATATTGTCCTTCTCGCCTTCCTGGCTGCCATCTCCATATCGCTGCATATAGGTACAGAATGCATCCGACCCCAAGAAAAAGAGAAATAAATAAGCAAAGGGAGAAGATAATGAGCATATTTGTGTCATGGGTTTCGATTGTGTGAGACTCTCCGATCGAGCGAGAAAAAGAATGTACCACATTCCAAAAGAGACGGCTAGGGGGAGTGAAAGAGACATAACGGAAGAAAGGGGGAGTGAAAGAGACATCAAGGGCTGTTAAAAAAAGAAAAGATAAAGTTCAGGAGAATCCATGGGTTTCTCACAATCGAACCCAATATGGAAAATATTCAGCAAGCTATTTTTTCTCTCCAGGCTGCTTTGCAGAAACGTCCTGCCTGTGACGCATCAACACAGACAGACGATGTACCGGAAGACGCTAATATCTCGCAAATGAAATATCATATACAGAATGCTTACAAGTATATGACATTGCAAAGAGATTCTTACATGAGCCCTATATCTCCTGAGTACTCACCAATTCGCGCTCGCGATAGTGGATCACCTGACCCTCACAACATGTTCAACAGCAAGGTTGCTGTCGCTTCGAAAGGCTTCAAGCGGGCTCATTCTACTTGCAGCTCTTTGGACAAGTGGATAAAGGAAAACAACGCTCTGATCAAGCAAAAAGAAGTAGAAGTAGATGACGACCTTAGCGATTCTGACTACGAGAGTGACGGCACAGCAAGAAACGATCTGTTTGATATTATCGACGGAGCAGCAGCTTATAAGTGCAGCAATTGCGGTATTTCTTGCTGTGACGTAGAAGTAGAGAAAGTGTTTGGCTGGAAGAAAGAAAAGAGCAAAGATGGAAAGAGACATAAGCAGTCGTGGTGCAGGGCGTGCAGGGAAAAGAGTAGACCGGCAACAAAAAGAAAAAAAAGAAAGAGAGAGTCAGGAGCAAAAGACGATGAGTCTTTTATTATGGAGAGGCACAACAGAGTGTATCTTGCTTACAAGCCAGAAAACAGAAACTGGCAGATGAAGTGCGTACTAAAGTCCAACGATGAGTCATGGGATGACGCTGACAACAGTATAATGAGGAAAATGAAGGAGGTAAAGGCAAACGGAAAAACCTCTGAGAACTCACTGACTGAAAGAGAAAAGCTAGTCCAGCTATGGAGCGAGCAGTGTGGCGTGTCTTACACAGTGGGACAAGAGAGAGCAAAGACAATGACGAATTTAGAATTATTTGTTGCTATTAAAAAACAATCCCCGGGATTAGTAAAGTCCGGCATTCCTATTCAGTAGGAGCTTGTAGTATTTCATTAAATCCCTTCCTGAACCGTTCCCTCGGGTCGGACTCGAAGTCTACTAACAAAACAGAAAACTTAGGAGCATTTGTTATTGCTTCGTCGTATAGTTTGAGTAGTCCTTCTTTAGTAACGCCTAATCCTGCTTCAGACAGTATCATATTCACTTCTCTGTTTGATCCTCCTAGTCTTAGAAGAACTAAGTAGGAACAGTTCTGCCTTACAATCTTTGGTATACCGAAATAACTCTGGGATAGATATGCTACAGAGCAATTGAGCTTACGGCAACGGATATAGTAGTTGCATATTCTCGATTGGTCCTTTGCAAGAACAAGATCATCGAAGCATACTATGTGGTTTAAGTCTTTGTCCATCTTGTCTAGAACGGGAGTATTTTCAAGTCCTTCTACTATCTTTATGTCGTCATGTAGGGACTGCAGCCAGTTGTAAAGTGGCTCGTTTTTGTTTCGCGTAACTACGCAGATAGTGTGAAACGTACCAGGAGCGGCACTGAACATAGCTAGGAGATTAATTATGAAGTTAGTTTTCCCTGACCCAGAAGGTGCTACTACGCACATGCGGAAAGGAATTTTAAGTTTGTGACTATTGAAGTGTGGATTAACAGCTTCATCAAGCATTTTCTTAGGTATTTTCTCGTACATATTTCTGACGACAGCAGAAGAAGCACTTTCTTTTTTAGCCTTTGATGCAGGCTTCTTCTTCTTCTCAGGTTCCTTCTCCTCAGTCTCTATTTCTCTCATTAAACGATTGTAAAGATCTCCGTCCATTATCTAT
>WLWE01002732.1_pt1 | contig 10968 bp, 24 predicted proteins | sample 6718301 | NCBI WGS metagenome assembly WLWE01 (sample SAMN12718691, study PRJNA515312) | sponge metagenome | isolation source: marine sponge | host: Mycale hentscheli | place: New Zealand: South Island, Marlborough, Capsize Point | collected 2003-05-01 | reverse complement strand
GATGTTTATGGTTATGTTTCTAATTCTTATATGTATTACTATATTAAAGATAACCTTTATTTTGACCAGCTTATTTGGGAGTTTGGTACGGATACTGAACCTGATTGGGTACACGTTAGTTATGTAGATGGTGACTCTAATAGAAAGAGATGTTTACTGGCATATAGAGAAAATGGTAAAACTAAATATAAAGATATAAGTAATGTTTAAAATATTATCAAAACTATTTGGAAACGCAGGAGGTAATGTAGCAGAAAAGATTTCTGGAATTATCGATAAACATACTTTTAGTAAAGTAGAGAAAGCTCAGTTTGAAAAAGAAATGGAAGAAATATTCATTAAAGCAGAAGCTGATATACAAAAGAATGTTACTGATAGATGGAAAACTGATATGAATAGTGATAGTTTTCTAAGCAAGAATGTACGTCCAATGGTTTTAATATTTCTTGTAGTATCAACAGTTCTAATGGTATTCATAGATGCAGGAGTTATATCTTTTGAAGTAAAAGACAACTGGATTGACTTATTACAACTTGTTCTTATAACAGTCATAGGAGCTTATTTTGGTGGTCGTAGTGCAGAGAAATTTAAAAAGTAATGGCAAAGGTTATCTCTAACAATTATCGTGCTTCTAAACGCACTAAAAGACCTGGAGTTCATTCTAAGAATGCTAGTAAGGGTCAAGTAAAATTTAAGAAAAAGTATAAGGGTCAAGGTAGATAAATATTTTTTTATATATTTGTTCTTGCTTATAGCTAAACTTGCACAACCTAATAAAGTTGGAAGGTGCTTGGAACAGGTATTACTTTCTTTCTTTTTTACTAGGTTTTTTCTTTCTTTTTCTTTTTACTCTTTTTCTTTTTCTTTCTTTTAATTATAATTCATATCTTAGTGTATATGAGAAAGGTGTCACGCAAAAGTCTTGTAAAGAAATTAGATGCAATATTCTCTGAATATATAAGGCTTAGAAAAGCTAATAAAAGAGGTATAGTAACCTGCTATACTTGTGGAAAGAAAGCATATTGGAAAGGTTCAGGAATGCAGAATGGACATTTTATGTCTAGAAAATCTTACTCAACTAGATGGGAGGAGCTTAACTGCCAAGTACAATGCTACTCCTGTAATGTGATGAGATATGGTGAACAATACAAGTATGGCTTAGAACTCCAAAAAGAATATGGTAAAGATTTACCTGAACAGCTCCTTATACAATCTAAACAGATAAAGAAGTTCTCCAATATAGATTTAGAGGATATGATAAATAAATACAAAGACTTAGTAGATAAAAGGAAAAAAGAATTATCTTTGTAAGCATAATCTGTTTCTCGCAGGTCTTATAATTTTGTTTTGAAGGGAGGGATTAATTTTCCTCCTTTTTTTTATATGCACTTGTTTTATTAACATTTTTTAATTAACTTGCTAAAGTATTGCAATTAAGCAGTATATTAAAAACAATATTATATGACTTATAAAGATGATTTGCAAAGAATCAGAAATTCAGTAAATTGGATATTTACAGAAGCTGATCAATTAAGGGAAAAATTAAATCAAGAGATTGAAAAAAATGCTATCTTACAAAAACAAATAGAAGAAAGAGATAGTGAAATAAATCAATTAAAAATTCAGATTGACAAACAAGAATTTAGAAATGCTCAATTAGAAGTAGACATAGTAGACGAATATATAAAATAATAAATATGAATTATACAGCACAAGTAAAAGAGATACACAAAACAGATAGAGAACCTTTTGGTGATGGTATGTTGACCTATAAGATGAAAACATCTAAACACGAAGGACTTTTATATACTCCTAAATTAAATATACAAAAAGGAGATGAGATTTCTTATGATTATTATAAACAGAAAGATCAATATTATAAGTTTGCAAAAGTTAAAAAAGTAGGTATGTACAATAATTATAAAAAAGATACTAATACACAGACTTATAATAAACCTCAAGATACTCACAACTCTATACTTAGACAAGTAGCATTTAAAGGAGCTATAGAACTTGCTTCTTCTGGCAAGATAAACATTCAAGAAATAGAAGAATTTACAAATACATTTAATAAAATTTTAAAATAATAATTATGGAAATTACAGGTAGAATTAAAAAAATCAACAGTACACAAACTAGAGGAGCTAATAACTTCAGAACAAGAAGTATGTGGTTAGTAACAAGTGGAAAGTATCCTCAAACATTACAGGTAGAGTTTACACAAGATAAAGTCAATCTATTAAACAGCTTTACAGAAGGTTCTTTTGTTAGAACAGCTATAAACCTAAGAGGTAGAGAATGGCAGAATCCAAAGACAAATGAAGTAAAAGTATTTAATACTATTGAAGGATGGAAGTTAGAAGATGATGTAGAGCAAGTAAGTGCTTCACAACAAAGTCCTGATAGAAATGAAAAAGTTTTTGAGGATAATAATCCTTTTTAGATGACTGCAGAAGAAAGAAAAAAGACCCCTGTTTATTCGGGGGTTTTAAATTATTTTCCTGATGCTATTTTAGAAGTGGCTAAAGTTTCTTATATTGGTAATAAGCAACACAATCCTAATTTGCCTTTGCATTGGGACAGAAGTAAATCAGGAGATGAATTAGATGCTCTTACAAGACATTTAATAGAAGCAGGTAAGATTGATAGTGATGGTGTAAGACATTCAGCTAAGGTAGCTTGGAGAGCATTAAGTAACTTACAAAAGGAAATAGAAAACGATAATTAAAATGCTAATAAACTTTGACCAACAGATTGACAAACTACAACAAATCAGGTCAGGTAAGATAATAGAAGGATTAGCATTAGGATTCCCAGAAATAGACGAATACTTTAGATTTAAACAAGGTAACTTTTTAGTATGCTTAGGTCACGCTAATGTAGGTAAGACTACTGTGATCTTATATATGATGTTACTTTATTCAATAAAACATAATACTAGATGGCTTGTGTTTTCAAGTGAGAATGAAGCACATAGTATTATTAGAAAGCTAATAGAATTTCTAGCAGCAAAACCAATAAATAAAATTCCTGAAGAAGAATTTGAGAAGCACAAGAGCTTTGTGTTCAATCAATTTAAAATAATAGATTCTAATGAGCTTCATACCTATAAAACTTTATTAGAATTAGCTACAAGTATTAAGAAGGCTTGGAACTATCACGGATTTCTTATAGACCCTTACAACTCTTTAATGAAAGATAGAGAGATGCTTAAGGGTATTAACTCACACGATTATGACTATGAAGCAACATCTGAAATAAGATTATTCTGTAAGACTCATAATGTATCAGTATGGTTAAATACTCACGCAGCTACAGAATCATTAAGAAAGAAACATTCTAATTCTGATGAATATGCAGGACATCCTATTCCTCCAATGGCAAGTGATGTAGAAGGTGGGGGGAAGTTCGTCAACCGATCTGATGAATTCTTAGTGATTCATAGATATACACAACACCCTACTGATTGGATGTATAATCATATTCACGTTAGAAAAGTAAAAGACATTGATACAGGAGGAAGACCTACTCCATTGACAGAACCTATCAAACTTAAATCAATACTTAACAATGTAGGTTTCCAAATAAATGGTAATAATATTATAACACCAACTCTTACAGAACAAATAAACTTACCCTTTTGAAAACACCTGTAGAATTAGCATATGAGAAGCATCACCAATGGGTAGAGATAGTTCAAACTTTTGGTGGTTTAAATAGAGAGGAGTGTGAAGATTTGGTACAAACTATGTATATTCTGCTAATAAAGAACACACAAAAAGGAGTTGACTATTTATATAAAGATGAGATAAACTATTATTATGTTTTTAAAATACTTAGAGGATTGTATGTAGATTTGATTAGAAAGAAAAGTAAAGTCAAACTGATTAGCTTAGAAAACATAGAACCTGTTACAGAAATAGACCATAACAATTATGATGAGGTTTATAACAAGCTCCAGGATATTTTAAAAGATATGTACTGGTACGATAAAAAAGTATTTGAGATAATAGAAGATGGCACTAACATAAGTGAACTATCAAGAAAAAGTAAGATAAGTTATTACAGCTTGTACAATACATATAAGAAAGTAAAACAGAAACTAAAAGAAAATTTATGAAACTAGGAAACTTAATAGAACTAATTACAACATACACAGGAATAAAATACTTAGTAGAAACTTACCATAGTTTTAGAGGGACTAAGTGTAACTGTGATAAAAGAAAAGATGCTTTAAATAAATTTAAAATAGATAGAAATGGAATTACAAAAGTTTAGTCAAGAGGACTATGATAAATGGACAGAGTTTAAATCTGCCAATGGTAAAAGCATAAACAGAAAGGAACAAGAATTAATTGCTAAGCTACATTCTGTCTATCATAAGCATAACTATTATTTACCCTGCTCCTGTACTCCTAAAACATATATAGCGTGGATTAAACAACTTAATGATATTTACGCTAATGGGACTCAGTAAAATACATCTATACGAACAAGCAGTAGTTCATATATTAAATATGGATACTTGGGATTTAAAATGGGCAGGTAATGGATTTGAGCATTACGATGCTATAGGTAAGACTCCTAAAGGTCACGATTGTGTAATAGAAATGAAGTTCAGGAATAAATACTATAAAGAAAAGATGTTAGAGGTTTATAAGTATGAACAGCTAATAAGTATGGATTCCGAAATAGTAAAGCTCTACTTTGTATCTGACCCAAAAGGAAACTATTTGTATTGGCTAAACTACTTAGAGATGCCTGAACCTGTGGAGATGTATTGTCCTGACACTACTATGTGGACTAAGAAACGATTATTAAAACCTGTATATCTTCTAAAAGAAGAACAAGCAAGTATTATAAATAAAGACTCATATAATTAAATTTTGTTAATAACTTAGAAAGAGTTATATTAGCTTGTATAACTTTAAAAACAAAATTATGAAACATAACCACAATGCTTTTGAAAATCAAATATTTAATCATTATAGAATAAATAAAAAAAAGATAGAACAAGCAATTAAACTTTTACAAGAACAAGGATATACAATTTATGAAAAAACAGAAGTACCTGACATATCTGAACAATAATTATTTTTATGAGGTTGTGTTCGAAAAAAAACAAAGTAAATTAAAAGATTTGAAAATAAAAAAACAAAGACAATACAGGAGTAATCAAGGTAGAAGTCCTAAAAAAGAACAACAGATAATGAATGTTATCAAAGTAGGATTTATAGGTTTAATTGTAACTATTCTAAGTTGCTTAATACTTAACTAATGACATTATTCCAAAATCAAGTTTATGAAGCTAACTTCAATTACATAGGTGAAGCTCTTATTAAAGCATACGATACTAAAAAGAAAAATAATGAATCTACTAAAGAATTATCTAATCTTATTAAATGTGTAAATGAGATGCATATGTTTACAGTAGGTCTTAAAAACGAACTACAAGTATTAAACTTCAAATTAAAGATAGCAGAAGGAGATAAATTAAGAGCAATAGAAAGAGCAAGAAAATCAGAAAAACTTATAAAATGATACAACTATTAGACGGTAAGAACTATGATCATAAAGAACTATTATCTAAGATGGATGATGATTCTTTTTATTATGGAGAACTAAACAAACTAGCTTTAAGCAGTTCTTCACTTAAATTACTATTATCAAGTCCTAAGACTTATAAGCACGTTACACAGTATGGTAATCCTGAAACACAACCTTTAAGAGATGGGTGGTTATTTCATACAGCAATATTAGAACCTCACGTTTTCAATGCACAGATATTTGTAGATGTAGCAAGTAAGAATACTAAGGCATTTAAACTAGCTAAGGAAGAACACGGTAGAGTATTCACAATGTCAGAAAAGAATAAAGCTGAGAAGTTAGCAGATGCATTCTTTAGAAATGAACACGCACTTAGAATGATTACAGACTGTGAGTTTGAAGTTCCTGCAATAGGGAATGTATGTGGTTATCCATTTAGAGGTAAAGCAGATGTTCTTGGAAAAGATAGAATAGTAGATTTAAAAACTACAACAGACATAAAAGGTTTTCCTTATGCTGCTAAGAAATATGGATATGATGTTCAATGTTATTTGTACTGTAATCTCTTTAATGTGGGATATGAACAATTCAAATTCTTAGTAATGGACAAAGGAAGTTTAGACTTAGGTATATGGGACTGTTCAGAAGAATTTTATTTAGAAGGCAAAAGAAAAGTAGAAAAGGCAGTAGACATATTTGAAACCTTCTTTGTTAATGGAGCTGCATTAGATGATTACATATTGACAGGTACGCTATGAAAGAACTCATACAAGACATAGACATTATAATAGATGCTATAGATATGGGAGATAGTGAAGATGCAATAAAAATGCTCCAAGAGATACAAAGAGAATTAAAAATTAAATTATTATTACTATGATGACAATGAAAAAAAGAGCTTATGATGTAGCAACTCAGGTTAGTAACCTTGCAGAGTTAAATCCTTTTAACAATACAAGACAAAGAGATTTTGTAGAAGCAAGAGCTTTGATCTGCTTAATACTAAATAAATATCTTGGAATAGGATTAACAAGAATAGCTAACTTCTTCAAAGAGAATGGAAAGGATATGCACCACGCAACTGTTCTTCATTTAGTTAGAAGTTTTGATACTTATAAGTTCTACAACAAGAACCTGGACAAGTGGTTAGATATAGTGGTTAACGATATTGATGATGTGGGAAATGAAAACAAAAGAACACTTATAAGACATCGTATTAAATATCTCACCAATAAAGACATAGACGAATTAGCTCTCTATACAGAGGATATGTATAATAAAGTTTTACAAAAAGAGGAAATATAATTGAACCATTTAGATTTATTTAGTGGAATAGGAGGATTTAGTTTAGGACTTAAAAGAGTATTCGATATTAAGCATTCATACTTTTCAGAGATAGATAAGTATGCGATAGATGTATATAAACATAATTTTAAAAATAGTACTTATGTCAAATCAGTTACAGATATTCGAGGAAGGGACTTGCCAAGAATCGATGTTATCACTTTCGGAAGTCCTTGTCAAGATTTTAGCCTGGCTGGAAAGAGAAAAGGAATGGATGGGGAAAGGTCAAGTCTTATCACCGAAGCAATTAGGCTTATCAAAGAATGCAGACCAAGTTTTTTTATCTGGGAAAATGTTAAAGGAACTTTCTCCTCAAACTCTGGCGAAGACTTTTGGGCAATTATCCAAGCCTTTGCAGACATTGGGGGTTATAGACTTGAATGGCAACTGCTTAATACAAAGTGGTTTCTACCCCAAAATAGAGAGAGAATCTACCTTGTCGGATGTCTTGGAGAAGGAAGTGGGAAACAAATATTTCCTATCACAAAAAATAGTAAAGAGACTAATGAGTTACAAAGACAACAAGCAAATACCTGTACACTCACAACAAGATATGAAGTAGGAGGAAATGGGAGCTACATTATTGAACGTGAACTCGATGCACAAAAAGAAACAGCAGTTATTGGATATACAAGAGATTCAAAAGGAAAAGTAACTAAAAGAAATCTAAAACAAGAAGCTAATACATTACATAGTGCTTCTGGAGGTGGAGGAAATACAGACCAATATATTATAGGAGACTTTAGAAACGATGAAGGTTTTAGACCAAGAAAGGATGGAGACTCTCCTTGTTTAGCAACTAGAAGAAGTAGTGAAACAGATATTTCTACTATGCCTCCAATACTCAAAGCTGTTCAGATAGGTAATTCAGAAACTTTTGGAAATTATGAAAGAGAAGGAGATGCCTTTACATTGAGAGCATCTAATCCTAATGGTGTGAGATACAATAACAAAATAAGAAGACTAACTCCTATTGAATGTGAAAGGTTACAAGGATTCCCTGATAATTGGACTAAGATAGGAAAAGAACTAGGAGACATATCAGACACTCAAAGATATAAAATGCTTGGTAATGCAGTAACAGTAGATGTAGTAGAAGCGGTAGCTAAAAAAATTAAAGAATCATTGTGAACAAAAATTTAATTTATTTTTCGATATATAGATATACAAAAGATTAATTAATTAATTTATATTAATTCTATGGATGGTAGAAAAAACAATGGTGGACATTCAACAAAAGGTAGAGCAGGTAGAAAACCTAAGCAAGAGGAAGTACAATTAATAGAGAAACTTACTCCACTAGAACCTTTAGCATTTGAAGCTCTTAAAGATGGCTTAGAGAAAAAGGACTTTAAGTTTGTTCAACTATACTATAATTACTTTGCAGGTAAACCAAAAGAAACAAAGGATATAACTATAAACGAAGATGTACCTTTATTCATTGATTAATGTTTACAAAAACAGAAGCAGTAATAAAACTAAGACTTTTAGGTAGTAGAATAAGAATAGTAAGGGGAGGTTCTTCTGCAGGTAAGACCATAGCAATTCTAATGATACTTATTGACTATGCTATTAAAAACAAGAACAAAGAAATAAGTGTAGTAGCAGAATCAGTCCCTCACTTGCGTAGAGGAGCTTTAAAGGACTTTCTTAACATACTTAAGGCAACTAATAGGTATGATGAAAGAAAGTTCAACAAATCAACTCTAAAGTATCAATTCAGTACAGGTTCTTATATAGAGTTCTTCTCCACAGACCAACCTGATAAATTAAGAGGAGCAAGAAGAACAGACTTATTTATAAATGAGTGTAATAACATTCCTAGCTTTGAGGTGTACCAACAACTTGCAGTAAGAACATCAGGAACGGTGTGGTTAGACTACAATCCAAGTAACATCTTCTGGGTAGATAAAGAACTAATAGGACAAGAAGATACTGACTTCCTCACATTAACATATAAAGACAATGATAGTCTTCCTAATTCAATAGTAAAAGAAATAGAGAAAGCTAAGGATAAAGCTAAGACATCTACTTACTGGGCTAATTGGTGGAAAGTATATGGACTAGGAGAGATAGGTAGTTTAGAAGGTGTGTGTATTCCTGATTGGAAGTACATTGATAGTATACCTTATGAAGCTAGGTTACTTTGTGGAGGATTAGACTTTGGATATAGTATAGACCCTAGTACGATTATCTTATTATACAAATGGAACAACGCTTACATATTCGATGAGATACTATATAGAAAAGGAATGCTTAATAGAGACATAAGTAGATTCCTAAAAGACAATAACATCACTACTCACATTTGGGCAGATAGTGCAGAACCAAAATCAATTAATGAAATCAGAGCTTATGGTCATAAAATATCAGGAGTTACAAAAGGGAGAGATAGTGTGATATATGGTATCAACTTAATAAACCAAAATGAAATCTATGTAACCTCCAGGTCTAAGAATCTAATTAAAGAACTACAAGGATATATATGGGCAAAGGATAAAGAAGGTAATAACATACAGAAACCATCAGGTTCACATCCTGATTGTATTGACTCTTGTAGGTATGCCTTAATGATGCAATTAGAGAATCCTAATAGAGGTAGATATACTATTCAGTAAAATATTTATTAGAAATTGTTAATTATATTAAAAAGAATTGTATATTAGCTGTATAATTGCAATGAAGCAGTTATATAAACAAAACAAAAAATGACAAAAACAGTAAAAGATTATCAAGATTTAAAATCAAAATTAGAAGCTATTAAAAAAAATCATAATTTAAAATATGATAAAAATGCTAATGGTTATTTAGACCCTTGTTCAATATCGATTAATATGTACGGAGGATGGAGATTAAATAAAAAAGTAGGATGTGAAAAAAGATATGATGGATGGAAGTTTTTTAGTACTTCTGCTAATTCAAATGGCTATGATTTATATGAAAAAATAAAACACGAGTGTAAAGATTTTACATTACTTTGTGTTAGTGAAAGACAACTTTAATAACAATGGGAGTGTAACAGCTCCCTTTTACTTAGATATGAATAAGCAAAACAAAAAACTAATAAAGACATTACTAAAGCTCCACAACAAAAAGGAGATCTCTGCTAAGACTTGTGCAGATACAATTTTTAGAATCATAAAGAATCAATGAAAGAGATATATGTTAAAAAGATTACTGCAAGTGCTTTAGAAATGCCTGTAGAAAAAAGAAAAGAATTAATAATAGAATTAACTAAATCATTACTAAAAAAATAATTATGTATAAGAAATTCTTAAAAGAAGACCCAAACAACTGGAAATGGCTAATAGCTATCCACGTTTTTTTATTTACAATATGTTTAATCTTAATGATTGATTTATAATGAAAAGAATTACAAATATAATAGAAGTTGAATGTGAAAACTTTAGCTTAGATGTAAAATATTGGTATAAAAAACTTAATGAACAAGAAGATGAAGTGGACATTAAAAGAGTTTATATGAATAGTTATACAACACAAGAAAATGAAGTTATTAGAATAAATAAAAGAATTATACCAAATAATCAAAAACTTCCATCATCTTGGGAAGAAATAATAGTACAAGAAATATCTAATGATATAGAAAATTTTATTTAATAATTAAGTAAAGGTTGTTTTGTTTGGAAAGGGGGTAGCAGAAATGTTACCCTTTTTTTTTGTGTATATGTCAAAAATGCTTTAGAAATTTCGATATATATATATGAAAGTAGAAATAAACGTGCCTAATGATTTAAAAGAAATCAAACTGCACCAATACCAGAAGTTCCTAAAGCTCCAAGAAAAGAGTGTAGATGAGAAGTTCTTAGCTTCTAAGATGATAGAAGTATTCTGTGGTTTAAAGCTCACAGATGCTCTTAAAATGAAGGTAGGAGATGTCTATGCTATTACAGGAATACTTGGAGATATGTTTAATCAGAAACCTAAGCTAGTAAAGAAGTTTAAAATGAATGGAGTGGAATATGGTTTCATACCTGACTTAGACCAAATGAGTTTAGGAGAATACATTGACCTGGACACTTACTTAGGAGATTGGGAAAATATACATAGAGCTATGAA
>WLWE01002730.1_pt1 | contig 10975 bp, 8 predicted proteins | sample 6718301 | NCBI WGS metagenome assembly WLWE01 (sample SAMN12718691, study PRJNA515312) | sponge metagenome | isolation source: marine sponge | host: Mycale hentscheli | place: New Zealand: South Island, Marlborough, Capsize Point | collected 2003-05-01 | reverse complement strand
ATTATATACTTTTTGATCATCCCAAGTATCTTTGTAGCCTACCTTGACAGTGCCATATTGTGTATGAAACATCAGCATGTCAGCTTTAGGATCTAATACGGGAATTTCAGCAAACTGTTGTCTGGCCAAAGAATGTAGTGTTCTAAAATATGAGAAAGCATCTTCATCATAGCCTTTAAACTTTTGTCGAACCCTTGAAACACATTCGTTAACAGCTTTGTTAGTAAATGATACATAACAAATTTCGTCTGGAGAGTAACCTTTCTCCAAGTACCTCTTAACCCTTTTAAGTAAGTTTTCAGTTTTTCCTGTTCCTGGTGGTCCAAATATTTTAATTGTCTTCCCACGCAGCTTTTGCTTTAGTAAATTTGACATCTTTATTTTTATGCTCCGTTTGTTGTGGCACAGGTACAACCCAATGCCTACTACTTATGTTTTGAAACTTTTTCTTAGGCAAAGCTTTTCCTTGCTCAAGAAAACTAGTACATTCTTTTTCATTCCAATTATAACCTATTTTTTTCATAAATGATTTAAAGGTTTCTAATTTAAATCTCATCTCTACTTCGTCCTTCCAAATGTTACCAGAATCTATTTGATCGAACTCTGTAGTATCTTCCACGTCTTCTAAAAATCTAGTCATTCTAGAATTAAATACATCTTCTCTCTCCTCACCTGCATCAAAACCTTCCATATCTTGTTTGTTAGTTAATAATTCATCTAACCAATCCCTATATGGATCTGGATCTCTCTTAGTAGGTTTAAGAGGTCTCCAAACAATATCATAATTTAATAATTGTTCTCCTAACAACTGCTGTTGGTATAGTTGTTTTGTTGAAAGTCTAATTGATTTACCATGGATAGGTAAAATCCAATAAGGTTCTGGATAAGAATTTACTTTTAATAATTTACCAACCTCAGGTAATACTTCATTAGCACCAATACCATGTTTACGTCTTAAACACGTACTAGAAGAACAATGCATTCTAGCAATTGATGTTTTACATTTGTAAGCATACTCTTTGTTTTCAACACCTTTAAATATATTTTCTAATTCTTTTGGATGTAATTCTTCTGAACAAACTTTGTTCATCATTTTACGAGTCCAATCTTGGTACATGACAGGATCTGGATTAATTTTTTTACCTAATACTGCTACGTTAAACATAGCATCATTACGACCCTCACCTTTTTGTACTTTGTTTTTCATAAAATTTACTACACAAGGTGGATAATCTTTTGTTTCATCATCTTGAAATATTTTTAACTTTTTAAATTCTGCAGGCGTAAGTCTATAATCAGATACAAACTTAAATAAATTTTCTATCTTTACAGAATTAGCATCATTATCCATAGCAACTCTCGTTGTCATGTGTGCTTTTTGATAAGGTAAGTTAACAAAATTACCTTTTCTTTTTTGATCCCAACTCTCAGGTGTCAAATCAACTTCGTCCTGTGCAGGATAAATATCTGTAGTCGTATCGTTAACACCAAGATCTGATGCAAGTTCAATTAATTTTTTACGCATTGATGCTGCAGGAACTACACCATCAATAAATAATATTAAATGGAGTCCGTTGGATTTTGATCTGAATGGTACGAGTGGGTATTTTCTTTTCCGTATAACCGATATAACTTCCTTATGCTGTATATTATAACGATCAACATCGATGACCCCCCAACTGCATGTATTATCATCTCGAATGGGAACTGATCCATAGTACTTCTCTCCTTTTAAATGTTGCGACCAATGTTCTTTGGTCATGGGTTTTGGCTCTACCCAATGTCTAAATTCTTGTTTCCCATCCCTGTCTCGTTTATGACCTAGAGGTTCTGAAGCACCAAAATATGTAGAAGAGCCCTGGAAGAGTTCTATAAACTCCTCCAGGGTGTTGTCAAGTAGGTCCATATTAGAATGGTGTTTTTTCTACTTGTTCTTCTTTACCGTGATTTGTTCGAACAGCACCTTTTTTACAAGATTCATAAAATTCAAATGCTGCTTTGATGGTGTCTTGGCTATCTACTGTACCCAAGTGTTCTATTTCCCAACCATACCATGAACCTAAATTGTTTTTTTCTAAAACAGTTTTAAGTGAGTAACGTTGAGTAAATGGTGCAGGTTTAAAAAAACCTTTCCCATCACTTCTTTTTTGTCTCAAAGACATCATCATGGAATTCCATTTTTTTGATTTCTTTCTTTGAGTTGATTTCATAGTAATTAAAGCAGTCGAAGATTTATCTTCTTCAACAACCATGACATAGTGAGAAGCAGTTTCCTCAATATAATTACCATTTTCTAGTCTATCTTTACCATCATCGCCTCTGGTAGTTTTACTCATTATATCCGAATCGAAAGGATAAACAAAAACAGGAGCTACCGCGCCTTTTTCTCTGTCTCTCCACTCGATGTATTCTAATTTATAATAACAAGGTATTACTGTTATACCTTCTGCGCCATTATAAAGTTCATCGGTTACTGTATTGTAAATCATCCCAGGTCTTGCAGTATCAATAAACTGACTATCCCCTTGTGTTACTTGGGGTGATAATTGCCCAAGAACTTTAAGAAATGGTAATGCTAAACTTTTTGAATCAACATTATCAAATCCAGAATCAGCAAATTGCTCAATATTAATATTGGCAACTGCACCAGCTTCTTTTTTAATCGTCACTTCGTTCGATTGTCCGTCTTTTATTTTCATATTATACCTATTATTTGTTAGTTATTTTCGTTTTGTTTGCGATGTATACTCCAAACAAGTCAAAAGGTAACTCTTTACCAGCTTCAACTTGTTCTTTAACAAAGGCCTTTAAAGTCATGGGTTCAACTTTTTCTTTTTTATTATAATTAAATCCATGATCCTCGCAGACTTTTATTAATTCAGAGACTTGGTTGTCTTGTCCTCGGTTAAATGAAGCGGTAACAGTATTTTTGATTATATCCTCAAAACCTTTACCTCTTAACCAACCAAAGGCTTCCTCAACACGTGACTCAGGAATTTTTGCTGCATAGAATGGTTTTACTTCTACTGTAGAACCATCACTTAATTTCAACAAAGATACACCTGCTTCCTGCATCATCTCTGGAATTATTCTCTCTTCTAAATCTCTTGCTTTATGTTTTAGTTGAGATAATTTTTCTTCTTCTTGTTCTATGGTTTTTTTTAACTTGTTATATTCGTTACATTTGTCTGTTATAGACTTAACGTTATCTTTACTAATGTCTATATTAGACATTGCTTCTATATCTAACTTTTCCATATTTTCCTCCTGTTGGGGTCTTAAATTATTCATTTGATCTTTGCAAGAAAAAAATATAAAAAGTTTTCAAGATGTGGAAATACCCCTATAAGACCAAGCCGTATGAGCATCAACGGAATGCATTAAACGAATCGGCTGAAAAAAACAACTGGGCCTATTTTATGGAAATGGGAACAGGTAAAACTAAAGTAACAATAGATAATATTGCTTATCTTTACTTACAAAGAAAAATTACAACTGTATTAATAATTGCTCCTAAATCTGTGTATACAAATTGGGAATCTGAAATTGAAATACACTTACCAGATGTATTAAAATATAAAATATTTAAATGGAACATTGATAAACCTAAGGATTATTTCAAATTAGAAGAATCAAAAGATCTTAAAATATTTTTAATAAACGTTGAGGCATTATCAACAAAAAGAGGTTTTCAAGCCTGCGCACAATACCTAACTAAAAATAAATTAAATTTTGTAACATTGGATGAATCAACCACAATAAAAAACCGATCAGCAAAACGAACAAAAAACATTTTAGCACTAGGAAAAGTATCCCATATAAAGCGTATATTAACAGGATCCCCAATAACAAAATCTCCATTAGATTTATTTACACAATGTCAGTTCTTAAGTCCAGAATTATTAGGTTTTAACAGTTATTTGGCTTTTAGAAATAGATATGCTGAAATGACAGATATACCAGTTGGTTCAGGTAGATATATCTCTATACCAAAATACTACAAAAGACTTGATGAATTAGAGGAAAAAATGAAAACATTTGCAACTAGAATACGTAAAGACCAATGTTTAGATTTAAAACCAAAGGTTAGATCTAAAAGATATATTGAATTAGATGGTGAAGGTAAAAAAATATATGAAAGACTCAAACATCATGCTCTAGCAATTGTTGAAGATAGTACAATATCGTTTTCTAATAAATTAACTGAAATAATAAAACTGCACCAGGTATGTAATGGATTTACTAAAGATGATGATGGAAAGATATTGCAATTGCACAAATCTAAATTAAACGCACTAAAGGAGACTCTTGAAGAAACTGATGGTAAAGTAATTATATGGGCTAATTATTTATTTAACATTCATGAAATTAAAAATTTTTTAATAGATAAATATGGACCTGAATCTACTGTTAGTATTTATGGAGAAGTTAGTGTTGAAGATAGAAAAACTGCTGTTGAACGTATACAAAAAGATAACAAATGTCGTTTTTTGGTTGGTAATCCTACTACCGGGGGTTTTGGTCTCACTCTTACTGCTTGCAATACTGTCATCTATTATAGTAACAGCTATAACTTAGAAGTGCGTATGCAATCAGAAGACCGTGCTCATAGAATGGGCCAAAAAGGTACTGTTGTTTATATTGATATTGTAGCAAGAGGTACATTAGATGAAGCTATCATGAAGTCTTTAACCAGTAAAGGACAAATTGCTGCTAAAACTTTAGGTGAAGAAGATCTTAAGAGTTGGTTGCTGTAAGTTTATTAAACTGCTCTACTCTTTCTAAAAACTTATCTCCATATTCTTTTAAATCCGACTCATTTAATCGGAATTCTTGATACATAAGATCTCTAGTGCAAATTGATATTACCCCTTGTTCTATTGGTCCGTAATTTTTAGTATGTGCTAAATAATAAGCTCCTAGTTGATATTTATAATCTTCAACCCACTCTTCTTTTTTAGGTCTGTTAGATTGTTTCCAATCTACTATGCTTGGTTTTCCGTAAGCAACACAAGATAAATCTGCTGTGCCTGCAAATTTATTTTCAAATTCTAAACTTATTTCATTACCCCATACCTCATCTATTTTAATGTTATTTAAAATAGTCTTAGCCATCATCCTTGGTTTAGATCCGTCTTCCATAGCATTATAGTAACCTTGACCTGTTAAATGATATTCAAGTACCTGATGCATTTCAGTTCCAATAGCTGATGCTTGTTTCATAATTCTATCTGCTTCAGCATCTCCAACCTTACGTCTCCAATTATCTAAAAAACGTTTGTCCTTGGTTGCAGAAAGTATAGTTGTAACACTCGGAACTTTTATATTATCTACTAAGTATTTACGTCCTGTGGTATCTGAGAATCTGTTGTAATGTTTGTAAGGATACTTCTTTACTAACTTCATAAGTAGTTAATACTACAAATGATTAGAAAGTACAGCCATAAATATTGCAAACATACCGCCTACAATAATTTTTTCTATTCTATTTATACGTGCTTCCATCTTATCCATCTTTTCAAAAGTCTGTTTTTGCATTAGTTTACAAATTTTTTCGTGGTGATCTATTCTAGCTGATGCAGATTGTTTAGCCACGTCTAACTCCTCTTTGTGCTATTGCAGCACCTGTTGGATCATTAGGAAACAAAGCTTGGAATTCTTGTGGATTCACTTGTCCGGTATCCGGTGTAATGTTTTGAACACCCGTGCCTGCTTGTTGAAGTTGTAGATCATCCGTTACAGTATCTCCTTCTTGTTCACCTCTTTGATTTGCTTCTTGATCTCTTAAATCCATATCAACTGCATTTTCAGTAACATTTTGTATTGTTTTATCTAAATAAGAAACCATGTCGTTGTCAGTATCAACATCACCTGAACTATTTGTCAGTTCACCCGCATACATAGTTTCAGTAGTTTCTGATGGAATTGTATTATTATCGTATATAGGTTCTGGAATTTTAATAGACATTTTTAAAATTCTATCAGTTATTTCGGAAGGTTTGATATCGTTTGCATCAACCCTTGGTACATCTCTATCTTGTTCATTCATGTAATTAAATAATCTAGCAAACGCATCTCTTTGTTTTATTCCAACTTTTTGTAACTCTCCAGGACCCGCTCTAAACTTTTTCTCACCTAAACCAGGAATTACAGGTGCAACACCAGCACCAATCTTTTGTCCCTTCATAAGTTTTAATTTTTCATCTACACCTAATGCATTATTTAAATACCTTGCTGCAATGGGGTCTCCTAAAATTTGACCAAATTTTCTACCCAATAATAAAAATACCAAGGGCGCTAACATACCCTCTTCATTACCACTTGCTATTAAATAACCACCAGCTACTGCTCCTAAGGATCCAAGTTGAAATCTTCTCATCAAAAAAGTAGAGGGATCAGATATTTTTACTTGTGAAATTGAATCCATATATCTTGTAAAATTCATAAAGCTATCAAAATGTTTTTTATCATCAAACACTTTTCTTAGTTTTTGAGCTGTCGCATCACTGGCAGATCCTGAATATCCTATATTATCTAAAAATTTCTTAATACTAAATTGCGCTACTTGATCTCCATCAAACCTTAATTCTTTTAAATTATAAATACCATTACCAGTTTCAACATCTTTAATTGTAAAACCTCTAGCATCTTCTAATGCTTCTCCACCTTGTTTTTGTAATTGTTCTAAAAATTCTGTTGTATATTCTCTACCAACTTTTACCTCAGCACTATTATCTATTTGTCTATAAATATCTCCAGGTACTCCTGATTTTGATTCAAAAGCATCTAACATATTATTCCATAAATATCTTCCTCGAGCTGCTGCAAAAACAGCTTTTCCATTTGCAGATAATTTTGCATCTTTTAAACCATCACCAACAAGTTTAGGCCCTGCTCCTAATAGATATTTAAATTGTTGAATTGATTCTTCAGTTCCATGTTGAAATACAGCTTTTTCAATTGTATTAAATAATTGATCTCTTGGTTGAGCTTCTCTACCAACAATTCCAAAAGTTCCCTTGTTGGTAAATAATGTTTTGTCAAATTTTTGAAGTTGTCTTAATATAGCTGGGTTTGTATATCTGTTTATTGTTTTATTAAATACTAAATTTGCATCTATTAAATCTTTATTAATTTTATTACCGTTTCTAATTAATTCATTTATATAAACTTCACCTGCTTCTTTTCCTTGTGTTTCTACAATATCGTTAAATTGTTTTGCAATAGATTCATCTTGCAATAAATTACCTTTAGTAATTTTAGAACCAAATGTCATCCAATCGTCCTCAAGAGCGTTAATTAAACTATAAGTTCCTCTTTGAGCAGTTTGAAAATCAGTTTGTTGCATAGCTTTATTAAGCATTTGTCTTGCACCAAGATACTCTGATGGTGAGATTTTGTTACCAAGACCGGCAAGATATTGATAGTATAAGTACATTGAGTCCCCTTGGTTTTGTAATGTTTTAGCTATGTTTTTAAAATCAACTGAATAGTCTCCACTTAAATCAACATAAGTATTTTTATAGTTTGCAATAAACTCTTTTGCTTCTTTTTTTGTTCTATCTAATGAAATAAGTTTAGGGTTTCCCGCTGCAGCAACTCCAGCGTCTAGTTTTGCATACATAGAACCAATTAAACCTATTCTTTTATTATAAGTTTCTGCCACTTGGTTATAAATACTACTACTCATTGCACTTATTTTTAAAAGTGGCGCATAGTTTAAAAATTGATTTAAATATAAATTTGCTCCTGCTATTTCTGCTTTACTTATTGCAGACTCTCCCATTCCAGAAATACCTGGAAAAACCCCTGCAGTTTTAAAAAAGTTTTGTGCTAAACGTCCAGCACCTTTTTTACCATCTAATGCTGATATAAAAGGAGCAGGTAGATCATTTTCTCTTATATACTCTAACATTGTATCCATATCAGGACCTTTTTTAGTTGGAAGTATTTTTCTTCCTACTTTTCCTAATACTCCTGTTAAAAAAGGAGTAAATGCTGATGCTACTCCTCCGTAAATCAAAGAATCTTTAAATTCATTTGCTGCATTATAAGTCATATTAGTTTTTATCTCTTTATCACCCATATCTGATAAACCTTCTACCAAAGCACCTGCTATAGTTTTTCCTGCAGTTTTATTCATAACATCATATGTTATTGAACCTGCTCCAGCTCCAACAGCTCCTCCAATAGTAGCAACTATTTCTGCTTGTCCTAAAGGACTTCTTACAACTCTTTCCGGTAAATCAGCTGCTTTACCAATTAATTTTAAAGCACCACCAAATAATTTTAATGGACCAGGTCCTCTTGCTAAAACATTTCCTACCTTATCCATTTGTTTACCAATACTTAGGGGTCCTCTTGTCCATAAATTTCCAGACTTTGCTGCACCAAATAATCTACCAGCCATCATTTTGTAACCTACTCCAACACCAGTAAGATCAGCAGCCAAAACTGCTCCGGGTCTTCCTTTTAAAAAACTACCATCTTGGTCTAATGCTTCTTGTATAGGATTTTCTTCAAATCTTTTTTCACTTGCAATTTGTCCAGCAACTCCTGATCTTAATTCTATAAGTTCATTTGTTTTTGGTCCTTTTAACAAACCATCGTCAATAGCTGAATCAATAGCATTTCTTTGTTCTGGAGATAATCTAAAAGGATCTAAAGTTTTATTATCTAACTGATCTTGTATATCTTGAAGTGTAGCCATTACAGTTGAATCCCTTGTAAAATATCATTTCTTTCTTTATTTGAAATTGGGGCAGAATCAAATTTTCCAAATTGATCACCACCTTTTAATAAACTTAAGAAACCTTTTATAACCATATCGTTTGTGAAATAAGTTCTTTCAAGTCTATTTAAAGTTGAATCAATACTTCTATCAAGATCTTTTTCAAGAGCATTTAAAGAAGCCATAGCTGTTTCAGCACCACCTAAAGAAGGTAATATATTAATTACTGACATAGCAGCAGTAACGTCTTTTTGAGTTAATCTATCTGTGTCCTTAAAAGAGTTAGCAAGTGCATAAGCAAGAGTAGTTTGAGCATTAACCAATTCAAACAATTCATTAGTTGTAGGTTTTCTAAGTTTACCTGTAGTTGGATCTTCTATTTTGTAATTTTTTTCTGCAGCCGCTGTTATTTGTTTTTGTATATTATCTTTATCAAATCCTTTTTTTAACATTTTATATTGTTCTTTAGTTATGTCACCTGATTTGTATCCTAATTCTAAAGATTGATTAAATTCACCCATTGTGCCATCTAATTTAGATATAGCATCTTTAGTGCTTCCTAATCCAAAGTCATTCATAATTGAATTTAATTTTGTTAAAGCAATATTAAGATTTCCTTTTGTACCAGCAGCTCCAGTAGCTCTTATAATTTCTTTTACATCATAAACAATATTTTTAGATTTAACGTTTTGTAATAATAATCTGTGAGCTTTTGCTTCATCATCAGAAATTTCATCTTTAATAGTAGCTTGTGCATATTTAAAATCTTTAAGTTCTGGTTGACCCATCAATGTAGCTAACTCAGTACCAGTAAGATCCATTGCTGCAACTTGTTGTCCATTTACTAATAAATAAGGAACACCGTTTTCATTTATACCACCGTCAAAATTTTTAACTTTTCCTCCTGGACCTAAAAATTGAACTCTACCTAAACTACCTTTGGTTATATTGTTAGTGTTTGCTACTTTATACTCAGCTAATGCAATATCTATTGCTTGACCCATTAATTGATTTTCTATTTCATTTTCTTTCAATTTCATAATTCCATAATTATTTGCTGCAGGTCCTAAAGCCTGCCCTAATACATCTATAGCACCCGCTAAACCACTTCGTGAAGTTTTTCCTGACATCAAACCACTAGCTAAGTTAGCTAAAAAAATAGTTTTAGCATTTGAAGTTCTTCCTTCCATCATTTCTTTAGTAATCAACTTGGCTTTTTGCATAAGTTCTGAACTATATTCTTTGCCGTTTACTTTACCTTTATCGTTTAGACCAATTTTTTCACCTGTATTGTCTTCTGTTTCGGCATCTAACACACTTACTGTTCCTTTGTTCGCACTTAATTTATTTTTATTCTTATCTTCTCCAAGAGGTTGAGGTGCAAAGAAACTTGGGTCTGAACCATCAGAACTTTTTTTACTTCCGTTTTCAACAACTTTATTTAAATCTATTAATTCTTTATTATTTAAATTTTGTATATTTTCTCCAGCTGTTAAATTATCTTGGGGTACTACTTTATTTACTCTACCAGAACCTGGTTTTGCACCACTAGGTAATTCAACAATATTTGATTCTTTTTTAACTTTTTCCATTGCTTCTTTTCCCGGAGACCTAGTAAATAAAGCTCTAGACATACTACCATCGCTTTCAATTGAATCTGAAAAAGCTTTTTGTTCTGCTCTTATTTTTTTCTTTTCAGCTTCAGGTAATGCATTAAATTTTTGTTGTTCTAAGTAACCCATATAACCAAGCCCAAGTGCTGCTGTTATGCCTGCTTGAGGTCCCATTCCCAAACCACTTATAGCTGCTGCTCCTGGTAATTTCGTTGCTCCGTAAGCACCTGCTGCTTGTAAAGGAATTCTAAGTTTTGGATCTTCTATGCCAAAAGCATTTAAAACTTGTCCTGTAGCTTCCATACCAGCATATCCTGGTAAACTTAACATGCTTCCAATTCCTTTTGCAAAAGGTTTTGCTCTTTGTAGGTAAGGTCTTATATTTCTTCCGTAAAAACCTTGTGTGTTTGGTGTCATTGGATATTTAAGTGGAGGTCTATTTTGGTTAGGATTATCAAATGGTGATCCTACCATGACACCTGTATTTGCATTAATAGTTTTAAGCACACCTTTTCTTAAAGCTTCCTTACGAAACATAGGTCTGTTTAAAACTTTATTAAGCGACATTGAAACTCCTAAGTTGATTGTCCAGCTTTATTCATTCCTGAAAATGCTGTAAAGGCACCAATCC
>WLWE01002729.1_pt1 | contig 10979 bp, 2 predicted proteins | sample 6718301 | NCBI WGS metagenome assembly WLWE01 (sample SAMN12718691, study PRJNA515312) | sponge metagenome | isolation source: marine sponge | host: Mycale hentscheli | place: New Zealand: South Island, Marlborough, Capsize Point | collected 2003-05-01 | reverse complement strand
AAAGCAAGTAGAAAAGGACTACGATGCACATGTGTATAGCAAATTTATAAATGCTTTTGATAGAAAATATGGCTACATAGCTGACAGGCATATAGACAATATAGGTAACGAGTATCAAGTTACCGATGCAGCTGGTAATGTAGTTAATATGTTAAACGCAGGTGTTCCAGTAAACGAAGTAAAAGAGAGAGTTTCTGACTCTCAGTTTGGTAAAGTAAAAAACATTACAACTAATTTCTTTATAAAAAAAGGTGATAAAACCATTAGACAAACATCTGGTAGTTTAAAAACAGGCAAGTACAGTAATGACAAGCAAACTGAAGGTGTTAACCTACAGAAAGCTGAAGACGTAATGAGTTTTTACTCTAGTTTTGGTAGCAATAGAAACCCTTTTGCAAATGGCTCTGACAAAGCTGCGCAGTGGGAATCAGCTAGAAAAGGTCAAATAAATAGACTTATAGATAAGTACGAAGGTGATGGCGATACTAAGCTTACTGAAGAAGATTTAATGTCTCCTAAAGGTATAAAAAAGTGGTATGGCAATTACATAGAAAGAGGAGTTGATTTCGACTTTGAAGATGATTTTAGATTTTTGTATAATAAAAAGACAGGTGAACTTGTTTATGGTACTAAGCAATATGTAGATGATAGGCGTAACAAAGATATTCAAAAAGGAATTGACCAAGAAGATGTTATATATGTAGACAGCGAGGAAGAAAGATTAAAGCTAGAAAAACTATACAAAAGTAATTTAGGTAACTTTCTAACTGAAAACAACAACGACTTAAATAGTGTAATTAATCAAAGCTACCATAACGTATTAGGATTACAAAAACTACTAGTAGACGCAACTGGCAATAACGATTTTAAGAAAAATATTGAAGCTGGAGAGATACTTTCTAAACCTGTAGCTATAAAAGGAGATTCTTATTTAGTAAAAAAATATAACCAAGAAGTTGCTAAGCTAGCAATAATGTCTCAGTCTTATGTGTTGAACTTCGACCCTATAAAGATAGAGAAATCTGGATTTTGGGAAGGTGTTGGTGAAGCTTTATTTGAAAAAGTTGGATCTAACTCTGAGACTTCTGACGAGGTTAGACAAGCATTTTACGAAGGTTTTATAGCTAAGCATCCAGAAATATCTAAAGATCCCGCTTTTAGTGAAGAAGCTGTAAATGAAATATATGATAAAACATTTTTAAATAAGGTTGGCTACGGCACACCTGATTTTCTAATGATAATGGCTGAGTTTGCTTTAACTAGAAAGTTAGCTGGTTCCGGTTTTAAGAAATTAGGTAAACTAGCTGAGATGTTTGCTGGTGGAGTTGGCGGTGGAGCAAAGACTTCTAGATATGTAGGAGCTTTCGTTGAAGAGCTAGCTTCAATACAGTCTGTTAATTTTGCTTTTGACGCTGAAATGTCCTCTGCTTTTGCTATAACTGGTCCTGTTGGTAAGATGCTAGATGATTTTTATAAAGGTTTCTTTGCAGAGGGAGCAACAGGCGGTTTCAAAGCTATAGGTGGTATTATAAATAAAGCGCCTAGATCTATAACTATACCTGCTGATGGAGTTCTTAAAATAGGAACTTCTGCAACTGTTTTAAAAGTTGGTGAAATACCTGAATCAATAATGCAAAGTCTTAGTGAAGGTAGTGTATCTCCATTATTACACGTGTTCGATCCTGAGGAGTTTGCAGTTCTTGCAGCTCAGTTAACCATAACAAAAGGCGCGGCGCCTATCAAAGGTGCTATTGAAACCGCTGACCAAGCAGTTAAAGATATAAAAACTTGGAGAGGTAATAAAAAGTATAAAGCTCAAATCAATAAATATAACAACTTAATATTTGGCGAGAAAGGTGGATCTAACTCTAAAAACCCTGAAACAAGAAATAGAGATATTCAAAGCGCTGCTGATCTAGCCTTTGAAAAAATAGGCATAAGTCCTAGGATAATATCTTTTTTAAGAGCTAATGGATTTACTAAAAAGCAAATAGAAGAAGCAAATAGTATTGAAGAATTAGTAGGTGATTATCAAGGTAGCATAAGAGAAACATTACTAACTGGTAAAGAAAATGGTATAACAATAGATAAGATAAAAGAAGCAGCTAAAATATCTGATGCTGAAAAAGGTTTAAAACTAGAATCTGAATACTTATCTTTTTTAGAAGCTCAAAAAAGAGAAGGACTATCAAATCAAACAGTTACACTAAAGAAATTTGCTAATCAAGCTCAAGAACCTACAGGTGGAAAACAATTAATACTAGATAATAATACACTACAAGCATTTAAATATTTAAAGTCACCTACCCTTATAAAAAAGTTTTTGGATAGTTATGGTGTAAAGCCAGACAACAATGGTAATTACAAAAGTGATGTTCTTAATTTAATGCTTGATCCTGGTAAAGAAGTTAAAGGCGTAGGATCTTCTTACCCCAACTTAAGTTATCTTAATTCTAAGCTAGCGCTAGGTACTAAAAACAATATAGACTACACAACTAATGTAGGTAAAAGGTATTTAAACAATGTTTCTAAAGTTATATTAGCTGATAAAACTATTAAAGATATAAAAGCTCAACTAGAAGCTAATCCTGTTAGTAGAAAAGATTTAGAAAAAGATTTAGAATTAGCAGAGGACGCTAAGCAAGCTTATGAAAATGCTGAAGTCGGAATAATAGAAGATGCTAAAGCTGAAAACATTGTAAAGACAGACAAGCTTATAGATAAAATATCTTTAGAAAAAAGTAAGTTAGGATTAGATGATGTTACTAAAGTCTCTGATCAATATGGTTTAAAATTACATTTTAAAAACAAAACTAAAGAATCAAAAGATAAAGCAGAGGAGTTACAAGCAGAAATAGATGGCTTAAAAGAAGGAGATCCAAAAATAAATGAATTAAAAGAGTTAAAAGAAAACTACTTAAAAGATGCTGTAGCATATGCTAAAGCAGGCATAGACATTAAGCCTGGATACTTGCATAAAGGTAAAGCATATACTAGTAAAGCTACAGGTCGTAAAGAAATCGTATTCAACATGGAGGATATATTTAAATCAGGTGGTGATCCAACTGTAGCTCCTCATGAAACTTTTCACCCTTTTATAAACCAAAAATTGAAAGAATTAGGTTTAAGTCAAAACTCTCAAAAGCTTAATTCGTTTATGAAAGACTTTGTAGGCTCACTATCTTCTAGTCAAATTTCAACTATAGAAACTAGATTAGATAAGCAAGGTATTGATTTAAATAAATACGAAGACTTAAGCTCTGGTCAAAAATTAGAGATATTTAATGCTTATGTAGAAGGTGTAGTGTTAGGAGAAATAACGTATAAGCCTGGTAGTAAAGAAGCTAAACAGGCTGCTGAAGTGTTTGAGAATTTTATTGAAAAAGAAAGTGGTGTTGATGTTAATCTAGACCCTGTAAAAGCTATTGAATCTATAACAGCTGAGTTTGCTCAATCCATGAGAGGTGAAATGATAAATATAGAAGGTGGTAGAAGATTTGATGCTATAGCTGGTATGATATCTAATCCAGAGACAGCAGACTTGTTCGATTATTCTGTTCAAAGCTCTAAAGAGTATACGCCACTGGAAACTACTTTAAATAGATTCGAAAACGATTTAAAAAACTTAAAGCCATCTGAAGCTCATAGAAAACCTACAATAGTAAAAAACATAAAAGCTATAAAAAACTTATTACTTAAAAGTGATGAAATACAAAAAAACATTGATATTATAGATGCTTCTATAGAAGTTAATAAAGGAAATGTAGATATGGCTTTAGAAGCTACTAGCACTACTAGAGCTCAAAATGAGTTAGTAAGACTAGCTAATAAACCTGGAGGTGTACTTAGAAAACTAAAAGATTCTTTTGATTTAGACAAAGTAGATCAGCAACTAAACTTTAGCGATAAGCTAGAATTAAAAGCTGAGTTTGATGGCGCTGCGGATTTATTCTTTTCAATGTCTTTGAAAAAGTATTTAGAAAAACCCATAGATCAAAGACGTCCTCTTGAGGTGTATTTAAAAGCTGGCTTAGGTAAGAAGTTTACTGACGTTATGAATAAAGCTAAAATAAACCAAAGCCAATTCAATACTAGAATAACAGAGTTGAACGAAAGAGGTATAATGAATACACCTGCAGAAGGTGGTAATCCTTTTTCAGCTGGTTCAGAAGCTATAATGGTTCCTGTTAAATCATCTCCTTTTAAATTTGGTAAGAACGTTAATAATGCTGTTAGTAAAGCTCTTCTAGATATATATAGTATAAAAGAAACTGATCCAAAAAAATTTACAAAGATAATAGATAATTCTATAAAAATATTTGTTGTAGATCCTATTAGAGAAGAGGTTGCTTATGTTGAGGGTAAAAATGGTAAGTTAAAGCTAGATAAAGATAAACTTGAAAAGCATTTATTTGATAATTATGAGAAAGTAGTTAATTATATAGAAGGTAACAACCCCTGGTTTAGATTAAGAAATTTTGATTTATTTTACGAAAACACTGGTAAAAGAGTTCAAGTTAAAAAAGGTAAAGAGGATTTTGTTTATAACGTTAAAATACCAACACAAAAAGAGTTTGTAGATTTCTTTATGGCTAAAGACTCTGAATTTGAAGCTAGAGATAGAAATCAAAGAACTTTAAAATATTTTGAATTACTAGGTAGAATACAGGTAGGAACTGAAAGCATGGGTCCACTTGCTGAGAATGGAGGAGTTGTAGAAGTTAACGGCAGAAAAGTAAATGTATTTAATAATCTTGAATACAATGAGTCAGGTATTAAAAACTTTGAAAGATTACAAACTTATGAAATACCAGAACCTGACGTACAAAGTTCTGTTGAAATAGATCCTAACACTTTAGAGGGTTTAGTAAAAAACACAGAGTATAAAAATGAAGTGAGACAAGATTTAAGCTCATTAGGTATTACTCCACAAGTAATAAACATGTCTATGTTGGCTAAAGCTAATGGAGACCTTACTTTTAAGCTTGATGAAACAACTTACAATACAGCTAATGTAAGAGAAGAAATACAAAACGTAGCAAACACTGTTGCTATAAGTAAAATAATACCTAGCAAAGGTGAGTCTAAAACTACTATAGTAAGAACAAGGGAAAGAGCTGAAGCTTCAACACCTAATTATAAGTTGTTAGAAAAAGATAAAGGCTTAAGTAAAGAAGAAATAGACAGTAGAAAAAAAGCTGCATTAGAAGCTGCTAACTTATCAGACGCTGCTAATATTACAAGAGCTGAAGCAGCTAAAAGAAGAGAGAGTAACAAGGTTAAGTATTTTGACTACAAAGAAAAAACCGTAGACAAAGTTAAATACAAAAACTACGTAGAAGGGGCAACAACACTTTTAGAGTACATGCCTGACATGGGAACTCCCACTAAGAACGCTGTGCATGCTGGTGATAATTATAGAGGCACTGGTACTGGTATCGTAGTAAATGGAGAAAGAATTCCAAGTATAGTTGAAGCTGCTAAAGCAGGTAGAACTGGTTTTTCTGTAGGTAGTAAAAACAATTACGGAACGTTTAATCTTTCTGAAACTCAGTCACTTGGTCAAGCTGCTAACTTAGCTACGTTTTTAAAAATGGACCCAGCTGAGCTAGATATGCAAAGTAATATAAGTAATGTAAATAAACAAAAAGTTACTATAAAAAACTTACTAAGAAAAAATGGAATAGATTACAAAGATCCAAATGCTAAGAATCAAGTAATGGAATTGTTAATGAGTGAAAAGTCTAATGCACCTAAAAGAAAAGCTTTAAGGGCTAAGTATTTAGGCGTGTTTGATGCTTTCTGGGACGCTAAAACAACAGAGGAAGCTTCTAATATTTGGGCTGTATGGACTGAAATAACTAAAGCAGATTCTAATAATATTAATGGAACCAAATCTTTAGCTTCAAATACTTTCATGCTTAAAGAAAGTAGAAGACATGAGGATATATGGGAGAAACAAGAACATGGTTTTGCAATTGCTAACTTTAATGAACAAGCTAATGCTTTTATATTAAACGGTGATAGAGCTGGTTTATTGAAACTAACAAACGAGTTTAACTCTGGCTATGGTGATAGAGATGTATTTAACAAACAAGACGAAGCTTCTGGAACTACTTCTTCAATGAGTGAGGGTTACCCTGAAGAAACTAAAGTGTTGCAAAACACGGGTGAAAAGGGAGAGGTTACATTTGACAAAGACGGTAAAAGACAAGTTGCCTTTAAACCAATATCAAATAAAAAATATCATGATAATTTATTCTTTAAATATAAAGGTAAAACAACTAGTTTTACTGAAGCTTTTGAATTAGAGATACAATCATCAAAAGAAGTTACTACAGGTGAGATGGATATAGTAAAGAATAGAGTTTTTAATAACGTGGTAAAAGATGGTGAAATAAAAAAAGGTGAAATACCAAAAGTAATTAATCAAGTAAAGAAAGAAGTTAAAGTATCTAATCAAAACAAAAAAGTAGATAAAGAATTTACTACTAATAAAACAAGTCAATTAAGTGAAAACTCAACTGTACCATCTCAAGATGTGCTTAACAGTAGGTTTATAGACGAAGGCAATAGTTCAGCATGGACAAACAGTTTTAAAATAACCAAAGTAGAAGGAGAGTATGAGTACAATGCTGAAAATGGAGTAGCTACTGTTCCAAACAACACAGGTAAGTTCAGTCCTAAAAGAAAAGTAGTTTTTTTAGCTGGTGGTGCTGGTTCTGGCAAAGGTACTACATGGTCTAAAATATTAGAACAACACCCAGAATTGAAGGACTTAGAAATAATAAATAGTGATATTGATAAACAAAGCTTAAAAGAGCAATTAAACCTAGATAAAGACGAGTCTAATTATGATGAAGCAGAAAGAAGTTTATTATCAAGAATTACTTCTATGTCTGTAAAAGGAAGCAAGGACAGAGTTGTAGATTTATCTAAGGAGGGTAATGGTTTCGTTGTTGATGGTACTTTAGCATCATACAAGTCTAATAAGAAAACTATAGACAATCTTAAAGAAAAAGGTTATGACATACAAATAGTATATACCAAGACTGATGTTGAAACAGCTTCAAGGAGAAATGCTGAAAGAAAAGAACGATCTATAAAAGATAGGTTTTTAAGAATAAACCACGAGAGTGTTAATTCAACTATTAACAAGTTTATAAAAGATGGTGAAAATGTTATAGAATTTAATGGAGAAGGTGACTTTAATATTGACAATGGTAATCAAGTATTTAATTCACTTAATAAAAGCAATAAGGTTAATATGAGCCCTGAGCTAGGTGAAGTTGGTGTACAAAACTCTGTAGAATTCTATACTAAAGAATCTAATAGAATAGCTAGTAAATTTGCTGGCTCTTCCGAAGCTCCTATGGATAAAGCAACAGCTGATAAAATAGCTAGTGGAAAGAAAGGTAAAGTTAAATTTATGGGATTTAGAGCTCAACAAGCTAAAAATTTAATGTTAGAAATAGTTGGTAAAAACGACGTTGAAGCAGCTAAGTATTTAGAAGGAGGAGTTGATCTAGCAGATAAAGGTAGATATGACTTTGGTAGATATTCTACTTCTACAAGAAAAGATATAAAATTCTTAAATAAAAGTGATCAATACAAAAACGTAGGTTTAGATAAAAATGCTTTAACAATAAAAGATGCTGAAGGAAAAAAGATAGGCGATTGGTCTAGAGGAGATGCTGTTAGAATGTACTTATGGTTTAAAAATGGTAAAGAAGTTAAAGATGTAGATGAAAACACAGTAATGGAAGCTTATGACTACGTAGTTAAAGATGAGCTATTAATGGAATATGCTAACAATATAGATGCTGCTGTTAGTAAAACAGGAGAACCATGGTTAGATTCTTACGACGGGTGGTCTGGTACTTCTTTAAAATATGATATAGACAAAGCTATAGAGTCAAGAAGATCTGAGTTTATGAGCCCGTTTAACGAGTGGTATGAAACAACTTTTAGCCAAGGTAATTTAAATAAAATTAAAGCTGGAATGGGTAGTAAAGGTAGAAGCGATTTTAATTCTTGGTACGAATCTGTAAGTGATTGGCATGAAAGAGCTATGACTAATAGAACTAGAGCTAAGGGAGAAAAAGTTGGTCAAAGCTTTGTTAATTGGTTACATGGGTCTACAGCACTAGCATTGTTTGGTAATAGAAAATCTATGTTTACTCAGCTATTATCTACTTCTAATTTTTATGGAGCAGAAAACAACAGTGTCTTTGACGCTGCTAAAGCTTACGGTAGTAAAGATATATTTAATGCTATGCGTCATATACTTAATAGTGAGTACCTATCTGACAGAAGAGGTAGTTATGATTTAGCTTTAAAAGAAATAAATGAATTAGAAACTAAATTTGGTAATGCTTATAAAAAAGGTATTAACTTTAGTTTTTTATTGTCTCAACTCGGTGATAATGCTGCTATTGTTTTTGGTGGATCTTCTATGCTGTTAAACAACGCTAAAGCTATTATGAAATCCGATCCCAACATAAGCAAAGAACAAGCTTACGACATGGCAATGGAAAAAGTAGCTATGCATTCTGAGAGAACACAGCAATCTACTTGGGCTTCTAATTTAACTTATCAACAAACGAAAGCTATAGGTAAAGTTACTTTAAACTTTTTAAATACTCAAGTTAGGTATAATAATATAGCTCTTGAGGAAATAAAGAAAATTAGAAAAGGTGTTAGTGATAATTCTATGAAAAGCATGATGAGAGTTGTTAACTATACGGCTATGCAAACAGCCGCATTTGGCTTTTTATCTTCTGGACTACAATATTCTTTAATGGATGATGAGGAAAATTATCCTATGGTTAAAGGTGAAGATGGTGAGTCTATAAGTAAGTTAGATCAGATAAAAGAACAGAAAAAGTCTGATATAATAATGAACACAGCTATGAACATTATTAATGGTACCGGTATAAAAGGAAAAGGTGTTACTACTTTAATAGGAATGCTTGATGAAGTTTTAGAGTTTGGATCTGATACACAAAAAAGAGAAGCTAAAATAGCTAAGAAAGCTTTACAGATGTCACCTGCTTTAAGTATTAAATTTAATAAATTAGAGTCTGCAGCGTATGATATACAAGCTGCTTTTAAAAATTACAAAGATGGTTCAAACTGGACTACACCAGCGTTAAGAGCTGGCACTGAGCTTTTTTCAGCCGGTACAAATATAGCTGCTCCAGAATATGCGTTGTCAATGATGGATCAGTTTGAAGCTATAATGGATGAGCGAAACTCTTTTTGGCAGAGCTTTGGCGTAGCTATGGGATGGAGTTTATATACTATGGACAATGACTTTTACAAGAAAAGAAAAGAAAAAGAAGCTTCTGGAGATCCATTATTTAAAACTACAACTACTCAATCGCCGGGTGGTTATGTCACTAAAGGTAGAAAAAGTAAAGTAACTTACACAACTAAGTAGGAACAAAAAAACTGGGCACCATACCCAAAGTTCCTGTAACCAAAAAGGGAGGCCGTAAGACCTCCCTTTTATTATTTAGCAGCTACCGCAGTAGCCATTACAATATTCACACATAATTATTTTTTTAATCGTTTATATATTCCATATGGTTGTAATAGTATTCCTATAAAACCTCCGTAAACTGCTATAAAGCAACCTAACACAGGCCATATTGGGATCCAACCACCATAGTACTCTTCTAATACTGGACCAGGCATGTAAACTCCAAAGCAAATAAACATTATAGTTCCTAAAAACTTTATAATACCCTGCTTGTTATTGAAGTAGTGATCTGTAAAAAGCCATTTAATAAAATCCATTAATTTTTAATTTTAATTTTTATATCATGGGGAGCTGTTTCATTTCCCCCAAAATAAGGATATAGCATATATTTTCTTTTCTTTTGTACACAATTTCTAGGTACGTGAACATAAGTGCCGTCTATTCCCATTTTGTAGTCCCAAGTTGATATAGTTAGCTCATAGTAGTGTTCTTTACATATGCTAACTCTTTTTATAAGATCAAAGCTAAACTCACCATGCTCATGCTTAAACCAATGTATTTCTAAACTATCATTTAACCATCGCCATCCAAACCTTATAGAATTATCCATATGACTTGTACCACAGTCGCTCCATCCTATTAATTTATTTATATCGTATTGATTAAGGCTATCCACAGTTTTGTAGATAGCACTTGAATCAAATTCAATGTTCCAACCGAACACCGTGTCCTTACTATAGTTCAAGGCATTTGTCGACCTATGTTTACCCTCTCGTATAGTAAATGTTTTATAATCATCTGTTATTTTCTTACAGCTATGTAATCTCGCAAGAACCACCAGCACAGGCAAGCTCACCACTAAGATCAGTGTTGTCTTCAGTCTCGATAACATTTTTTAAATTTATATCAGTTAAATGTTGTAACATGTTAAGGTATTCACCCTCAGTTATATCTTCAAATGGAGCTTGCGTATAAGTTCCGCCGTCATAAGGTAGTACAGATAAACCATTATAATGCTTTCTGTTATTCCACATCCACTCTCCTGCGTCTTCCCACTCTTCAGCTTTTAGACTAACTGTAGCAGACACATTGTGAGTGTTGCTACCTTTTCTGTGACCAGGAGCAACCCATTCAGTAGCTACTTTCTTTATACGTTCAAGTAATTGAAATGGTGATTCAGTTCTCATTATAGAACCTTCAGGTGCTTTCTGCGGTATACTAATTACAGCAGTGTCATGAGGTCTAAAATACTCATCCTCGATTAAAGCAGGATGATTTTCAACTAAGTATTTATATATACTTTCATTTTTACCAACCCTAACTCTACGTATATAGTAATCATTGTGCCATGCATGAATACCAGATGATGTTCCTAATGCCAGAGATGTTGTCCCTGCAGGCTTTACGGTTGTACATCTAGCTGATGGATTAATTCCAATCACTTTCGCGACTCTTGCGTTTTCTCTTTTTACTATTTGAGCGGCTTTCTTCATGT
>WLWE01002713.1_pt1 | contig 11025 bp, 23 predicted proteins | sample 6718301 | NCBI WGS metagenome assembly WLWE01 (sample SAMN12718691, study PRJNA515312) | sponge metagenome | isolation source: marine sponge | host: Mycale hentscheli | place: New Zealand: South Island, Marlborough, Capsize Point | collected 2003-05-01 | reverse complement strand
GACTCAGGGGAGGTCGTCAGGCAGTACGTGGCGCACGACTACGCGATAAAATCTTGCGCAGCCATCGGCAGTGTCCAGTATTTGACAACAGCGGATGACGGATCCGTGCACGTGTGGGACGTTGCCCGTGTCGAAGGCGCGCCGAGCGGGCAAGACGTCGGGCTCGTGGCCAGGTTAGCCGGGCACCGGTCATCCGTGGAGTGCTCGAGCGTCAGACCAGACGGTGAAAGATGCGTGACATCAGGATGGGACAAAGAGATACTCGTTTGGAAGGCAGGCGAGAGCTTGGCATTAGAGGCTGCCACCGCTGCCACCGCAGAGCCCAGCCAACCTGGGCCGAAGAGAAAAAAGCGCGGGTCATCCAAGCCCGCCGATGGATCGCTTGCTTCCTTGGAAGCTAAATTAGCAGAGGCACCAGCACTGGACGATGGACGCGACAGCGTCTACGTCAAGAAGGTGTGGACCGACGCCAAGGGCAAGGCCCGGAAAGCCTGGGTCGATCCTGTCAAGGGGCCGGAGCCTGCCGCACCAGCAGCGTCAGGTAAAGAAGCAGATATCATCTGGATCTGATCTAGGTGGAATCACTAGTACAAGCGGCGCAGCGCGACGACCACACGGTCGTTGCGCTGCCACCGTTTCTCCCCGTGATGGATAAGAAAGCCATGCGTCTTGAGCGTGGCCAGTTATGCATGACTGTTGGTCCGCCGAACAGTATGAAGAGTGCACTGAGCCTGTGGTATGCGCTACGGGCACGAGTCCCTACCTTCTACTTCAGTGCGGACACTGACCGGCGCACCACGGAGTACCGTGCTGCCGCCAACAAGACCCAGTACACGTTCGATGAAGTCAAAGGCATGGTCGGTACCAGTGCCGAGGACATCATCAATGATGCGCGGAAAGAGATCACCGATGACGGGTTGGTCTTCTGCTTCGACCCGTCACTGTCACTGCGTGACATTGACTTGGAGATCCAGGCGTACGAGGAGGTCTTCGGTGAGGGTCACCTTGCCTTGATCATCATTGACAACCTGCTGAACATGGCGGGGGAAGCCGGTGACTTTGCGGGACTAATCGACTCGCTCGCAGCCTTGCACTCGCTCGCACGAGCGAAGGACGTGGCGATCATGGTGCTGCATCACGTGAACGTGCGTGATGGGCAGCGTGCATTCGACACGCCTCACGGGCAGAACGCGATCCGTGGCCGGGTATCTCAATACCCGGAGATGATCCTGTCTCTGGCCTCCTTACCGGAGGAGCAGCAGTTGCGTGTCGCGTGCGTTAAGCACCGTCACGCCGCACCATCCGTGTCAGGTGAGGACTTCGTCACCGTGTACGTCGACGCACCTCGCATGACCTTTTACGACAACATCGGCGACATGAAGAATGCCGAGAAGATGAGGGAGTACGTATGAAGTGTCCACACTGTGGCGACGGCGAGCTCGTCACCGGCTTGAGCAACGTGCGCATCTATCGTTGCAACAACTTCATTGAGTGTGGTCGGTATGTCAGCACCTGAACCGAGCGTGTACTGCCCGAAGTGTTTGGCGGACACGTTCAAGATCCTGGTCAAGTTTGACCCGGAGTCGCACGAGATCGCCTGGTACACACTGCAGGGTTACTGCGTTGAGTGTGGTACCAGTGCGAAATTCCCCACCCCTGTAACAACGGAGGTCTAAATGATTACACCGCTCATTGCTGCTGTCCTGATTGCAACATCAGGGGGGCAAGCACCCGATCATCTGGTCACGTCAGTGGACCAGGAGGTTTACTACGAGACAGCAGAAGTCAACTTCAAGAAGCCGCACAAGGGTGCGTTCTCAGATCTGATAACTGAGGCAGCCGAGGTACCGAAGAAGCACCGTGCGTTCTCGTCCTGCGTTTTAGATCGCGAGTCGGGTGGCAGCCTGGAGGACACCAACTCAGGTGAGGGTGCGAAGAACCCTCGCTCGTCTGCTTCAGGCCGATGGCAATTCTTGGACAGTCAGTGGCGTGATGGCTTAAGCCACATGGTGGCAGCCAGGCTGAAGGACCACGGCATGCCAGGTAAGCACGTTAAGAGCGTGCGCATTTATCTTGAAGCCAAGCCCATCCATAAGTGGGATGGGTTGTGGCAGGACATTGGGCACAACGCAGTGATGGATGCGGGTGGCTGGTACCACTGGAAGGGAGCGTCATGCAATTCCAAAAGACCATGATCACATGGCTGGATGAACTGGTTTTCCGTCCCATGGTGGCGATCATTAATTGGCAGCCTCGGCGCAGGCACTGTGCTTGCTGCCATAAGGACACGGATTGTCTCGTGTACTTCGATCATCTTCCCGTCAGTAAGGCACAGACACATCAACCATCTGACTATGACTGGCCGACTATCGACCGCATGAAGCGGTCGGAGTGGCGGGGCAAGAACTATGGCATGTGAAGACGGTTGCCTGCTTGAGGAGTGGCGTGGCTTAGAGATCTGTCAAATCTGCGGCGAGATTGAGGACAACGGTGAGTAGTTACAGTAAGGCTAAAGGAAGTGCCTTCGAACGCGACGTGGAAAATCACGCGAACGAGGTGGGCGTGAAGGCACGCCGACTGCCACGTGCAGGCAGCAAGGACATCGGTGACGTAGCCATTGAGCTTCGCTCAAGCCGAGTGATTGTTGCTGAGTTGAAGAACGTGAAGGTCCCCGACATGAGCGGGTGGTTGCGTGAAGCGGACGTTGAGTCCTGCCACTACACTCTTAAGTACGACGTGGACACGTACCCCGTTGTGATCACGAAGACCAGGCAGAAGGGGATCGGTGAGGCCAGGGTCACGATGACCCTGGACACGCTGATGAACCTGTTGAAGTGGGAGGGGACGGCGTGACACCGGAGTGGCATGAGCGTGGCACGTGCAGGTCGGTTGACCCGGACATGTGGTTCGAGTCGTACCCGTCGAAGTATGACCCGGTGTTCCAACTGTGCGCTGAGTGTCCTGTCCAGGTGGAGTGCTTGAGGCAGTCGTTCGATGACCGTGAAGAGTTTGGTATCTGGGGTGGGATGAGTGCGCATGAGCGTGAACGTCTGCTTCCTAAGTACAGGAAGAAGCCCATGTATGAGAGGGGCACGTGGATCACGAACCTTGCGGCGAGGCTCCGTAACCGTGACGCGGAGGTGCGTGCCCGTAAGGAGGCCACGTACCTGCGTCAACTGGAGGCTAATCGTGCGTGGAAAGAGGAGCAGAGACTTGGATCTTCGTGATGATGAGGTCAAAGCACTGCTACTGGAACTTGTCTTCGACAAGTACGACGTTCAGTACATCCCGAATGTCACGCAGCAGAGCATCAAGTGCCCGGTCCATGATGACCGGGTCGCTAGTGCTAGCGCGAACATGGCCGATGGGTTGTGGGTTTGTTACACGTGCGGTGCCGCAGGCACCGGGGTTCACATTGTTCAAGAACTGGAAGAGATGAGTTACGAGGATGCATACGAGTACTGCGAAGGGCTTCTTGACGGATGCGGCAGAGAGGTACGCGGCGGATCTGATTGGATCCCCAGCCGAAAAGTTCCTAAACGAAAGAGGAATAAACTCGGAGGCGGCGGTTACCGCCCGTCTTGGATGGACGGCTAGCCCTGTCCCTGGTCATGAGCAGTACTTGAACATGCTCGCTATCCCGTACTGGAATGCGAGTGGTGTGTCGGCGATGAAGTTCCGTCTGACTGAGGACCGGGGCAGTGGACCCCGGTACTTGAACATGCAGGGCGTGACGCCTGGCATGTATAACGCTCACGCTGCGGTGATGAGTGGCGCACCGTACGTGGCTGTGTGTGAGGGTGAGCTTGACTGCGTGATCGCGCACTACGTGTGCGGCGTTAACGCTGTCGCTGTCGCTGGCGTGAACAACTGGAAGAAGCATCACGCTCGTGTGCTTAAAGGCTTCCGCGATATTTACATTCTCGCGGACAACGATGACCGGGAAGATAACCCTGGTCAGAACGTACTGGCGGGAACCATCATCAGTGACATCTCCCGTGCACGTAACGTTCTTCTCCCCCGTGGCTCCGATGTTACGGACCACGTCCTCGCTAATGGTGAGGAAAGTTTGGCCGCTCTCCTAGGTATCACGGATGCGTGATGCGGAGATACGGGAGGCTCTTCAATGGGCTGTCACGACAATAACCAGCATGGGTCTACGCGTTGTGAGTGTGGATCAGGGAAAGGGGACACTGGTGGTGTCCATCAACTCCTCAACCACCCAGCGGTACTGAACCACGGGCAGGGCATTAACAGTGTGCTGCTCGGTGATTTCATCATGGGTTTGGCTCGCTTGAGTGCGAGCCGGGTGGTGAATGAGGGCGACCGTGAGTACAACCAGGGTGAGCGTCAATCGTTTGAGGATAAGACGAGCGATGAACTGCGACGGGAGATCGTGGAGGAACTGGCGGACGTGGTTTCGTACGCTGCGTTCCTCGCGATGAAGGTGGGTGCGAAGGTATGAGTAAACGCATCGTGATCGTGCCAGATCTTCAATTGCCGGGACATGACAAGAAAGCAGTGGCCGCACTGGGTCAGTTCATTGACCAGTACAAACCTGACCAGGTTGCCTGCGTAGGCGACCTGATCGATATGCCACAAATTTCGCAGTGGACCAAAGGCACGGCGGGTGAACACACCCGCGACCTGCATAAGCACAGGAACATGGCGATCGAAGTGATCGACATGCTGAAGATCGACGTGATCTCCCGAGCCAACCATGAGGACAGGCTCTGGAAGAGCCTGAGTCAAAGGCTCCCTGGCTTACTGGACTTGCCGGAACTGCGCATTGAGAACTTCCTGAAGTTGAATGAGATGGGTGTGACGTACGCGCACGAGCCGTACAAGCTTGCGCGTAACACTTATCTCATGCATGGGGATGAAGGAACCCAGTCGTCTACGTCGGGAATGACAGCGAAGAACCTGAGCCAGCGCATAGGCGCGAGCGCAGTCATCGGTCACACTCACCGGCTCGGTGTTGTACCCACGAGCCACATGGTCGGGGCGAAGATTCACCGCATCGACTGGGGGTTCGAGGTGGGGTGCATCCTTGACTTCAAGTGGGCTGGCTTCAAGTACATGAAGGGCCTTGCCAATTGGCAAGCAGGATTCGGTTTGCTGCACGTTGACGGCTCCGCCGTCACACCTGTCCCCGTCCCCATTCAGAACCGCTCCTTCACTGTAGAGGGAGAACGATTCTCATGGCGAGGATGACTGAGGAAGACCGTAAGGATCTGATGCCGGTGGTGGCTGGTGCTGCGCACCAGTTGGCTCGTCGTTACTCGGCGTTCACGACTGCTCGTGACATTGAGCAGGACATGTGGGTGTGGTTGCTGGAGAGCGGTAAGCGTTGGCGTTTCGTCACTGAAAGTGACGAGCCAAAGGACAAGAAGCAGGCTCTTGGTTTCTTGGAAAAAAATTTGCTGCGTTTTGGTGAGCGGCAGTGCCGTGAGGAGAAGGCTCGGGTCAGTGGCTACCGTCACACTGACGAGTACTTCTACACCGCTGGCCTCATCACTGCCGTGATGGAGGCTACGCATAACAACGTGACTACGTTGGGTGAGCCGACTGGTGAGAAGATCCGTCGGACTCGCACCCTCAGTGAGGGTGGTGACGTGGATGCGATGAAGGCTGACGTTGAGTTGGCGTTAGCGACGCTGGATAAGGATGATCGTTACCTCTTGCACTCGTTGCATGCGGAGAAGCGGACGGTGAAGGACATGGCGGAGGAACTTGGTGTTACGCGCCAGGCTGTGGAGCGTAGGAGTTCCCGCTTGATGGACAAGTTGATTGTCTCGCTGGGTGGGGATAATCCTTGGCGTCATTAGCGTGTCACTCATGCTGATTACAGCATGAGAACTAGAATGTTCTCGTGCAGTGAATGAGCGGACGCTGCGCACTGCTTCACCAGATGTGAAGCAACCGGAGGGGGCTGGCCTGGGGAGGCTGGCCCCCTCTATAGTTAGTTGCTCTTGCTCTTGATCTTGGTCCATGTCCAGTCGACTAGAAATTCCAGCACTAGGTACACGGGGATTCCTGCCAGTAGGCAGATTGTTAGGACCTGGAAAAAATTTTCAGGGGTGTCCGCTTGGATGAGCAGCCACACTGGTAGTGGTAGCCCCAGGATGAGGAGGATCCAGATCATGAGGGAACCTCGTACAGTTTCTGCACTTGGGAGTGGCAGGGCTGTGGCCCTGGGCACGCCAACTCGTAGAGAGCCTTGTGTGCTTGCGCTTGCGTATCGTACGGGCCGTACGTGTGCACTAGGGGTTGCCCTTTCTGCTGCATGAGGACAACCCAGGGCCTGTTTGCTGCCTTGCTGGTGTGTTGCATGCGAGCCTCTGTTAGGGCCTGTATGGCCCTCTCAGCGGCTGATTTGAGGTCTTCCAGGGTGTCCTCGTCGTCAACATCGGAGATGTCTTGCGGGTGGATGAGGGCAGCCATGACTGCCTCACGCTCATGCTTCTTCGTCCTGGCCATGATCCACCGCCTCGTAGTAGTCGGTCCACGCCAGGATCGAAGCGATCCTTGCTCGGCTACCTGGACTGGAGCCGAAGGCTAGGGCTGGTGCGTCAGCACCCAGCGACCTGTTCCGTTCCACTTGCCTACGACCTAGGTTCCACTCTTCAATGAGTGGGCCTTCGACCCACTCAGGTGGTGTTGGTGTGTCCACGTTGGCTCTCCTTCCTGACTTCCAGTCTGCCTTCATCGAAGGCTGACTTCACTGACGTGCACCTGGCGAACACCTTGTACCCTTCGGGTGTTTGCCGAACGGTGGTCTCGAATGTGCCCACGTTCTTGTACGTGATGAGCTTGCCTGTGCGTATGCGTGAGGCTCGGTGTTGCGCTGACCAGTAACTATCGTAGATAGCGATGCAAGCCCACTCGTTCTTACGGGCGGCCAGTTTCATGGCTGTCTCGTCTGCGTACCTGTACTTGCCGTTGCTTTTACGGGTCGTCTCGGCGGGTTGCTCCCACTCAAACTTGTCAGTCACTTCGACTCCTTCCTGTGACATGAGCACGTGCACTTGTAGTTGTGGCTGTCGGGTGCGGTCTCAACCCACGTTGAGACCGACCCACACCCCGGACATTTATGCTGCATCTTGACCTCCCAAGTCAGGATGTTAGTTGCGATGTTGCAATGCTTGCAAGTTGATGACCCAAGTGCTCCGTGTATGCAGGAGGGAAGCCCTCCTTCAGGCTATCCCAAGGGATAGTCCTATCGACACCCATCACCTCAAGCCCATGCTCCAGGCTCAAGGCAGTACGGCCACCCTTCGGGATGCTGTCACCCATCACGTGGTACACACCCCACGGCCTACCCTGACCCTTATGGTCACAGCCTGACCCCTCCAACGGGACGTTGGATAGGAACAAGCGGTGCCGTCGGACACCCAGGTCGTACGCTGATCCGCACTCAGTGACAGCGTCGTCCATGCCCGGTGCTCCGGGCACGTTCTCCACGATCCACATCTTGTGGCTCCACCGCTTCTGCAGTACCGACAGGGTCGGGGTGAGCAGGTCATCAGCCTTGCTCTTGCCACCCTGTGCATTACGCAGGTGCTTCGCTCGGGTGTGAGCCTGGCATGGGGGTGACGCATGGATCACGTCGAACTCTTCCGGCGTGCTACTCAGTAGCACGTCAAGAGCGTCGGCTTGAGTGAACGAGTACGGGTAGTTGGGTTGCGGGTTGTAGTCCACTCCGTGGACATCGAATCCTGCGGCGACATAGCCATCGCTGGCCATGCCTGCCCCGCAGTACAGGTCTAACAGTTTCATGCTGCCTCCTCATGGCACTTGCAACTGCAAGTGACTGTGATTGATTGCACCGTGTACTCAGGGCCAGGACAGCGGTCGCAGTCCGTCTCCTGCCCACGGTGTTTCTTGCACCAACTAGTAGTTGGCATTCACCACTCCAGTTCTCTCTCGTGGCTGCAGTCCATGCACACCACGGTGTCGTCAATGACGACGGTGTCCTTGTGCTTACACATTGGCGACGAAGATGTGCTTGCCAATGATCCAAGCGTGGTGAGCCTCATAGATCGGTGAGAAGTTGTGCTTACGCACAAACGAGTAGTACTTGTACGGGTTGTACGTGATCTCGTCGTACCGCTCGTCCTCACGGAACCGCTCAACGCTGATGTCATTGTCAATGTCGGGGTAGAACTCACCTTCCTTACGGTGAGGACTCCAGGTGACCATGTCACCACGAACGAAAGCGTGAACGTTCTTCTTGCCCTCGCGCAGCACCTTCTGCCTACCGGCAGGCTGCACTGCGAACTTCACGTTCTGCACCGCCAGGAACTGGTAGTGCTTGACGTAACCACCGATGGGTCGTGCCGATAGGCACTGCTTGTGCAGGTTGTAGTACGCCTCAATGCGCATGACATTCCTTTCATCGAAGATGAGGGGGGAGGGCCAGCCCCACGCTGGCCCTCCCTGTTCAGTTGTGTGTAGGCATGTTGCTAGACGAGCAACAAGTCAAGAGTCTTGCTCTTGATGCCATCGAAGTCACCAAGAAGAATCTTCTCGGCTCGCTTGACCCCGTCCTCATCCTTGGTGACGGGGCTGTAGTGGTCGGCCCACTCCGTGACTGCATTGAACAGTCCCCAGCCGGTGTTCTCCTGAGCACGAACATCACTGCCCTTGTACAGGTTGAACACGCTGGCTCGTTGAGTGTTGGCCTTGCTGATCGAACGCTTCTGACCAGCGGTCAGGAGATCCACGCTCATACCTGGCTGCACGAGCTCCGGGTATGGGAAGAGCGTGGCGATGACCTGTGCTGCGTCTTCGTCGCGAAGCGACACGTTCAGCAACTTGTTGCCGACCTGCTCCAACTCACCGGCCATATCCGTGGACAACTCCAGGACACGGCGTGCCTTGTCGATGTCGGAGACATCAAGTTGGCTGGTGTGACGGAACTTGACGTAGGCCGACTGCTTGTTGTCGTTCTGTGCTTGAGCGAACTTCCATGTGTTAGCACAGACAACACGGATACCAGTCAGGTCGAAGCGAGTGGCGGCGGAGCCGTCGAACGCTGTCGTACCAGTCAGGTACAGGTCGGTCTTGTCACTGCCACCTACGGTGACAGAGTCGGGCGTCTTGACTACGACGAACTGACGTTCGCCCCTGCCCAGGGAGCCGACAGTCTCAAGGACTGCACCGCCACCCTGCAGTTCATCCACGAACGAGAAGATCTCGTTCGCTGAGTGCACCGTGTACTGCTCACCGACAGGGCCGAAGGCTGCACGCTCATTGTTCCGACGGTTAGTCCGAACGACGGCGTACTTCTCCGGGATGTCGATGCTCTGCACACCGTGCTCATCCATGATGGTCGTGCTCACGGGGTGCTTGGCCCACGTGAAATCCATGTCAGCGGTGATGAGTGCCTCATCAATGCTCATGGCTGTCTCGCTCACATACCCCAGGCCATGCCATGCTGGCTTCTTGTAGGAGTAGAAGCGTGTTTCGTTCTCAATCTCGTGGCTCACAGGCCACTCCTTTCTGGTCGGTCTTACACGTACACATTTTAGCATCACAACCTGCCAACTAGTCAAGTTGTGAGGGTGTTACCTATCGGTAATCCTCCCGCAAATCCTCAATGGCATCTTGCAGGTCCACGTCAGCCAGGTACCGCACCGCCTTATCCGCATAGTCCAGGCACCATTCGGGTAGGAAGGGAGCAGGGCGAGGCTCACTCTTCTTGTACTTGTGGAAATGCACGTAGAACTGGCGAGCCAGCAGGTGCGCTGCCTCATCTTCTGGTGATACTTCGACGTTCACTATCGGGTTACTCATTCTCGTCGTCTCCTTCGGAGTCGTTATCGTTGATGATGTACAGGTAACCTGAGTCGTTCAACTCAGGGTCACGCGCCGGAACCACGACGGCTCCGTTATCCAAGACCAGGACAATCCCAGGGTGAGACCCTGGCAGCCAGTCCATGTTCTTGTATTCCTCGCTGCTCATTTCATGAACGGCGACAATCGTCCGCCCCACTAGGGGCCGACGAAACTCATCATGCACATACCTACTTGTGGTCACGCTCATTCCTTCCATGCTCACGGCCCATCTCGTAACCGTCCTTGTGGATAAGGTACAGGGCAGCGGCGGCGGCCACTAACGTGGCCACCACCAGCCATGCACTCACTTGAATGTTCGCTTGTCGAAGTCAGCGACGGCAGGCTGAAGCCTGTCGAAGTAGTGACCAGTGCTGCAGCAGATCTCACCTTCGGTGTTGACCCACCAGTTCCAGGTCACGAACGGGTCAGCCGAAAGGCCATGCGCTGTGCACAGGACGACACCACCGACACCAGAACCCAGGTTGTCTACGGTGAAGTCGACAACAGTCGCACCGTTAGGTAGCACCAAGCCGATCTGCATCTGGTTGGAATCCTGACGCTTACGCCAAGCCCAGTAGCATGTGCTCGCAGCTTCGCCGAACACGTACGCCACCTCCTCAAGGCTGCCCTGAACTTCTGCTTGCCAATCGCCGAAGGCGTTCTCCAAGTAATCGTTCATCGCTTCGCGATCATCATCGGTCAGATCACATTGAGTGATCTCCGAGATCTTGTACAGGTCATCCTTCACGTTCAGGATGAGTGCACGGACACGGTCCATCGCCTCATTCAGAGGCATCTTGTCGATGTCATCCAAGATGACAACGTTGCTATCAGGCATTTATCATTCCTCGCTTTCCACTAAGGCTGGCTCCGCCACCCATTCGGGCATTAGATCCTGCACTTGAACCGGCTGCGTTAGCAGACCGGCTGTAGTTGGTGTTGCTTCCACCCTTCCAAGAGCCACGACGCTTACCAATCTTCGATTGATAAAAGTCATTGACCTCATCTGTCCTGCGCTTGAGAACCAGGGCAGCAGACTCCGTCTGCCCGTCGTTCACCTGCACTGGCTCCGCTTCAGCGATGACCTCACGCTTCGCCTCTTCGAGGCGTTCACCGATCCGCTGACGGAACCCGTCGTAAAAGTTACGACGAGCAGTCCGACCATCCATGCGCTTACGCTCCACG
>WLWE01002711.1_pt1 | contig 11031 bp, 4 predicted proteins | sample 6718301 | NCBI WGS metagenome assembly WLWE01 (sample SAMN12718691, study PRJNA515312) | sponge metagenome | isolation source: marine sponge | host: Mycale hentscheli | place: New Zealand: South Island, Marlborough, Capsize Point | collected 2003-05-01 | reverse complement strand
CTAGCTTTTTTGACTATAGACCTTCTTATATTACTAGTGTTAAAAATAATTTATATACTTTTTTAAGAGGAAATATATACCTACACAATGTAGCTAATAAATATGGTACGTATTATGGTATAGCATACCCTTCAACAGTAACATTGGTTTTAAATTCTAACCCGTCAATAATAAAAAACTTTAAAACAATTAACTACGAAGGTAGCGATGGGTGGGCTTTAAATAGTATGACAGCAAGTTCAGGTGATGTAACTTTTCCAATCACTGAATACATATTTCAACAAAGTTTATCTGATCTTGAAAACGCAATATGGTCAAATTCTTTTAAGAAAAAAGAAAATAAATATTTTGCTAATATTATTAATAATTCAGCATCAACAAATGGAGAAGTTATATTTGGCCAAGATATGTCTGGTATAAAAGGTTTCTTTTCTACCGTTAAAATGACATTAGATAATGCCACTTATTTTAACGTAAAAAAAGAATTATTTGCAGTATCATCAAGTATTGTAGAATCATCATACTAAATTATTATGGAAGAAATTTTAATACAAATATACGAATGGTTTTTTGGTAATCCTTATGGACTTACCTTAGCTGAGCCTTTAAGTACTCTTGCGGTTGCTGGTATTAGTGCTGGTGTACAATTAATTGCAGGTTTGTTTGGTGGAGGCGCTAAAAAAAGAGCAGCAGAAAGAGAAAGACAAAGAGTTGCAAAACTAACAGGTGAATTAGAGCAATTAGAAAGAAATAGACAACCTATTACAAATCCTTATGCAGGCGTAAAAGATATTTCTGGTATGGCAAAAGACTTAAGTGGTATGGTTTCAAATCCATATGCTAATTTAGGTGTAGCCACTCAAGCAGCAGACATACAAATAGAACAAGCTGATATAGCTTTAGCGAATACATTAGATACTTTAAGAGCAACAGGTGCTAGCGCTGGTGGTGCCACTGCTTTAGCTCAAGCAGCATTACAAAGTAAAAAAGGTGTTTCAGCAAGCATTGAATCTCAAGAAGCTCAAAATGAAAAATTAAAAGCTCAAGGTGAACAACAAATGGAAAGAATTCAAATGCAAGAAGCTCAAAGAGTTCAAGGTATACAGCTTAGTGAAGCTCAAAGACTTCAACAAGCTGATGTTGCTGGAAGATCATTTATGTTTTCCGCAAAAGATAGAAGAGAAACAGAACAATTAAATAGAAAACAAGCTCAAATAACAGGTGCGGCTCAAGCTGCTGTTGCCGCAGATCAAGGCGCTGCAGCTATGTATTCAGCGGGACTAACCAGTTTTGGAGATATTGCATCAGCCTATATGGGCACCCTAGATAGATAAAATAAATTATAATAATTATGTCATACGAAAATCCACAAGCTGTTATTGATACTGAGTCAGCAAAATATTATGCTAATGCAATTTCTAGTATTGGTAAAAGTGTTGCAAAAGGAATATCAACAAGATATGCTAAAGCTCAAGCTCAAAGAAAAGCTAATATAAAAGATCAAACAGATAGGATGAATGACAGTTCAGCTTATTTAAAAGAAGTTAATAAAGCTATTAAAGGTTTTAGATTACCTCCTGCATTTAGAGAACAACTAAATGATCAAGTTACTAAAGCTTCTGATTTAAGATCTAAATTAAAAAATATAAATTTTACAGGAAAAGAAAGATCTATTGCACAAAATGAATTAAACAATTTAGAAACTTTTTTTACAGTAGGCTTATCTAATGCTTTAGAAAATTATAAAGGAATGAGGGATGATATTTCTAATGGTCAACTTACAATAGGGCAAGAAGGTAAAATGTCTGCTTCAGCAAATCACCCACAATTAATTCAAGATGTAAACACTACTTTTAATCCTTCTAAAACTTCAGCTTATGATTTTAATATAGAAACAAACGAAGATGGTATTATAAGTGTAGGGTTAAAGTTTAATAATAGACCTGGAGGAAGAGGGAAAGTTCAAACGGTTCTTGGCGAAGATGGTATGGCTAATGAATTTGTTGATCAATCAAGAAACTATAATTTAAATAGTGATTTTGGAGCATCAAGTTATATAACTAATCCATCTATAAATGCTAATTTTACTAAAACTTTAGATGATTTAGAAATAACTAAAAAAGGTGCTGTTGATGGAAAGTCTTCTGTAGTTAAAAACATGATTTTACAAAACGAAGATGGTAGCTATATAACTAAAGATTTACAAGTAGGTAGTAAAATATTTGAAATACCTCAGTTAGATCGTAAAGATTTTGAAACTTTAGCTTTACCAAGTTTAAAAGCTCAAATTAATGGTATAATGCAAGCAGGAAGAGCAGAAACAAACAACATGGCTTTAGGTCAAGTTAACTTGCAAAGTTGGGTAGATGATGTTGCTCAGGTTGATATAGATATAGAAAGTGATCCTTCTGGCCCAGGTGGAATAACACAAGAATCATACGATAAATTAACTAAGTTTATTATAGATAAAAAGTTTGATGAACTACAAAACGGTATGGAAGCAACCAATACAAGAAATGTGGAAGACTCAACAATTAAAGATACCGATGCAATAAGAACTGATAAATATAAAAAAGATCAATTAGAAAAATCTTTAAATTTATTAGGCGAAAAATTAGAGAAAAAAGTTATACCTACTTTTCAATCTTTAGATGATCCAAATGTTAATAATTTAATTACTTATATTGAAAGTTTAGATGGTATAAAATCTGTTGATTTTTCAAAAAACTTAGATAAAGGTGACAAGCCATCATTTAAAGTAGTTGGAAACGGAAAATCAGTAACAATAGATAGCGGTATGAGCCAAGCACAAATAAAGAAGGCTTTATTAAAAGCTGCTGGTGCAAGTGATAAACAAGTGAGTATTTTTGATTTTACTAAAACAGACGATAAATTTTCTCTGAGTGGTAAAACTAGAAATATTCCAGGCAACCCATTAAACCCATTATTAAATTAAATTTATGGCTAAATATACTTTTAACAATGAACCTATTTCAGAAGATTTTGTTATAGAAGCTGCTGAAAAAAATGAATTAGATATATTAGATTACGTAAAAACTAAAGATGGTTTAAACGTAGTTGACGATGATTCAGTAAAGGAAAACGGTGTTGTGGAGACGGATGCGTCTGTAACACCAGAAAAAAATACGGCATCCAATTTGGATCCTGGTTTGTCGGAATTACAAAAGCCAGATAATTCTAAAGAAGCGATTATAGCTAGAAGAAAAGCTAGTAGCACTCAAAGTTCTTCTGATCCATTAGACTATGCTAACTATGATATTGGAAGCGATTCGTTTATTCTTCCTGAGGAACTAGACGAGGTTATTGTTACAGCTCCTTTATCTTTTAAACAACCAGATTTTTTTGCTAAAAAGGCAGATATAAAAGAAAATAAAAAACAAAAAATAGCAGACGCATATGAGGTCAAAATGTTTGACGCTATTAAAAATTATAATCCTGAAGAAGCAGATGCAATAGCTGCTGAAAAATACTTTAAATTAGGAGATATTCCTACTGAATTTGTTCAAGGTGGAGTTCCAGGTACTCAATCAGGCGGTGGTCAACAAAGGCCAATTATGAGTCAAGAACAATATTTAATTAAAAGAGGTAAAGAAGATGGTATAGATTATTTACAACAATATAAAGATTTTAAAGAAGGAAAAGGATTGGTTGGTGTTAATCCTGGTAATCAAAAATATATAAATACTTTAAACGAAGAAGCAGTTTTTGATTTACAAGATAGTATATCAGAAAACTTTATGAGACAGGTTGATCCTGTGTACCAAGCTCGTATGAGTTCTTTTGGTAGTGATAAACAATTTGAAAGTCTTGAGCAAGCTAGTGATTATTTAAAAGGTGAAGCTAAAATCTTAACAACTGAAAGTTTAAGAATAAAAAATGCACGTGATCAATATGAAATAGAAACAAAACCTTACGAAGATAAACTAAAAGAAATAAATAAAAAACGTAAAGAATTAGAACAAACAGTAGGTTTTCAAAGATTAGATGATGGGGTTTATTTACCCGCTAAAGCTAAAATAATAGATGAATACAATGCTTTAGGTAAAGAACATAATGATTTAATAAATGAATTAGAAACAAAAAAGTTTGATGAAATATATTCAAACATTATATCTGATTCTGAGGCTTACAATTTTAATATAAAAAAATTTAATGAAAAAATAGGTGATTTAAATGTAGCTAATATTATGGAAAAAGCTATTAGTTTAGATTACAGTTTTGTTACTAGAGCATCATTAAACATGGAAAACTTTTTTGGTGGTGGTGGTGCTTATCTAGGTAGTATGCTTGCGCAGGGAGGAAGTTCTTTTGTTAAAGCCTTAGTTGATGACCCTAGGTTTTCTAAAAAAGTAGATCAAGCAATGAGTGTAATGAAAGAATCTGCTATAAATTATAATCAACAAATTAGTGATAGGTTGGAAAATACAATACCTAAAACTTTAGAACTAAGTGATATTGGCAGTGAAGGAGTTGGTTGGTGGGATAGAACAAAAGAAGGTATGGCAAACAACATGCCATCTTTGGTTATAAGTTTAGCTACAGCGGGTGGTGGAGTTGCTGGTAATGTTGCTATACAAGGAGCTAAAAACATGGGTTACAAAGCAATGAGAAACGCAGCTATAAAATCTAAAATATTTATGAAAGCTGGTATTAGAACTTCTCAAATTACTTTTTTAGCAGGTGGAACTGGTATGAAAGGAGCTGAACTAGAACTAGGAGAAAGAAATGCTCAAAAACAAATTGATCTTTTAGAACAACAATTTGAAATGTCTAGAGATCCTGGTCAAAGAAATGCTTTAGCTGCTAGAATTAGTGAAATAGACGCAACTCAAAATTATACTAGATTACAAAAAGCTTTTACAGCTTGGGGGTATGGTATAAGTGATGTTGTAGGGGAAAGCTTTGGTTCATTAAAAATTGTAGCTGGATTAACTAAATATAGTAAAATGATAGGTGCTAATTTAGCTAAAAAACTTTATTATGGAGCTGCTCAACCTTTAGCAAAAGGCGTTTTTATAGAAGGAACAGAAGAAACTTTAGTCAACACTGCTAATAGAATCTTTGATATACATGTTTTAAAAGAAAACAAAAACATGTTAGACGGTTTAAATAAAGATTTTTATTTTGACACAAGCATTATGGCTATTGCATTAGGCGGAGGAAGAGTTGCTGGCAACACTATGAATATTCTTAAAAATGAATTTATAACTTCAAGAGAAGTTATGCAAAATCAAAAATTTGCCAAAGAATTAATAGGTATTAATGAAAACATTAGTGGATTAAAAGGTGAAGAACTAAAAATAGCTAGATTAAGAAAAGTTGAATTAATTAGAAAATTAGCTTTATCAGATGCTTTAAGTTTTCAAAAACTTAATAGTATGTCTGAAGCTCAAATATATGAAGCAGCAGAATTATCAAGACAAAAAAGACAAGTATTAAAAGACTTAGGCGCATTAGGTGCTTCTGGTGATTTAAGTGATTTTGGTATTAAAACAAAAAATGATTTAATAAATAAATATAAAAAACTAGACAAAGCTAGAAATGATTTATTAAATACAAAACAACTAAAACTAAGAAATGCTCTTAAAGATGCAGGCGCTACTTTAAAAGATGCTAATGGAAATGTAGAAACAAATCCCGAGGCAGAGTATTACGCCGGGCTAGCTAGTTTATACCAAGATGCTACAATGGTTGGTATGAATAAAAATGGAGAATACATAGTTATTGAAAACGGTAAAATAAGACCAGATCAAATATCTAAATATTCAAAGGAAGAACAAAAAGAAATTAATGAAAAGTTTGAAGGAAAGTTTGATGATGACGGTGTAATGATAAAAGCACCTGCAAATGCGGTTAGAATTGGTGATGATATTTTAGTAAATAAACAACAAATAGACAGAAGTATATTAATTTCTAATACAAATGCTGAGGCGAAATATGCGGCTGTAGCTCCATACCACGAGTTGTTTCATCAAAAAATATCTGCTTCAGATTTATTAAATGAAAATGGAGATTTAAATGAAACAGCAACAAAAGCTGTAAATAAAACTATTGAGTCTTTAAAAAATAAATATGAACTAGGTGAAATAAGCAAAGAAGATTATGATGCTTTAACTAATAGATTAAATAACTATAAAAAAGGAAATAAAGCTGCTGAAGAAATGCTTAACACTTTAAGTGATGCTGTTGCGTTAGGTGTTATAAAGGTTGGTGACATAGACATCTTGTTTGATATGAAAAAAGTAATATCAGGTTTAGGTCAAAAATTAATGGGTAAAAATGATTGGTTATTTGATTTTGATTCCAGTGATTCTGTTTTTCAATTTCTTAAAAAATTTAATCAAGATGTTATTGCTAAAACATCTTTAAATCTAATTCCAGAAGAGGAACAAGATCAAGCCATACAAGAATCCATAGGATCACAGCTAGAGGCTGCTATGGGCGAAAACATGACTCAAGAAAAATATGATAAAACTGGTGCAAGAAATGTTGAAATTGAAATTTTAACAACTAATGTTTTAGATGGTATTATAAAAAAAGAACTGCAAAAAAATGGAGTTGATGTAAACGATCCTAATGCTAAATTTTATAATCAACCAATATCTGACTTTATTGAAGATGTTAAATCTAGTAAAGAATTACAAAATACTATAAAAAGATATAAAGTTGGCGTAGGTACTATTGGAGGTTTTATAGTTTCTGAGTTAAAAAATTTTAGAATAGGAGACATAAGTAATAAATATAGGGCAGGTACTACAGTTTCTTTGGATAATATTACTTCAACAGGAGCTACTATTGGTTCTAATATTGCTAGTCAAGATGTTGGACAAGACGATGCTTTAGATGTTGTTGATGCTATACCTCAATCTAAAATAAAAGAAAACGCTCCTGAATTAATTGATAAAACTATAGAAGACGATATTAGAGCTTCTGTATTAGAGGTTGCTAAAAGCGTTCTTCCTGATGTAAATAGTAAAGAGTTTTTACCTTTTGTTAAAGAAGTTATTTCTGGTAAACTAACTAATAAATTTAAAAACAAATTTGGTACAAGAAATGAGTATGATAATTTTATAAAAAAAATTATACCTACATTAAGGCGTGTAATGCCTGTTTCTTATTTTAAACAAATAGAATCTGATTTAAAACCAGAAGACAGAAAGTTTACTAAACCACCTGTAAGATTAACTAAACAAAAAGATATAGATAAAGCAAGAGAAAATGAGCAAATTAATTATTTAGAAAACGATGCTCAAGGTATAAATTTATATGAGTTAAAAAAGTTTAGCGATACAGAACTTGCTAATTTTTTTAATCCACCGCCTATTAATCCAAATACTGGTAAAATAAGTAATACAAAAGGTAATAGAAAAACAGCTTTAGCAACAGCAATAGCAACTGAAGCGGCTTTTGATATGATACCTTCCGTGTTTAAAGGTGAAATAAACGAAAAAGAATTAGCTATAATTAATAAAAAAATACAAAGAGACTCAAGGGCTCAGTTTAGTGAAGGTGTTAATGTTTTTATAAAAAACGATTTATTACAAGATACTGAGTTTGATTTTGCTAAAAACGATAAACTTTGGAATAAAATAAGTAATATAGTAAATATTAAAAAGTTTGATTTAGGAAAAGAAGCTGATAGAGAACTTGTAAAAAAAGCTTTAGTTGACAATGGTATAACATTACAAATACCAAGATCTGTTTTTAAAAGTTTAACTGGAAGTTCAGAATCTGTAGATTTAGATCTTGGAGAAGGTGCTATTCAACCAACTAATGATTTTACAGAGGCAAAAGCTAAAGAGCCAGTAGAAATTAGAGATTATAGTAAAAATTTATTATTTTTAAACAATACAGATTTTGAAAGATGGGCTAAAGATGTAGAGTTTGCTCCAGAAAATGATATGTGGAATGATATGGCAAAATCTTTTAATCCTAAAACTAAAAAATTTAACATAGAAGTAGCATTAAACGATGCTGATTTTATAAAAAGTCAAGATAATTCTTTAAAAGGACTAGAAACATTAAGCTTTATATTTCAAAATTTAATGAAAGGTGAAGGTTTAAAGAAAAATGGACCTTTAATAGTTGCTATGTTAGGCTCTACCAGCGCAAACCAACAGCAGTTTATAAGAAAAGCTGCACCTTTTAGGTTTTTTCAACAAGGTTTTTTAGATTTTGAAACCGTAGAAGAACATACTTTACCAGCTTCTATTGTTGCTAAATATATATTTTTACAAGCAGCTACACAAAATTTAAAAAATACATGGAAAAACATAGAAAGAAATTACAAACAAGGTGTTCTATTAAAATCTAGTGATAAAAAATTAAAAGGAATTGGAGCAAACGGTAAACCTTTTACATATATAAGTCAAACTCCTGGAGGATGGGTTATGGAAGATGATAGTTGGGGAAGATATTTTAATATTAATGTTGCTGGTAATAATTTTGGTATTGACCCTAAAACAATAATGTTAGGCAAAGGAAAATCTATTTATGATGTTTATGGTATAAATAGTGCTGGTATTCAAGTGCCAATTAAAGATAGAAAAAAATTTAAACAACAACAAAAAGCGGCTTCAATAAAAAATAGAGGTGTTATACCTATTAATCAAAGACCAAAAGTTAACTCAGCTAATAATGTTGTTTTAGAAAAAATGCAAGATTTAGATATTCAGGCTAAAAACGCAAGAGTACAAGCTAGCGAAGGCGTTAATTTAAATGAACAATTTAATGTTATAATTGAAAAAGCTACAGGTATTGGTAAAGAAAAAAGATATGGCCAAACAAAAGCTAGAGCTGTAGGTGCTAATAAAGGTAGGTTTGATTTATTAGGTATACCACCATCTGCTCAAGATTTTGTAGGTTTAACTAGATATTTTGCTGGAAAAGGTAAGCAAGGTGATAAAACTATAGCTTGGATTAAAGAAAACTTTATAGACCCATTTGCTAGAGCTAATATAGATATATCAAATGCTAGAGTTGCTTTAGCTAATGATTTTAAAGCTTTAAAAAAATTACTAGGTGTTAGTCCTAAAGATTTAAGTAAAAAAATAGTAGGTGAACCTTATACTGTTGGTAATGCAGTTAGAGTTCACGCTTGGACACAACAAGGTATGAAAATTCCAGGATTATCTAAAACTGACGCTAAAATATTAAATGATTATGTAGATGCTGATAAAAACCTGCAATTGTTTTCTAGTGAACTTATAGCTATAAACAAAGATAATGGTTATCCTAAGCCTAGTGAAGGATGGTTAGCTGGTACTATTACCACAGATTTATTATCAGGTTTAAACACGGTTGTTAGAGCTAAATATTTACAGCAATGGCAAAACAATGTAGATCAAGTGTTTACTGAAGAAACTATGAACAAGCTTGAGGCGGCTTATGGTAGTGGTTATAGAGATGCTTTAGAGAATATGTTAGGTAGAATGAAAACTGGTAGTAATAGAGGTTTTAAAGGTGATACGTTAACAGGTAGGTTTACAGATTGGATCAATGGAGCTGTTGGAGCTATTATGTTTTTTAACATGAGATCAGCCGTATTACAAACTATATCAGCTGTTAACTTTATAAATTTTACCGACAACAATCCATTAAAAGCAGCAGCAGCTTTTGGTAATCAACCTCAATATTGGAAAGATGTAGTAAAACTAATGAATTCAGATTATTTAGTTGAAAGACGTAATGGTTTAAAAATAAATGTTAGTGAAGCTGATATTGCTGAGATCGCTGCTGAGTCTAAAAACAAAGCTAAAGCTTTTATAAGTAAAATATTAAAACTAGGTTTTTTACCTACACAAATAGCAGATAGTTTTGCTATTGCTTCAGGTGGTGCTACTTTTTATAGAAATAGATTTAAAAGTTTAAAAAAACAAGGTTTATCAGATGCGGAAGCAGATGCGCAAGCATTTCAAGATTTTAGAGAAACAGCTGAAGAGTCACAACAATCAAGTAGACCTGATAGAATTAGTAAACAACAAGCTGGTCCAATGGGACGTATTATATTAGCTTTTGCAAATACTCCAGCACAGTATGCAAGATTAATGCAAAAAGCTGCTAGCGATCTTAAGAATCGTCGAGGAGATGATAAAACTAATATATCTAAAATATTGTATTATGGTTTTATACAAAACGTAATATTTAATGCTTTACAACAAGCTTTATTTGCTATGGCATTTGCTGATGAAGAGCCTGATGAAGAAAAATTAAATAAAAAATACACCGGAATAGCTAATGGAATGGCTGATTCTCTTTTAAGAGGTATTGGTTTTCATGGTGCCGCTATATCTACACTTAAAAATGTCATAATGAAACTAGCTGATGGTGCTAAAGCTCAAGATGCGGCTATTGAAATGTTAGATATTTCACCTCCTGTATCATCTAAAATAGGTAAATTAAGATCTGCAGGTAGAACTTGGGACTGGAATAAAAAAGAAATAATGGAAAAAGGCTGGTCATTAGATAATCCAGCTTATTTAGCTGCTGGTCAAGTAGTTAGTGCAGCTACCAATATACCGCTTGATAGAGGTATAAGAAAACTTACAAACCTTAAAGATGCATCAGATGCTGAAAATGAAGAATGGATGAGAGTTGCTAATGCTTTAGGTTGGCAAAAATGGGAATTAGACTGGACAAAAGATAAACCTAAAAAGAAAAGTAAATCAAGAACTGCATCAAGAACAAATTCAAGAACAAATTCAAGAAGTAAAAAAAGAAATTAATTATGGCAATAAAAGCAAAAAAGAAAAAAGCACCTAGCTGCTGGAAAGGATATGTAGCAAAAGGTAAGAAAAAATCTCCTAGTGGTAAACGAGATAAAAACGGGAAAATTAAAATGGTTAACAACTGTGTTAAAGTTGGATCTAAAAAGAAAAAATAACAAAAATGAAATTATGGAAAATTGTCCTTATTGCGGTAGTTGCTTCTGTCATTAGTTGCGGAACCTACAACACTAAACCTAAAATACAAATTACGCATGTTTTAGCGGTCACAGAACAAGGTGATACG
>WLWE01002708.1_pt1 | contig 11036 bp, 7 predicted proteins | sample 6718301 | NCBI WGS metagenome assembly WLWE01 (sample SAMN12718691, study PRJNA515312) | sponge metagenome | isolation source: marine sponge | host: Mycale hentscheli | place: New Zealand: South Island, Marlborough, Capsize Point | collected 2003-05-01 | reverse complement strand
AGAGCGGTGGCTATAAATTTGTCATTCATGCAGGCTTTGCTGAACAGGTACTCGAAATAGCCGGTCTGGAAATCCAAAACTATGGTCGCCTTGGTCATCGACTGTCTGATTACACAGTGACGGTTCAAGACAAGTTTGGTAATCCATTACCCGAAGCGACACTCGATGTGCAGATGACCAATCATGGATTTAAGTTTGGGACACAAGTGCGAGACCAGCTGTATGCCATAACCGAAGAAGAATTTAATGCTTTAAATGAAACCCAGCGCAGAGCGTTGACGCCCAACCTTGAAGATTCTTTTCATATTCCTCGATTTGTTCCAACGTGGACGGATGTTCTCAACCATCGCAATGCGATCCTCGACACATTCAATCACGTTGTACCCACTACGGGTCTTCAATGGGTTGCTATTGAAAATAGTGGTACTTCGGTGCCAGAAGCAGCTGTCAATCGAGCAACGGCCGATGGTCAGAGTGTGACAGCAGCGTCTGTTGTCTGGCAGAAGGATAGATGGCCAACACCTGGAGCGTATCATTCGGCATCGAGTCCAAATGCACAGGCATTTCATAACGCCTTGATCGATGCGCGTCTTGGCCCATCGAGTGTTCTACAGCGATTCAGTGAAACAGGTAGCTCCCCAGAGATTGACGATTGGAAGCTATTAAATGAACCGCTCCACGAAAATTATTATCAACAGGTTTTTGTTGATGAAGGTATTTACACAAATGAAGTCGAGGCATTAGCAGATTACTTTAAGCGAGCCGATGCTGTTCGTCCTGATGTCACACTTTCTATAAATGAATACGCTGTTATTAATTCTCAGAATGATGATTTTGCAATTCAATATCGTGATCTTATTCAAAGTCTTTTAGATGCTGGTGCACCAATTGACCGCATAGGTGTGCAAGCGCATATTTCTCGGAACGATATTACAAAAGAGGATATCCTCCGGCGATTGGATCTCCTTGCCGAGACGGGCCTTCCAATAGAGATCAGTGAATTCGATATGCGGGATGACGCCGAGACCCCCCAGCTCAATGGCACTGAGCAGGAGCGGATGTTTCGTGACATGCTAGAAGTTACATTTGAGCACCCATCAGTTGATGGATTTATCATGTGGGGCGTCTGGGATAAGGTGCATTGGCGAGGCAATGCTCCACTTTTTGATTCCGACTGGAATATCAAACCGGAGGCTGCTCCGTGGTTTGACCTAGTTCATGGTCAGTGGAAACCAGATCTTGTTGATGAAGCAGTAAGTGGTACTGGTGAATGGATAGCACCAATTGGTCTGTATAACGGTGACTACCAGATTACTGCGGAAGCCAATGGCGTTTCGTCGGTTGCGAACGTCACGGTGAGTCAGGATGGGAATTATGTCATCACGGTCGATACAACGGCATCATCAGTAGTCCCAGTAGTTGATCAGGTTGTGATTTCTGAAACCGCTTCAATGGTCGTTGGAGAAACAATCAGCATTTCGGTGCAGGGATCAAATTTTGATCCAGCGGCAACAGTAACACTCACCGGACCCGGTACGGCACTCAATTCTTTTAGCCGTACAAGTGCATCGACGCTTGATCTTTTAGTTACATTGTCCGCATCGGCTTCTGAAAGTTCTCAAACACTACTTGTTACAAACCCCAACGATGGAACTGGCCAGAAAGTCTTTGTGATTGGGCAGTTGAGCCCAAGCGACAGCCTTGCCCACAGGAAGTCTGATGTCACGATTCGGGTGGTTGATCAACTCGGTAATCCACTTCCAGATGCGATAGTCGATGTTGGTATGACACAGCATGACTTCCGTTTCGGAACACAAATTAGGGGCCCACTTCTTGCAGTAACACAGACGGAGTTCGATGGGTATACAGATCAGAAGAAACAAGGTCTCCTGCCAAACTTGACGTCATTAAATCAGGAGCGATACACGCCAACGTGGCAGGATGTGCTGAACTATCGATCTGCTGTTATCAATAATTTCAATCACATCGTGCCAGGCAATGATCTGCAGTGGCAAGCATTTAACGGCAACGGGCCAGCAAATCCAAATGGAGCGTATGCACTTGCTTTTGCAAACGGCCTTACGGCAGGAGCTGTTCATGTTGTGTGGGAAAAACCAGATTGGCCCACACCGACAGAATATCGAGATGGTGCGACATTCACCCCGCAAGATTTCCACGATGATTTAATTGCAGATCGTTTGAGTTCAACAGGCATCATGAATTTTTATAGTGATTCTGGGCCTGGCGTAACTATCACGGACTGGAATGTTTTAAACGAACCACTGCACGTCACGCATTACTCTGACACGTTTGAAACGGCTGGTATCTACGATTCGAATATTGAGGCATGGGCAGATTATTTTATCCGTGCACGTGCGATTCGTCCTGACGCGAGGCTACTCATTAATGATTACAATATCCTGAATGCAGCAAACGATGCTGCGACGATTCAGTATCGCGATTTAATTAATAGTCTGCTTGCCGCCGGTGCACCAATTGATCGCATTGGTCTGCAGGCTCATATTGCTCTGAATACCATTACAAAAGCAGACATTGTTCGGCGGCTTGATATTCTTGCTGAGACCGGGCTGACAATTGAAATTACGGAGTTTGATGCTCGTGACGACGCCGGCCAATTAACGACAGCACAGCAGGAACAAATTTTCCAAGACATGCTTGAGGCGGCCTTCGAGCATGAATCAGTTGATGGATTCATTATGTGGGGATTCTGGGATCCAGGTCACTGGAGAGGGAATGGCCCACTCTTTGACGCAGACTGGAACCCGAAGTCAGAAGCTGATCCGTGGTTTGATTTAGTACATGGGGACTGGAAGCCGAATTTTGTTGGTCAACCAGTTGATGCAGCTGGTGAATGGAGTGCACCCGAAGGATTATTCGACGGCAGTTATGACATTACCGCGCGACTCAATGGTCGATCGATCACGCTGGCAGATATTGTAGTCAATGGATCGGGCGTTCAAATTATCACAATTGAAATAGAAAATGAGTCGCCGACAAATATAACGCTTGTTGGTTCGACTGTTCCCGAGACAGCATCAATCGGGACTGCTGTCGGTACACTTGAGACAAGTGATCCGGACTCAGGAAATACGTTTATTTACTCTCTGGTTTCTGGAGCTGGTTCTACAAACAACGATAGTTTTAGAGTCTCAGGAAACTCATTGCAGACAAACGTAACCTTTGGTTCGTCAGGTATTCAGTCTATTCGTGTGCGTTCAATTGATCAGGGTGGGCTGTCGTGTGAGCAGTCTTTTATTATTACAGTGAACGAGGTCGATGTATTCAACGATACTCCAACACTCGGCGCCATAAGTGATATGAGAATCAATGAAGATGACCTAGGGCAGACGATTAATTTGATGGCCATAACTGCAGGCAATGGGGAATCTCAGCCCCTTCGGGTCACCAGCACAAGTAATAATACTGACCTGATCCCCAATCCAGTCGTGAACTACGCATCATCGAATCCTACAGGGAGTATTGTTTTTGCACCAGTTGCCAATCAGAGTGGCACAGCCACGATTACAGTATTAGTCGAAGACGGTGGGCTTGATAACGACCTTGGTACGCCGGAAAACAATGGCACTGTTCAACAGACATTTCAGGTAATGGTGCTAGATGTTATCGCTGATGCAACTCTAGCCATCTTGTCGAAGGACAGTGCTGAGAATCTTTATGTCAATACTCAGCCAGTGATCTATCAAGGACAATCGGTTCCGAAGTCATTTTTCGGACACAATGTTGTTGGTGTGGATGCAAGTAATTCAGAGAATGCCTTACTGCTACAGTCTTTATTGGCAGAGGGTAGCCAGCCAACGCATCGCTTGCTGACTGATGAAACATGGCTCATACATGGCATTTTCAACTCTCTTCAAAACATATCCTCCCCGATTCTTGAAATTTCTGGCCGTGAAGTATCAAGCGTAGTGAATGTTGCTGCAGTGGTCGGTGCGTATGAAATTCGCGGTAGCAATAATCCAACACTTTTTGTGCGTCGGGGCCAGACGTACACACTCCATCTGAATACACCAAATCATCCGTTTTATCTCCAGACCACAGGCAACGGCTTTCAGTCTGCAAATGCCTATAGTGGCGGCTTCTCTGGGAATGGCCAGACAAGTGGGGAGTATCAATGGGCGGTGTCACAGGACGCACCAGATGAACTCTTTTATCAGTGCAAATTCCACTCAGTCATGTTCGGTAAGATCATCGTAGTGGACTAGCCAGGAATGACACACAAGCTTATGGAACGCTCGTGATATGACGTGACCACGTTTTAAAATTCAAGAATCTATTTTCATCGGTGCTGTTTTGACGTGTTCTTGAGAATCGATAAGGATCGTGACTGGCCCATCATTGATAAGAGCAACCTGCATATCAGCAGCAAATGTTCCGTGAGCCGGCGAGCGCCCAGTGAGACGTTCTATTTTTTGGAGAAACTCTTCGTAGCGTGGTATTGCTGCTTCTGGCTTGGCAGCCTGAAAAAAACTTGGTCGATTACCTTTCTGAGTATCTGCGAAGAGTGTGAATTGGCTGACAACAAGAATGTCACCCTGAATGTCTTGGATGTCCTTGTTCATACGGTCTTGCTCGTCAGGAAAGATTCTCATTCGAGCAATTTTTCCAGCAAGCCACTGTACGTCCGCTGACCCATCACCGGTTTCAACACCCAAGAAAACAAGAAGTCCTCTGCCAATGCTGGCTGTTTCCTTGTGACCAATCATGACGCATGCTTTGGAGACTCGTTGGATCACTGCTCGCATGGGAAATGTTCCTACTGGTATCCTATGGTTTGTTTTGCTCCTTTAAATAATCGAAGCAAATAAATTCAACTTCATTTTGGAAAAGCCGTGTCAGTTAAGTTATCTCACAATGCTATCGGAGAAGGCCAGACGCTGGTGATCTTACATGGCCTTTTTGGTTCAAAAAGAAATTGGTCATCAATAGCCCGGCAACTTTCAGATACGTTTCGAGTTCTGACGATAGATCTTCGCAATCATGGCGAAAGTCCATGGGATGATATCCATGATTACCCATCTATGGCTGAAGATGTCGCTACTCTTATTGAGAACGAGTGTTCAGAACCGGCCATTGTCCTTGGTCACAGCATGGGTGGAAAAGTAGCAATGTATCTTTCACTTGTGTGGCCTCATCTGGTGAATCAACTCATTGTTGTTGATATTCCACCAGCACGTTCTTCAGGTACACCTATTGACTATGTGCATGCGATGCAGAAAGTGCCACTTGCGACGCTTTCCCATCGTCGAGACGTTGAACTGGCTCTGGCAGATATGATTCCCGATCCAAAAGTTCGTGGTTTCTTAGTTACAAATATTATGAGTCGGCCAGAGGGACTTGTATGGATCGCTAATCTTGATGTAATTGAACAGCATTTTGACAAGATCCTTGATTGGCCAGATTCACTAAACGGTCGTCAATTTTCTCGACCAACGCTTTTTCTTGAAGGAGAACATTCAACCTTTGTTGGTCCCGAGCATGAGGAAGGCATCCAATACTTCTTTCCATCAGCGCATCGACAGGTCATTAAGAATGCTGGTCATTGGGTGCACGTCGAGAATACAGCGGCATTTCTCCATGCTGTACGAGTATTTATAGAATCGTCTTGACGCGATTGAATTAGAACGGGCAGGAGGACTTCCACCACATGGTTTCCCCGGTCACTGGATGTGAAAACTGTATTTCTCGAGCATGAAGAAGAAGACGATTTGCAGCCGCAAGGGCTGTGGCATCTGCATATAACGGATCACCAAGAATGGGATGAGCGACAGAAGCAAGATGAAGCCGTAGTTGATGAGAACGACCTGTGAGTGGTTTCATTTGGAGACGAGTTTTACCGTTCTGATTTTCCAGCACACTCCACGATGTTTCAGAAAAGCGTCCGTTTTCGTAATCAATTTTGTAACGTGGCGGCCGTGTGAGATCTCGTCCAATCGGTAGTGTAATACACCCTGAGTGTTCTGAAGGGGTTCCCTGCACAATGCACTCGTACACTTTTTGAACTTTGCGCTTTTCAAACTGAAGACTGATATTGCGCTGCGACGCTTTATCTAGTGCCATGATCATGAGCCCTGAGGTATCCCGATCAAGACGATGGACAACAAGCGCTGTTGGAAATCGTGCCTGAATGCGGCTGGAAAGACAGTCTTGTAAATCTGGCCCCCGTCCGGGCACGGAAAGCAGCCCAGAAGGTTTTTCAAGTACCAAAAGATTTGCATCGCAGTAGTGAACCAGAAGGTTGTCACCAGTTTGCATGAATTGGACCTTTGAAGCGGGGTGAAAAACCATTGTGGGTACGAGATGGAACAAATGCCATGTCTGCGCTTGGATACATGTCTGCGCTTGGATAGATGTGTCCTAATACCAGACGCCTAGCCGTACGAGAAACGTGTCACTGGGATGATAGTCGGCCGTATCAGTCACATAATATTCGACGAGCCGACCAGTCACCCAGCCAGTCTCCAGACGCCAACTGATACCAAGATCTGCAGGTCTTCGCTCCCATCCGGCCAGCAAACGATAATCGTGATAGACCACAATGTCATCCGCACCAGAGTCTCGACGAACAGCCCACTGATTTCCCCCAAATTCACCAGCAAGATAAACCCACTGAGCAGCTTGTGACGTTTCTTTGATTCGCCATGCAAGACGAGGTCGTGGAAAGATCAACTCAAAGCGTCGATCATTACTCGGAGTCCAGAGAAGGCCACCAGCGGGTAGGAGATTGACGTCATAACGATCGAGGTAGATGACACCAGCAACGACACGAAGATCTTCACGAGCCTCCCAGGCACCAAATCCGTGACCTGTCACCCGAAATGCCTGAGCACTGTCATTCACAAAGTCGCTGTACCAGCCAGGTGCGACTGCGAGATCGACACCCAGACGTTGACCAATTTTTCGCATCCAGCGCGCCTGAATCCATGACTCGTAGAGTGTTGCCGGAAGACCAGGATCCATTGGTCCACTTGCCTCATCCACAAACGTCCAGCCAAAACCGGGAGTGATGAGGAGCGGTGAATCAACTGTCGGCGCAGGCATCCCGAGGGTAAGGCTCATGTCGAGCGTAGCAAGCCCAAGGCCGCTGCTACCCAGCCGAGGTAATTCGGTGGTTGTGAGAATGAGTTGCTGGAGGGCCCCAGGCTTTGCACCGGGCGGAAGTTTTCGACCGGGCGGATTATTCTCCTGGCGCGGCTGACCAGGTGGAGCAACATCGTCTGGTAGAAGTGGTTCAGTCAGGTCTTGGGGGTCACCGAGTGCAGCAAAGCGAATTTTTTCAAAGAAACTGGTATCAATCGACTCGACTGGTGGAAGCGGGAGAATCTCATCATTGGAAGCGAACAAATCAAGTGGCCCAAAGGCAAGGCACACGATGAGTATCAGCCAAGATATGTTCCCACGCTTTTGAGAAGCCATGTTCTTCTCCACAAACGTTAGTAGGCAAGGCCTAACCGAAACATAATCGTGCTTGGGAGATCATTAATTTGTTGGAATCCCTGAGGTCCTAACCCGTTCACATAAAAAAGTTGCCGATAGAATGCGTAGCCAATTTCAAAATTTCCAGAAAAGCCGGTTGTGGCAAGAGGTGTCCATTCTGTGCCGAGAGAAATTCGAATATCGTTGTAGTCAAAGTTTTGGATGAACCCATTTGTTCCGCCGTTGTTCACGGTGCGAAATGTCCAACGACCGCCACCGTATTCACCAGCTACATAGCCCCACCAAGCATGTCGTCGGGTTTGTCCAAAACGCCACATAGCTCGTGGAGCTGGAAAGAACACGTCATATCGTGAGGTTGCATTCGGCGTCCATGTAAACCCAACAGCTGGTAATATTTTCACCTGGTTTCGATCGAGGTAGATGACACCTAGTTTGCCCTGGAATGTTGGTGTCATATTTAACGTGCCGATTGCTCGTCCCATGACACGCCAGCTATCCATGACAAAGACATCCCAGTTTGTATAGAAGCCAACTCGGATTCCAAACTCTGCACCGAATAGTGGGGTGAATTGTGGATTCCATGCTGTATCAATAAAGCTGTCATACGTATTTCCCGGAAGTTGAGGAGCAAGAGTATTGGTGGTTGGAAATACAGTGGATTCTGGACCACCCCATAACTGCAAACCAAACCCTGGGGTTATCAGTAGAGGAGCCCGATTTATATTCGCTGGCGAATTCATGAAAAACGGAAGTGCGAACGTAGCCGATGTATCAAGTTCGTTCACAGCGACCGAGTTTCCTCGACCCGTTCCAAGAACGTAGGTCCAACTTCCTCGTACGCCCTGATATGCCCGCATCGATTGCTGGTAGGTCTGCTGAAACCATTCGCTTTGCTGTGTCGGTGGTTGGGGGTAGCCAACTGGGAGCGTGGATGAGGGATTCGACGGAACAATAGGGGGTGGTGCTGTTGAGTAGCCCGGGTAACCAGGTTGTCCATTCACAGCCGATGTGGCCCATGTTGGTGGCGGATTCGTTCCTGGGTTGGTCGCAGGTACAGGATAAATTTGGCTCGCCTGTGGCCCGTACGGGTCCCACGCAGGGGGCGGAGGAGAAAGCGGATAGCCGTACGGTGACGCCTGTGCAATTCTGTCGAGGGACGAAGCAGCAGGTGGAGGGAGCTGTACGGTTTGCGCAGCAATATTGTTATCTGCCGTGAATGCAGATATGCCGATGATCAAGACAATGAGTGAAAAGAGCGGTACTCGCACGCGGTCGACGACCCATGCAGTAGGAGGTTGGTTGGGGCCATCCAGAAAGTTCCGAATGCCGACCCCAACTCTTCGTGGGGGGTACCGCGCCGGTGCTGTATGGGTCAACATCGCCACCCTCTCATCACTTTTTCTGCACCCTACTATGGTCTTTAGTTCACGTAGACTTCCCTCTTTGACAGACTTTCTGTCTGATGAAGCAAGCCGATAGACCTCTTCGTTGGTCTCTTGTGCCGGATTGGTTTCCTCTCACTGATTTCGAATGTACGGCGATATCGATTCGTGCGTGTGCGTATGGTGATTCAAGGCAGGTTCTGATGACAAAAATTAGAGATATAGAACGCCTGAAACAGGTGACGAAGCTAGAGATCATTGAGTGTCATACAGAGCTCGAATCGACAATGGATCGAGCAAAAGAACTCGCTGTCGATGCATCTGTACCCCTTCCGGCTTTGGTGACAGCAATGCATCAGAAATCTGGTCGAGGTCGTCGCGGGGCAGGCTGGTGGCAGCCGCCAGGGAGTGTGGCAATGACACTCATTGTGCAAATACCATCAAATCAAAACCTTCCAGGAGGGGTCCTGCCCCTTCTTTCACTCGCATGTGGACTTGCTGTGGCGGAGTCTCTTCATCAACTCAATCCAGAACTGAAACCCCATGTGCGTTGGCCAAATGATATCGAAATCAACGGTCGTAAGATTGGAGGCCTTTTACTCGAAGCAACAACAACGCAAAAACTACTCATTGGTGTGGGAATAAATACGGATGGTTCGAAGGAGGATGCACCAAAGGAACTCCACGATCGACTTATCACAATACCGGACGTCTTGGGTAACACCATCTCACATGACGATCTACTCGTGATCCTAATTCCGCAGCTATTGAATAATATTCTTGATACGACCAATCCCGAAAAACGGGTATCAATTTTGAAGCGGTATCAATCTCATTGCAGCCTGACTCATACATCAATCAAGCTCTTCGACGTTCTATATGAATATGAAAAAGATGGATCTACGCCGCAGTCGCTCAAGTGCGCGACCACATTGACAGGTATCTGCAGAGGCATTGATCAGGTAGGTCGTCTTCGTGTTGAGACTCCACAGCAAACATGTGCGGTACTCGCAGGAAGTCTGACTGATCCCTCAGCAATCTGGACACGATAAGTCACGACGTCTGATCGAAACGCATTCTTCAGTTTCTGGAAGTGCTCTTTTTATGAGCCACCAGACAGATTTCCTGTCCGCCCGTTGACAACTGCTGAACACGGGTTTGATACCCCCAAGACGCACACGATGAGCACCATTGTTCAAGTTCTTCAGCATGTGACAAATCAGAGAGTTTGAGTGTTGCAATGATCCCCCGTGGCTTATGGGGACTCGATGAGAGGATTCTTTCGAGAGAAGCCATCGTGCTGGTGGGGTCAATATTCATATCAGTCAAAATCCAATCAAAGCCACTAAAATCTCTGATTCGGACATCCCTAGCGCGTTTTTTCCAGTGCGTGAACTGCTCATGTTCAGCAATCTGAGGATGTATGGCGGCGGGATCGACACCGACCACCTGGAGATTTGCCTCCAGAAGACGCTGGCAGGCTCCACCAGGGGCGGCGCCCAGCTCACAGACTCGTTCTCCAGAATGAAACTGAATACCAAAACGGGCGATTGCTTCGTCGAGTTTGAGCCACGCCCGTGAGATACCGTGAGGAGGCATCTGTCCGGGATAATATCCCCCAGACCATTGATCCGTCTGAGTGTTTCCAACGTGCCACCCAATCCACCAGCGATCAACCGAGTCAACAACACAGTTCAGAATGAGATTCTGTTCGGATGCGATACGTTTTTCCTGTAAGGAATCGAAAGTAGCTATCTTGCGTTGAATCGAAGCAGTGTCAATTTGAAGACGCGGATCACGTTTCCATACATGGACGGCATCTACTTTCAATGAGCCAAGTAATCGTAAAGTAGCGGCGATTCTCTCATCTTCAGTCTGCCCCGTGATCTGTCCTAATGAACGAACGCCAATTCGAGCAAAGACGAGTTGCTCAAGAACATTGTCAGGCACTCCACAATGACTCCACTCTGGTTTCGACACGATGTGTGTGGGTATTCGAAACGTTACCAGGCCCTTTCGCCAGTACGACTTCTGAAATGACGGAAAGGCACGTCTTTGTCGATGCTCTAAAGCAGACTCACTGCCATGCCTACATCCAACAAGCAAGAACTCACTTTGTTGAAGAGGTGTTGAAGTGCTGGCTTGAGGTATCTGGGCGTTCATGGATATGTATCAAAC
>WLWE01002707.1_pt1 | contig 11041 bp, 28 predicted proteins | sample 6718301 | NCBI WGS metagenome assembly WLWE01 (sample SAMN12718691, study PRJNA515312) | sponge metagenome | isolation source: marine sponge | host: Mycale hentscheli | place: New Zealand: South Island, Marlborough, Capsize Point | collected 2003-05-01 | reverse complement strand
GTATACAGACGGGATATGCGGAATGTATAAAAGGTGCACGTATAGCTAAACGTGGTTTAAAAATTAATAGTAGTGTTAAATATTCTTGCATAAAATGTGAGGCAATATTAGAGGATAATATTGATGGATCTAAATCAATTAAAAAGTTAATAATAAAGTAATGGTAAAAATACAAGCAGAAGTAGTTAATGGTAAATGCCCAACGTGTGATGAGTTTACAATGTTGGTTGGTCTAACTCCTGAATTATATAGATGTATGAATTGTGGATCTGATTTACAACAACACATCAATGGTAAAATAACTTATCTACCTGTTATGACTTCACGTGATGATGGTGGTGTACCATTTGTAAAAGAATGGACTACTGAGTAATGGCTAAAAAATCTAAATACGGGTTATCCACAGCACCTCGTGATAAGCCTAAAAAACGGCCTGGACGTCACAAAAAATCAAGAAACAAACACGAAAAAAGACAACAAAAAAATCAAAAGAAGGGTTGACAATAATCCCTAGAAGTCCTACATTGTGAGTATGAAAGAAAAAAAACTAACAATAACAAGTAAAAACATTAGTCAGAAACAATGGTCTAATCTTATATTAGAACTTAATCTGATTAAAAAAGCATGGGCGCCGTATGCAACAATTAATTTGCAGGCACCAGGCATAAAGAAGGTAATAGCACATGGAACGCGGACCAACTTTAAAGAAGACTAATGGATCTAATAATTCTAAACGACGGATTGTATCAATTAGTTCCTGTCACAAAGCAGATGATGGAACATATGTCTTTATTGGAAGAAGTAAGTTGCATGGACCTGTGCGAGATACTAAGACTAAAACTAACAGGCTACGTTGACACGTTAAACCTGCACATCATGAATGATGGTAGTGGTAATCTAGTTGGTTGTATGTGTAGATAATGATTTGAAAAGGACCTCCGTCCAAGTAATGCTACGCGCTAGCCTCTGTACGGCAACCTAAGAAGCGGCAAGTACCGTGGAGGTGTGGAGCCTTTGCTCTCTTGGGAGTACGTGCACGGAAACCAGGAGGGTTGATATGAATACAAACCTATCCTAAAGAGGGAAAAGTGAGGATAGGTTATTGTGGTGAGATGAAAGTCCCATAACACATTTCTGCCTTAATTTCAAATAGTTTGTTGAGGTGTACAATAAAACTTAACAAACATACCATGTTTATTAATTTCGGTTCGACCGATCTCTTCCATTTTTGCCATAGATTCTTCGTAGCCAAACATCAAACAATCGTATTGACTATCAAATGTTTCTGGCCATTGATAGGGCGGCAAACAAGTTTGTTGTACCTGTGAGCATATTACTAATGCTAATATAAATTTCATACTTGACAAATCTCCTCTATATCCTATATAGTGCTCATAAATAAATGAAAGGAAGGTCTATGACCGATATAACTAAATATAGAAATGTTTCATTAACACATGAAACATACAAGACATTGATAAATTTGTCTAAGGTATTATTACCTGATGCGACGTTGTCAATTAGTAAAACCATTGAATCAATTGCAAATGAGAAAGCGAAGAAACTAAATGGAAAAATTAAAAAAAGCTAGAGTAAGAATACATGTTTGTCCTACCTGTAAAGGTAATGGATATGTTAAGGTGGCGAGTTTAGAAAACGATGAGTCAACAGTACACCAATGTTGGGACTGTGATTCGGAAGGGGAATTTTATGAGATCGATGATATGGGTTGGATTGATGATGGTACTTCTGACAGCCTGCACTAAAGATTTAAGGTTTGATGGATTTGATCCAACAACCTCAATAGTAAAATGGGTATTTACAGGAGATAAAAATGGCTCACGCTAAACACATTAAAGGCGATCGTGCTGAGTTGATTGCGGCTGAATATTTTATATCATTAGGATATTCAGTGCACCGTAATATGTCAGGGCACGGACCCGTTGATCTAGTATTAATTGATGAAGACGGTGTTGGTGATGTTATTTTAGTAGATGTTAAAGCGTTAAGTCTTAGATCTAAAAATGGTTGGAAAGTAAATCGTGTTCCTACTAAAAAACAACAAGAATTAGATGTACAATTAATTTTTGTAAATTTAGATACGAGAGAAGTTTATGATGCTATGCCTACTAAAAAAGATAAACAAGTAAATAAAACGGACATGACTAACGTTGTGCCATTTGAAAGAAAAAATGTTTGATAAATATATATACAATGGATTACATTTTATAATGAAGTATGCAGGTCAACTTAATGCGTGGGCCTGGAGAGAACATGTTAAAATATTAAAACGTAAACAAACCATTGAGCATGATAAGTTAATTAGAGATCAAGAAAACCGTGAGTATTTAGAAGAATTAAAAAGAAAACTATGAAGAAAAAATTTAAATATGATGGTAAGTCTAGACCTGTTACTGATTTGTATAAAAAAGAATTTGATAGAATCTTTGGTAAGAAAGAGGAAGAAGAATTAAAAGAAAGTTTTGAACAGTCAAAGCGTAATCGATCGGAACGAATTAATGATGAGTGATGAAGACATAGCCGAATACCATGCAATTGGAACCAAGGTTAAAGGTCTAAAAAAAAGTAATAAATACAACTATATACGTGGTAAACAGCTCACGGACCCCGGAACAGGGACCAGGGTTTATGACATAGATAATTCTAGACTTCCTAGTGTGACTACGATATTAGGGGCCACCAAAAATAAACAATTTCTAAAAGAATGGAAGGCCAAAGTTGGAGAAGAAGAAGCAGAACGAATCAAGAATGTATCTAGTGCACGGGGTACCTGTATGCACAAATTCTTGGAACACTATGTACTCGGCACTGGCTGTGTTGATCTTACAGCAGTCGGACAAGAGGCGCGTCCCATGGCCGACAAAATTATTGAGATTGGTCTTGCGCCAGTGGAAGAATATTATGGCTCTGAGGTTATGTTACACTACCCAGGTTTATACGCGGGCTCAACAGATTTGGTTTGCCTGCATAATGGCAAAGAAACTATTGTTGACTTCAAACAAAGTAATCGTCCGAAGAGGGAAGAATGGATCGAAGATTATTATCTGCAGATTGCCATGTACGCCATGGCCCACGACTACGTCTACGGCAGCAAGATTGAACAAGGAGTTATCATGGTCTGCACGCCTGACTTATATTATCAAGAATTCAAAACAGAAGGCGCTGACCTTCGAGCCTGGAAGCACAAGGCACTGAAACGAATCAACATGTATAACGAGCTTATTCATGATGAGAAAGAAAGAACAACACCAATGAACCCGGAGGATTTTTTTAATGGCGCGTAAAAAACTAGAATTGCATGGTTATTACTATGATGGTAAACAAATGTATACTATGTACATTGATGAAGATGGCAAAATTATAATGAGAAAGGAGAAACTATGAACGACAAACTTAGAAACGTTCTAAAGAAGCGATATGAAGCTGACATAGAAGATGCTAAATACAAGATAAAATGTTATAGCGATCAAGAGTTGATTATACCGGAACACCCAGATATTACAGGTGAAGTTGACAAATTGTTACTAAAAATGGCAGAAGCTCACGACAAATTGGCAATAATGAGTCTACATTATGGCAACAAAGAGGCAGATAAACCATTACTATAGCCAATGTATATGTATGGGAAAAAAAATAAAAAAAAAATAAAAAACTACTCTAGAAATAATGTCATTCTGTCACTTTGGTCTATAAGTGTTGGTATATATGACTTTAGGGTAGACAGTCAGGTAGACATTTTATGTCTAAGGTGACAGATTATTTTGTCTACCTAGGTCAATTCTAGGATTGCCTATGCGCGAAGCTTTTCATTTTCATTGTTTTTTTAAAACTTTTGACATACATATACATTTATGAGAACTAAGAGAAAATCCAGAAGAATCAATAGCTACACTAAACCGAAGACAATCAAACAAGATGTCCCGTTTCCATACAAACGTGTGCGAATCGATTGGATTGATATCATCACTGAAGGCGGTTGGGGTACAGTCAAAGAGTTTAATGATATGAAACTAGCTACACCTGTAAGTGAAGGTTGGTTGTTTAGTAAAGATGATGAGACTGTAAGAATCTTTGCTGGTTATGACGTAGAAGCCGATGGCTCTATTCACTTTTCGGAGCGTTCTGTTTTTCCAACTTCTTGTGTGAAGAAGATAACTCGGATTCATTAGATGGCGTCACGTTTAACAACGGTGCGTAGTCGTCGAGTATTTGTTTCATTTTGGCTTCTAATTCTTGCTCTGACATATCTTCTAACTTACCCGTCTTTATTATTTTCCGGTCTATGTATAGTCCTGCTGCTTTACCTCTGCTCACCTCAGCATTTACAGCAGAAGAAAAAGAACCTTTCTTCAAAGCGGCCTGTTTAATTCTATCTAACTCAGCTATATGTTTAGAATAGTTTACTTCATGTTTTTGTAATCGTTCATCATGTAGTTTACCAATGTATTGTACTACCAATGGTGATAGTCTAGGGTTGGTTAACTCACTGCCTTCAACACGTGATCGTTTAGGTGAGTATCCTGCCATCTCTGCTGCTTCTGATTTAGATAGTGGTCCATCAGGTCCACCAAATACCAATAGCTCGGCAAATCTTTTTTGCATTTCTGTTAATCTTTTAGGAACTCCCATATTGACTTTTTAAGGTAATCGTCCTATAAAGTCAAGGTATGAAAGATAAACGTACATATACAAATGCGAAAGAACATGGAGAAGATATGAGTCACGAAAATGAAGCTAAAATCAAACACGATGATAGTTCTGTTACAACACTACCTTATTTAATTGATAAACATAAAAAAGAAATTTGGGAGTATAAACAAAAAGAATCTGAGTGGATAAAAACAGATAATTTATTTAAGGGTGCACAGAAAATTATTGAAGAGCTAAGTGCAAAGCTAGTCCAACAAGTTAGAATCATATCTGATCTTAACTATCAAATAACTAAATTAAAAAAAGAACTTGCGGATAAAAACAAATGAGAGTAAGAGACCTACAAGAATTCCTTTCTACTTTTACCGCTAGTAATAAGGCAGGCACAAGACAAGGCAACGCTGTTAGTGATGCAGTTATTTATGTAGAAATAAGAGGACAACTACATGAAATCAAAAAAATGGAAGTACACGAAAACAGTCAAACTATATTGGGAGCAGTTGGTAATCACCAATCTCATCGTCTTGTAATGAAAACAGCTGAAGCATCTAATATAATTTTACCGGATAAATTGCGTACGCCGGGCGCATAATGAGTGAAGACATTACCCCAAAAACAACATGGGTCCAGAGGCTAAATTTTACCAACAAATTAAAAGAAATTTTAAAGAGTTTTCGCTTATTCGACTGGAGAATTCCAGCTTACTTGGTACTCCTGATCTATTGGTCTGCAATACTTCTGGGCACTTTTGTACTTTAGAACTTAAGGTAACGAAGAGTAAAAAAATTAGATTCTCACCACACCAAATAGCATTCCATAAACGTCATCCTAAGAATACATTTATCATGGTAAAGGCCCTTGGTCCTTTACCCAAGAATACTTCTTCAGTATTCTTGTACCGTGGTACACGGATCACTGAGCTTGCAGCTTGTGGCTTGACGCTTGAAGCTTGCTGCCTGGGGCTTGACGCTTGTCGCTTGATGCTTGAACAGGTTGGTTCGAAAGCTTGACGCCTGGAGCTTGAAGCTTGAGGCCCGGATCAAGTGCACGCCTCGCCGATGCCGTCGCAACCCTGGGGCTAATGACCTGATCCGATTTATTACGCTTGCGTAATTCTTTATAATATTTTGGGTGTCTAAACATTTTAATGTTTACCGTATGAAATTGTTTTAATTGAGGCGTCCCAACATGCCCGGCAATCTAAACATTTATTGCCTTGCTTAGCGCTTGGACAGCTGGCCCCTGAGCTCACCACTTCTGAAGAGTTGGGCCACGAAGCAGGCGCCCGCTGGTTTACCATGGGCGCACTAAATCGTATGACTAAATTTGTTGGCTTGTCTGTTAAATGGTCCTTGATCCACGCTTCACGTGTGGGCATCCAGTGACGCTTAGAAGGTGTTAACCTGCAGACTTCATAAATTTTATTTAAATGATCTAAATCCTGGACATCGCCTGAGTCATGCCATCTAAACACTTCGGGCTTCTTGCTGTTGATCAAGTGAGCCATTGCGGTGACCCAGGCTGGGTCCTTGATGGCCTCGAGTCTTCGATACTGGGCATCTTGCACAACCTTGAACACGTAACAACCTTTGAGCGCGTAACAATCAAAGCAGACAGAGCCTGGCACCGCTTGCAGCTTGCCGCCGGTCTTACATTCTTTGGCAGGTAAACCTATCGACCAGCCAGGCATTTTTGAAGGCTTGCTCAGGCTGCCTCCAATTATTTTAAGTGCTTCGTTTGTTTTCATACTCCTTTATAATCCTATATTGTCTTCTTGTCAAGCTTGCCGCCTGAAGCTTGCAGCTTGCAGCTTCTTTTTTATATCCATTGGCCTCGAGCCAGCGCCAGTGATTTATAAAAATCACTGGGCTCTCAATTCTTCTACTCATCTTCTTTTTTCTCTTCCTCTGTCAGGCGTTGTATGAAGCCCGGATATTCCGTCATCATATCTTCACCGAAGGCAGCCTCCCAGGCTGCCAGTATCTCTGCTAGATTATATTTATTCACCGATTGTCTCCTTCTCCCATCTTTTTTTAGCTTCTTCTTGGTCCTTCTTTACTAGTCTTAGAACTTCTTCTAGAGCGTCTGCTATTCTATTAAGTGGTTGGTTTTCTAAGTCTTCTATTTCTTTTAAGTTTTGCATTCCTTCATTCATAATTATTCCTTTCTAAATTAATCCTATCATATCCCGGACCAGCTGTCAAGCGCTTGTAGCCTGAAGCTTGTAGCTTGACCAGCCAACGCCAGACTGTCTGTGTTCTAGCGGCGGCGGCGCGTTGACTGATCCCAGGTCCAATCAGTCGGTCGCGACACCTCGAAACCTATTCGGTTGCATCCGATTGGACCAGGGATCAGTTCCCCCAGATAATTATGATGACTGGGGGACACCTATTTTATTCGGCAGATTGCATAATATCTGTAAATAACATAAATCAAATATAATGCTTGACTATCCTATTGTCAAGTGCTAAATAAACTTTATGCAAACAAATACAGAAAGAGGTAAAATGACTAGAATAAGACTAAATCAAGAGTATCGTAATAAGATTGCAAATCGTATGCGAGTACACCTTGAACAAGAGGACACGCAAGAAAAACAAAAGTATGACGAACTGAAAGCAAATCAGATTGACATAAATGACAATGCGTGGAAGATTGCTGAACAAATAGTAAGACGACACTATACCGAAGATGATGTTCAGAAAGCATACTACTTACAAAATAAGTTTGAGAATGTAAGTACGATTGCCAAAGATAGTTGCTTTCATTTTCATTATATGGGCGAAAAAGAAACAAGGGACTATGACAACAATGTTAAAATGGAACAGGCACAAATTGAAAAACATTTTGATTTTAAATTAAATGGTTCTTATGATAGTGAAAGTAATTCTTCACATTGGCACGACGACAATGCCTATGGTTATGCTTTGTTTCGTGATGAACTAAAAGCACAGGAAGATTGCAACCCAGATATTTTGATTGAACAAGAGGGTAAAGATAATAACCCACACAAAACAAAATATACTGACAACAACAATAAGTATCTTGGCGATAAAGATAGTGGCTATGGCAAACAATGGAATGATAAATATTGTCTTGATTTAATTGGTAGAGATTATTGTAGAGATAGGTCTATTGCTTGTACTGAACAAGAGTTTCATTTTTTAATTGCTTGGAAACAGGCAAAAGGTCAATTTGTTGTTGCACACTCAAAATGGATTAATTCTATTTTAGACCAGATGAAAGAAATTAAAGTTGGTTTAAAAGGTTATAAATATTTAGACGAGGCATTAGAACTTTGTACTGAACTTGGTTTAAATATTACTGACGCAGAAATAATCAGAACTAATAGTACAGGACTTGTTATTTATAATCCTAAAAATCTTGCTGAAAGAATTAAAGGAATGAAGAACAAGAACTCTAGCCGAGAAGATAAGATTAAAGCTAGATTATTATACGAGCAACAACAAGCAGAAAATAGTTTAAATTAAGCTATTGACAACCTATCCTATCATTGATAGGATAGGCACAGAAAGAGAGAAATACATATGACTAAAACATTTTACATAACTTATTGGGCTTCTAAACATAAGAAGCACATAACAAGAAAAGGTAAGCACGACGAGAAAAGCAGATATGGTGTTGCTAAAAATGGAACACCTTATTATGTCTATTATGATTTAGATAATCATGGATATAGAACTGCAACAACAAGTTGGAAAGTGAGGCACTAATGATAATGCGAATGATGATGACCTTAACAGGCTTTATATTAGCAATGTTGGGCGCAATAACTTTTATGAATTCTGACCACCAAGTTTTAGGTTTGTTAATTTGTGTTGGTGGAATTTTTGCAATGCACGAGGGGTTGCCAAATCATGACGTTTAATTGGTGTCATGCACCCAAGTGTCATGAAAATAACACAGTGGACAGAATAAGAGGTAGCAAGGGAAACAAAGTATTAAGGACCAGAAAGATTGTTCTTAATAATTGGAACAAAGATTGGTGGACCAAATACTTTTGTAGTCAAGGTTGCATGACTCAATACCTTAACACACATTTAGAGGCAATCGTTGCAATAGCACCAAGACGAGAGCCACTAGAAACACCCATCAAGGACCCTGTCAAAGATAGTACAAGGTATTATAATCAATGGACCATTGAAAAAAGAGTTTGACAATGATAGACTTATCCTATATTGTCCAAGATATGACTACGAAAGATAATAACTTAATAAAAACAACTAACCCATACTCTGGTCAGTCTGCAATGTTAACTCATGAGGAGCACGCTCTTTATCATTTAATTAAACATGCAGAAGAAACTGAGCAGTATGAGGCTATGCAAAAAGGTCTGGACATGTTCAGTAGAAAAAACCCAGGCGCTTACATGGTCTTACTAGACTAACTCTCTTTGTGTAGGCGCTAACGCGCCTACACATACACAAATCATGGACCAATAGAGGTACCACACCCAATCCCAATAAACTTTGCAACGATATAAGCAATCCCCCCTAAATAAAAAAGGGGTCCCACTACTCTCGGTTGTATTGCTTGATTTAGACAGTTAATGGTGGTAAAAAACTTATTGAACACCTAAGATGGTGCAAAAAATTTTATAAAAATTTTTATGAATTTAAATGATATAGATATAAGTAAACTACCTGCCGATATTAGAAGAGAACTTTTGCAATTACAGGTTCTTGTTGCTCAGAAAAAAATTAAAAATAAAGCTAAGGATGACTTTATGTCCTTTGTCAAAGCTGTGTGGCCCGAGTTTATAGAAGGTGCACACCACAGAGTTATTGCACAAAAGTTCAATGACCTTGCTACAGGAAAAATTACGCGTCTAATTGTAAACATGCCACCAAGACACACAAAGTCAGAGTTTGCATCTTACTTGTTACCAGCGTGGATGGTGGGCCGTAATCCAAAATTAAAGATTATACAAGCAACTCACACAGGAGAACTTGCAGTTAGGTTCGGTCGTAAAGCAAAAACACTAATTGATAGTGAAGATTACAGAAAAATTTTTGATACAACCCTTAGAGAAGACAGTCAGGCTGCAGGAAGATGGGAAACTGCCCAAGGTGGCGAGTATTTTGCAGCTGGTGTTGGTGGTGCAATCACGGGCCGTGGTGCGGACCTCTTGATTATTGACGATCCACACTCGGAACAAGACGCAATGTCAGCTAGCGCCTTTGATAATGCGTATGAATGGTACACATCAGGACCTAGACAACGTTTACAACCAGGGGCCAAGATTGTTTTAGTCATGACAAGGTGGTCAAAAAAAGATTTAACAGGAATTTTATTAGATAATCAAAAAGATGTTAAGGGTGATCAGTGGGAAGTGGTAGAATTTCCGGCAATCATGGACCACGGAAAAAAGAAAAGACCGGTTTGGCCACAATATTGGAAAATGGATGAGCTAGAAAAGGTAAAAGCTACACTTCCGGTTGGAAAATGGAACGCACAGTGGATGCAAAAGCCAACTTCTGAAGAAGGAGCACTCATAAAACGTGAATGGTGGACGAAATGGGATAAAGACCACCTTCCCGACTGTCATTATGTGATTCAAAGCTACGATACAGCGTTTTTAAAAAAAGAAACCGCCGATTATTCTGCAATTACGACTTGGGGAGTGTTTTATCCAAACGAAGATGCAAAACCAAACTTAATTTTGCTAGATTCAATAAAAGATCGGTTTGAATTTCCAGAATTGCGTCGTGAAGCGTTAGAACAATATAAATATTGGAATCCTGACATGGTAATCGTAGAACAAAAAGCATCGGGCACGCCATTGACCCATGAATTACGACAAATGGATATTCCAGTTATGACCTTTACACCAAGCCGTGGTAATGATAAACACGTAAGAGTAAATTCATGCGCACCGTTATTTGAGGCAGGAATAATTTGGGCCCCTGATAGAAAGTTCGCAGAAGAAGTCATTGAGGAATGCGCGTCATTTCCATATGGCGATCATGACGACTTAGTTGATTCTATGACTATGGCTGTTATGCGATTCAGGCAAGGAGGCTTCCTACCCCATCCAGAAGATTATGAAGATGAAAAAACAGAACCTAGGAAGAAGGAGTATTATTAATTATGGCGAACCCACTAGATCTCGGACTTAAAATTATGCAACTGCTAGATAGCATTGGTATAAAAGGTGGAAGCTATTTAGGTAAAGCTAGTAATGTAAAAAAAGCTTTTACAGGAGGTAAACCAACATTTTTTAAACCCGATGTTTTAGAAACACTTAGAGCTACTGATGGAACTTTTACTGATGCATTAAATCTTATTGAAGAAGAAGCTAAATTTATAGCTAATGCTACAGACGTTGAAAAAATGGCGTTTTTAAATA
>WLWE01002696.1_pt1 | contig 11077 bp, 5 predicted proteins | sample 6718301 | NCBI WGS metagenome assembly WLWE01 (sample SAMN12718691, study PRJNA515312) | sponge metagenome | isolation source: marine sponge | host: Mycale hentscheli | place: New Zealand: South Island, Marlborough, Capsize Point | collected 2003-05-01 | reverse complement strand
TATGTCTGGAACGAGTATGAGTGGGTTGGACTATCATCAGGTGATGCGGATCAGAATGGTGCGGGATTCAACTATATTCCCTGTGAGATTGATGGAGGACACTCAGCATTCCTAGATCAGTGTAAAGATTGTGGTCCTTTTATTGATGGTGGTATTGCCCTGAGTGAGTTCTGTGATCTTGATGATCACTACCAGTATCAAAGACCTGGTGTGTCTGTGGGAGAGAACCCCCCAGAGAATCCACTACTTGGTCAGATGTGGTTTGACTCCACAAGATTGGAAACAAAAGTATTTTATGGTACAGAAAACAGCACTGGTAGATGGGTGTCTGTAATCAACCCAGGATCCAATCCAATCTTGCCACCTGACCCTTCACCAGAACCTGTAAGAGTGAGTGGTCCCAATACAGCAGTTGCTGGTGTTGCTTCAGAGAACTTCACTTGTGTTATTGGTGAGAACCTACCTCTACCATCATTTGCTTGGTCTACAACAGATGACAAGGCTTATATCCAACCAGTTGGTACTAGAAACAGAGTACAGATTGTATTCAGTAAGACTGGAACCCATAAGGTAGCTGTTACTGTATCTGATAGAACACTAGTTGATGATGAAGGTAATCAGGTCAACTACACTGACTTCATCAAAGTTGTTGTCACTGATGCTCCACAGAATGTGGTGTCTACCTTTGATGTCCTTACAAGATGGTATGATAATACAAATCAATATGTTCTTAATAACAATCTGAAGCCATATCTAACATTTGTGAGAGGTAGAAAGTATCTATTCTCTACAGATGATGCCACAATGAGAAACTATCCTCTCAGAATTTATACTGAGAGTGGTGAGTTATTCGAAGATGGTGTAAGATATGGAGACAACAATAGTTATCTTGAGATCCAGGTTGCAAATGATGCACCAGCTATCCTAAAGTATGATACTAATGCTGCTAAGATGGATGGAGAAGGATCCTTTGGTAACCTCATCTATGTTGTTGGTGATTACACAAGTGATCTAGGAGATACTTCACTTGGTCTAAGACCTATTCCTTCTCCAAATGTATTGGAAATGGATATCATTGAAATCACAAGAACCAATGAGGAAGGAGAAGAGGAGAAGGTAAATAGATACACAATTAAGGTTCCAACTGAGTTGATTCTTAAGGATGATCGTTCCCAGTATGAAGAGTTGGTCACACCTGATCTATGGCTATATGCTCAGGGAACTATTCCTGGTGAGAGTGATCCTGACTTCTACACCTATAGATTTACTCTACCCAACCCACATAATATTGAACACCCATTTGGTCTCTTCTTAGATGAAGATAACACAGTACCATTTGAGGGTGAACTCTATTACTTTGATTCAAACACAGTAATTGAGTTCAAACCACTAGAAGATATGCCTGCTATATTGTACTATGGATGTACGAATCATCAAGGAATGGGTGGTAAGATCAATATACTGAGGTCATTAAACTAAATATAAAAAATACTGTCTAATATGGCACAGATAGATTTTCCAACAAATCCATATCATGGTCAACCATTTAGAGTACCAGAACTGGCTGCATCATATATCTATGATAGGTCAAGGGACTCCTGGTACTTTGCACCACTCTCAGGTAGTGGTGGTGGCGATGGCACAGGTGGCGGAGGAAGTGTAGTCATTAGTGAACTACCTCCTTCTAACGCCAACAATGGCGATCTTTGGGTTGAGAGCACCACTTACTATCTACATGTTTTCGATACAACAGTCGATACTGGAAGATGGATTGGTGTCACTAACAATGGTGGGGACAACACCATGGTTCATATGGATGCTGTACCACCCTCTGGTAATGTACAGGCAGGTCAAATGTGGTTTGATACTGAACAGGGTGATCTCAGAGTTCTATACACTGACCCCTCAAGTTCTCAGTGGGTTACAATTACATCCAATGGTCAGAGTGTGGCAGGTATTGCTACAATTATCAGAATGTTGGAAAATGATATTGACAGGTTATCAGAAGAACTGGAAGCATTAAAAGAAGACAATAACATACAACAATCACAAGTTGATCTCACACTGGAGGACTGATAAATGGCATCACTCGATTTTCCACCAACCGCTGAAGCAGCCGAGGACCAACGACCGGTATCTTTTGAATTTGGTCCCCAGACAACTCCATATCGCACAGACAATGGTCTGACATATACCTATGACCCAGACAAGAACTCATGGGTCTTGAAGCAGGGTCTGGTTGTGACTCAGGATGACCTTGAAGTCAAGCTGAAGGAAAAACTAGACAAGACAGGAGGATATATCCTTGGAGGAACAAGTGAGCTCACCTTCCAAGAAACTCCATACACCAATGCAATCAAGAGAATTGTATTGAGAGTTGATGGGAGAGTATACCTCAATGGTCAGAATAAAAAGCTTATCTTTAATGACTCTACACTAGGACCAACCACCATCTATGTGGATGGTGAGGAAGAAAGCAACAAGTATATTGATATCTCCACTGCTGGTGTAGTATTACATAAGAAACTTAGTTTCTCTTCCACATCAGATGATACACTAATATCACACAACCATAGTACTGGTAATGTTACTCTATTAGATCTAGCATCTACTTCTTCATTCACAGGTAATAATGATGTTAAGATTTCTAATGGTGGTAAATTACTCATCAAGAATGTTAATACAGAATTCCTAACCATTGATACTTCTTCTAGTGGTAGAGTCACAATCAAACCTACATCAAATAACCAAAAGACATTTGTTGTTAGACAATCCAGTCACCCCACAGAAATCCTAAGAGTAGATACAGACACCCATAAAATATATACAAGTCTTGAATACAATGAAGGTCTGAAGAGTGGTGCCAATGGAGCTATTGTCACTGGCAATGATAGTTTGGTTTCTTACACAGAAGAAAACCTGGTGGCTACTATTGGTTTTGTAAAGGAAGGATTCTTCAAGCCAGGTATGAACCTTTGTGCTAATAGTGAAGATGCTGCTGAAGTGGGTGGTATGTGGACTGATGGATACAACTACTACATCAAGGTAGAGGAGTGATATGGCTAAGAGAAGTGAGAGACTCAATCTAGTAGCAGCAGACAATCATTCATATAACAAAGAAGATCCATTACCTTTTACTGCGAAAGGTGGTGGTGGATGTGAGGTGATGGATCCAGGCCTGCAGCTCATGAAAGATCAAGGTTCAGGAGATATTTTTGCTACTTGGTTGCATGGTGGATCTGGTACCCACATTAGGATTACCTATCAAAAATTTGTAGATGGTGATTATGATAATACCCATGAAGAAATGCCAGAGGGTCAAGACCCAGAAACATGGGAAAGACCACCTACTGAACTAGAGTTAGAAAGAGCTAAGTGGGAAGAATACTATGGTATGTCATTAGAAGGGCGTTGGGAATTTGCTATTAATGTAAATATTGAGCAGACAGGCCTAGCTTATAAGAATAATGACGAAGTGTACACTAGTAATCAAAGTTATGGCAAGAGCGGCCGTGAAATTAGAGTTAAGATCAAAACACGCAATAACGGATGGCAGTTAGCAAGTGTGTCTGGTGCCACTAAGTCATACTGGGAGAACAATTATATCAACCCTAAGGGTGCACCCTATGTTGTTAGGGAACTCATGGGTACAAGACAACAGATTCTAGATATCAGTGGACATAAGTGGGGAGGTGTCCATGGATGGCAGTACACCTTTAGTAATAATTCTCAAGTGCCTGGTTATCGAAAGTATGGTCTGAATGCTACAGACACTTCTGGCCTTCAGATAATGACTGATAACTGCATTGGAGCCAGTCAGGGTCTGGTACTTGGAAATATATTAGCTCATCAGACTAGTGAAAAACAAAGGTGGGTCATTCCCAAGGGTATTAGTTATTGTTGGGATAATAGACATAGTGCAAACAATGCACATGGTCTTAATCTACAAGCAATCAAACTATTATTTAAGTTAGGAAATGAAAAGATTACCAGGTATGTCTCTTTGGTAGAATCTAGTCAGTTTACTGGCAGGGGTGAAACTTTCTACTCTAATACCCTTGTCAATAATGGTAGTAATAATAAAGTTGGTGTCCTCAGATGCTTCATGACTGATGATGAGTTCAAATACTTACATGAATACAATGCGAGATGCATTGGTACATACATGAGGTATGGTAACCACTCACAGGGATCATTTTTTGACAATGTGATTAACTTTTTTAATTACAGGTTCTTGTATAGTGAGGAGTCATACTCCAAGTCCAAGATGATTCTGCCATCACCAGTTGAAATGCAGATTTCACAAACTAAAGGTATTAAGTTATGACTTATTCTTATACTACTCTAAGTTCTAGTCCTGGTTTCTTTACAACTGATAATTCTAATTCGTTTACATATCCTTCTACTGAAGGAACTATCTTCGTACGTCCCAGGGATTTAAAAAAATACAGGTATACTGATATTACAGATACCTTTCCTGGTAATATCCTTGAGAATCCAAGTGATGAATTCAAGGAAAAATATTCACTCAATATTGACGAGAATAAACCTGGTAGAATTTTTGAGTGGTTACCCATAGACCACATTGAAGAAATAACAATAGGTCCTGACGGATTTGATGGACTGAAGGGACGTAAGGGTCCTAAAGGACCTGATGGCAGTAGAGGTGTTCGGGGTGGTGATGGAGCTACAGGACCAAAGGGTGCCACTGGTCCTGAGGGCCTTCAGGGAGTTCCTGGAGGGAAGGGAGTCAAAGGTCAATATGGTATGGCTAAGTGCACGGAAGCCGTTTATCCAGATGAATACTTTACTGATGATAGAGGATGGTTATATATAAGCAACCCCAATAGCGAACCAAGAAAGAGTAATCAAATCTTCGTTGCTACTGGTTTATAATTACAAAGTCTGATATAAATAAAAGGGTATGACATAAGAAGATGCCTTTTCCATCTGCCCCTACTCAGTTTGAGACATATATTGATTACAACTCCAAACGAGAGTGGATTTGGGATGGTTACAAATGGTCTCTTGTAGACAAGGCATTCTATCAGAATAGAGGTCCAGTTGGTGCTGTAGGTGCTACTGGATCTACTGGACCAAAGGGTGCCACAGGACTACCTGGATTACAGGGACAAACTGGTGGTGATGGTCCAGATGGAGACCTTGGAGCAACGGGAGCAACCGGGCCCAGAGGTCAACAAGGAGATGAAGGAGAAAGGGGCGGAGCTTTTTGTCAGTTAGTTATTGAACCACCATCAGAAGGTAAAACACGAGGAGCCATGTATCTCAGTAGTTGGAATGAAGTTTACGTGGCTATTGGTTAAGGAGCAGAATGACAAACTCAGAAAATACACAAGATCCAAATCAGGACATCACTCAGTTTGATGTAGTTGATGAAGTTAATTACGTTGATGATCCAGGCACTGATGACTACATTTTTAATGAACCTGACATCTATTCTTACAAAGAAAACTTCAATGTCCAGTTAAGGACTATTCCTTTTGGTCCACCAAGGACCAGAGATAATGAGTCACATAACCCTGGTAGACAGGCTTGGGGTCCACGTTACTCAGTAAACTCTTATGGTAAGAGAGAGGGTAGGAAATTCCTACTGGTGGAAGATGGTAAGGTATACACAAAGAATGATGAATGGCAATCTGGTCCTTCTGATAACAACAAGGCAAAGGATTACTTTGTAACTAATGCTGGGTATTGGACTGCACCTGCAGGAAACAATGCATCATATGGAAAGGGTGGCAGTGAATACCTCATGTCAGGTATGGAAGTTACCAACAGAGAGGATGGAAAATATCTATTTGATGTAGCTCATGCTACTAATGCGTCTTCTGAAGCTGAAGGTGGAGAATATGGTGTGTGTGGTCTGTCTGGATACTTCCTTCCAGACTATGATGAAGCTGCTAAAGACTTCTCTGAGGACACCAGTGAGGATGCAGAACCACAGGGTCAGTACAAGTCCTCCATTGGTCTTGAGAGAGCCTATGTCATGTATAGAAGTGACTGTTCTTCTGAAGAGTGGGAGAGTGCATATGAGACAATTGATATTCTAACCAACTTCGTCATTGACCTTAAGGAGTGGATGGATGAAAGCAATGATGGTGAACTACCAACTCCTAATGAAATCCTAGAGATTTTAAACGGCACTGAGGATGGTAGTGCATCCAGAGGTGTGCCTAATGCAGGATTATCAAGACCTGACTGGTTTATTGGGGGACAGAGTCCTTTAGGTGTAACCACTAGCTTTATTAAAAACGTTTATAACAAATTAGATAGCTTTCAGCTAAAAGATGACCATGGTGGCCACCTTGGCGTCAAGATGATAGGTGAACTATTCCGTGGTTCTATCCCCGGATTGAATAGATTCAAAAAACCTAACAATTATAGGTTCAATAATGACGGATTGAAGGATAAACTTAAGGAAACTGGTGGAATTACTGGTAAAGATGTCTTCAATTTCCTAATTGATCAGCTTACACCTTCTACTGTTAAGGAAAGATATGGTAGAAATATCCATTTACAGGATATGTTTGGTGAAACTGATGATATTGACTTCGAGGGTGCAGCATTTACCTTCTGGTGTGGTAACGAAGGTGGTAAATTAAAGTATGATGATGTCCGTGGTGAGTATTTCTGTCTATTTTATGAAGGAACCGACTCTGAGGGGGGTTATTCTGAGTCAGATTACATCACAATCACCTCAGAAGTCATTGATATTGCAGAATATAGTGTAACAACTGAGTATAATTCCACTACTCCAATCAAAGAGTATGGTACTATTGACTATAATGATGATTTCATTGATAAAATGAGTGGTTTTATGACCACTTGTCTACTAAATTTTGAGGGATCACTCAATTATGACACAATTAGTCAGCAATACTCTTGTAGAAACTATGATGAGGGCATTATATCTGAGTATACCTACTCAGATTACCAAGATAATGACAGAGGATTCATTGATTGGGTCAGTAGAAACGATGGATATGTTGAATTTGATGATGGATTGATTTATGCCACTATTGGAGAGTCAATTTACACCAGTGATGGCTTCTTCAATGTTGACCAGCCAGGTAATATCTATGCTGCTGCGACTTTATCATCAGATGAACCTATTAATATAGCTGCAGCTGAGGTGATGGCAGCAGGGTCATCTGCCTATGAGGCGACTATTAATAATTGGAGACATGCACTCTTCTATAAGGACTTTAGAAGAGACCAATGGAACCCAGAATCAGATGCTGACTATGCACCATACACCAGAGATCAATTAAAATGGCCTGCATACAATGCCAATTCCCAACCAAATAGGCAAGGTATTGGTTTCCCTTGTGACCCAATCTCCTCTGATCGTATGGGTAGATACCTTGCGATCGATTGGAACGATTACTCACCATTCAGGGTACCTAGTGACGCTCAACTTTCTGGTAGCAATCCTCCTTACAAGCTTATTAAGATTACTGCAAAGGCAGTAGGCTTCACTGACACCAACCCTGATGGGTCTACAGCAGATGCTTTTAGTAATAATAATAGGACCCCAGACAACAGAGCTGTTAAATGGGAGGTTATAGGTCAGTCTCAACTCTTTGGTGACTGGTGGAAGTCTGTTCCTTCTGGTAGAAGGATTGTCTGGCCAGGTATGAAACTTGGTAAGTTTGCACCTTCACAGGGCAACCAACAGAATATTATATTTGAATATAATCTAGGTTATCCTAATCTAGTTGAAACTGTTGATTACACTACAAAGGGGTTCACTCTAAGTAATGCCATCAAACAGGATACTTTTGAGTCACAAGAAGCCTATGTGGATGCTGTAAAATCAGGCAACCTCACCTTTGAATTCACTTTCTTTGGAGAGGTAGTAGGTAGACCTACATTGAAGGTTAAGAGTACAGGCACCAATCTCACACTCTCTAACCCTGCAGAGTATGCTGTAGCTGTAATGGGCTACAGAAATGACAGCGTTCTTAATAAATGGAATGATGGAGGCACATTTAGAGATGACCAAGCGATGTATACTGCAGTTAAAGATGGTCCTTGGAAGGAACATAAAACTGTATATGAACTTGATCCTAAGGTTGTATATGATGCACAAAGTACCAAATATACTGGTAATGAAGGACAAGGCACTTGGGTATTTCTTGGAATGTGTGCTGCAAAGGGCACATTAACTGTTCAACCTTCTCTCTACAAAAGGAGAATGTGGAGGTTCAAGAGAAACTCTAACTATGTACTCCAGGAAACTACAGACAAATTAGATTTCGAAGTTACAGAATTCAAATCGAAATCTGGTGTCGAGAATACACCAAGGTTCATTCAAGCATCTCCATTATACATCAGGACTGTTGCTATTCCTAAGCATGTAGCATCAGCAAATGATAGAGGTGGCTATTCTGATGGTATTGGTATTGGTGACTCAGAAGGTAGATCTACACTAGCACTACCTTTAGGATTGCCTATGACTGCGAAGTCATTGGGTCCCTGTGCTAAAGTATCAAATGTCACTAGTACTAAACCCAATGCTTATCTTCAATGCAATAACATAGATACAGCATCTCGTATAGGGTCACTCTTAACTGCCAAGACGAGGCCAGAGAAGAATTTCAGACAGATTGCAGAAGTAACAGAAAATAATTGTACTACCAATAGTTGGTCACGCGATAAGAACACTAATGAACGACTTGAAAGAGTTAATGATTGTAGTATAATCCCAGGCTATCCAGCACAGATTGCAACTGATTACTCTATCTATCGTAATAAGAGATGGGGAAGATCACTTGTAAAAAATAATGCATTACCATATGATCCAACTTATAACCCTAATGTTGATGATCGTGAAGCTAACACACTACCACTGAAATTTAGATGGATTAAAAAGGATGAATTTGATAGTGTCAGAGCCGATTCGCGTAAAATGTATATGCGAATCTTTATTTCTGACCAGAACGTATATCCAGTCACTTGTGACTTCACGGATGAATTGAATATTGGTGATGATGTGAATAGTGTCTTAAGAGGACGTAGACTCAAGACACCTTGGGTGCTTGATTCTGTTGAAGGAAATGCATATTCACTACCCAGGATTGTTCATTCCACTGGGGCTATTAAGCCAGGACATTATCACTTTGTTCCAATGGCAAGATTGGCATTGAACAGAACATATGAACGACATATTGACCAAGAGGGTCTTAAGATTCTATTCAAGCCAGTCGTTCCTGGTAGAACCCCTGAATACTTCTGTGATAGAGGTTACAGAGTTTGCTATAAGATTGATTACGTTCCTGAGAGTGATGTTCCAGAAATTGAAAGAATTAATATCCTAGAAACCCCACCACGCATTATACGTGAGGCATTTGAGTGTCCAATTAATACTGACGATCAAACAAATGGTATTGAATGGAGTAAAGTCAGGTCATATCCTGTAAACGATTACAGACAAGTTGATGGTTTCCAAGAGGGTGACTTATGGAAGGATGTAACCACTTACTCTGACCCACACTGGCATGGTAGTGATGTTAAAAATCAGTTCTATGTTGAAGGTGACAAGTCACTTGTGGAATCCTACATCTTCACAAGTGAACAAATCAAGGAAGGTGTAAAGCCTGAAACACGTAAAGATATTATAATTCATAACTCCAAAACCAATCAGATGCCGTTTATTGCGGACTTTAGAATTGGTAAACTTGAAGAGTTGCGTAACCCATGGGACATTGTAGAGGGTAGTGATATCAACTATAGATCAGGTTTGATTGAAGTTGGTCAGAGCAAGAGAATCAGTTTCAAGAATATTCTAGGTCCAGTGAGTCCTGATAGGTTCAGGGGTGATGGACCCAATGACGAAAGAGTTGCAATCTTCTTGCGTCCACTGATCCCAGAAAACGATCAGAAGTTCAAGAGAACTAAGAATGGACAATTAGAAACAGTCACACACAATGAAATCGATATGGATGGGTGGTTAACCTGTGTTGGTTTCCAGGTAGATGTAGGTGACACACCTGATAGACCACCTGTAAGAGAGAACTGTAAGATTGAGGATGGGTTAGTAAGAGCTGCTTCTTGGTCATCCAATACGATTGATCATAACCTATATGAGAGATGGCCTAAACTGAATGACATCGTTCTTGATAGATTAGATATTCTGAAGAACAGAATCGCTATTAGTAATAGAGCAGCAACCGAACGTGAAGTTATGGTTGTTGGTATATTCTTCAATAGTAGGAATGAGGATGAAGATATAAATTATGGAACAGATCTATACACCCATAAAGACAAAGTACTTGATTTAATAAGACAGCCCCAGGTAATTCCCATTGAGGGTACTGTTGTATATGACTTCAAGGACTTCCTTGACAAACAAAATAACCTAGGTGATCACCAGAAACTACACATATACTTTGTAACCCTTGACGATACTGTTGAACAATTAAATGATGAGATTGGTGAAGAGGTAGATGAGAATGGTAATACTGTCCCAGTTGGACCACTGTGTTGTATTGAGTTCCAATTGAGAGATAGACTCTCAGGTGCTTCTGGTGCCTCTGGTATCACTGATAGGAAGACTTTATGTGAGTATGAGGGTGGCGACTATTCACAGACTGTCAAGGTTGGAAGTGCAACAGAAGATGGCATTTTTGCGTATGATTTCTACCAAAGATTTGATCAGAGACCAGCTGGAAATACTCCTGTATATACACTCTCAGATGCACAAGCAGAAGAGTACAATTTAGAATTAACAAATACAAAGAACTCTGATCATACAATCACAGTAGATTTGTATTTCATCCAATCAGGAAATGATGAGGATTTTGAGGATGACTTTGCTGAGAACCCATATGGCCTGGAGGATAGTGTGCAATATACAGCACACCTAGGTACTATTGAGAAGACAAAGACTCAACTCTATAAAAATCTTGACTCTCACTTTAAGTCAGCAAGAGATAATGGATGGAATGGATTGAATGCTCTAGTCATATTCCAGAGCTATCAAGCTGGATTCAATATTGCCAATCAGACTTATTGGGCAGACACTTGTGTCAAGGGTAATCTAATTGATAAAACAGCT
>WLWE01002686.1_pt1 | contig 11105 bp, 13 predicted proteins | sample 6718301 | NCBI WGS metagenome assembly WLWE01 (sample SAMN12718691, study PRJNA515312) | sponge metagenome | isolation source: marine sponge | host: Mycale hentscheli | place: New Zealand: South Island, Marlborough, Capsize Point | collected 2003-05-01 | reverse complement strand
TGGTTTAATTGTTTCTTTTTCTTTTGCTGTTAATCTTTTATCTATCACTATCTTCTTCCTCCAGTTTGTATATCTAACCTAAAAGTTCCTAGTTTCCAACTGGTATCTACGGCTGTATTAGATATTGTAAGAGCTATAGCTCTTCCTCTAGCACGTGTGTCTACTTTATCTGTACTTGTTGTTACTGTAAAAGGACCAAGTGATGAGCTAGCTGCTGCATCATTTGGATAATTTCTTAAATCTAATTGTATAATAGCGCTTCCTTGTTGTGATATAAAGTCAGGTATAATTCTACTAACTCTCATAATATTTTCACCATCACCTCTAAGATCACCTAAGTTAGTTGCAGCTCCTCTTATAACTTTTTGTGTAATATCATAATCACCAGAAGTAATGTTAGCTGGAATAGCTGTTGTTACTCCTAGTCTTACTTGATTAACTCCTGTTTCGTGTTCATAGTAATATGAAATACCTTCAGTATTTCCTGTTACATCAAATGAATCATCATCTCCTGCATCGTATTGAGTTGCATGAGGCAATCCAAATACAGCAGAATCAACCCATGTAGTTCTAATAAACAAAGAACTTGCGTTTACAAACCATATAGGTCGTTTAGATGTTGAATCTAAATAACTATAAGTAACTGATTGTGTGTTAACATTAGATCCAGCTTCTGGATAAAACCATGTAACTTCTCCAAACAAATTATTAATACCTGCATAAACCATTTGATTAGAAGTTGTATTTAAATTGTCATAAACATAGTCTTCAACTAAACAGTCCATAGATTCTAACTTACCAGTATATCTAAAAAAACCATTATCAGACATCCAATAAGCAGCACCATCAACTTCAACAGCTGCGTTTTTACCAATTAATCCACAGTTGTTACCAACTTGTTCGAAGGCAAAAGTAAATGGAGTACCAACAAAACGCATAGTAAATAACGATGTGTCACTCCAAATATAAATTGCATTCCTACCTAACTTACCACCCATGATCCGTGATCCGGCAGCCAGTCTTTGTGTACCAGCACTATTCTCAGCTGTTGGTGTGTATTCATTAATATTTTCTTGAGATGAGAATCTTATAAACATATCATCTTGTGTTGTTTTATCACCAATAGTTGTTTCTGTTCCAAAAAATACTAAGTGACGATCTGGTGTTGATACTAACATATCTCTAGACGCTGTGGGTGCACCAGATATAATAGTTGCACGTGTTGCCGTTGCATTAGATGCATCAGCATTCCATTCAAAACATTCTCCGTTAAATATTAAAGCAATTAATGTGCTACCTAAATTATCTAAAGACCACATACCAGGTTCTGCAACTTTATCCGTGGTCGATGCTGCTTGGCCCCAAGCTGAATAACTACTAAAATTAGTAACTGTTGCACCATTACTGTGAGAAGCGTTAGTTGTTCCCCTAACATTTCTAGTAATTCCAGTAAAACTTGTAGATGTAATTCCTGTGTAAGATATTTCTTCATTATCTACTTGTATAAAATTTGTGCCGGTGCTTGGAAAACCGGTTGTGCTGGCTACATTAATTGTAGTTCCTGAACCACCAGTTCCAGCAGAGTCAGCATTTAATGCTCCATTTAAAGTTGTTGTTTGTGGATTTGTAACTGTACCACCCCATTGTGATATACCATAACCGAAGACTCCAACTTGCTCAGCTGGTCCTACGTGATAGTATTGAAAAAAAGTTATGCCTCCAGATGTAGTTGCTCCTGCTCCTCCTTCATTACTACCAGCATTTATTTCTAAAGTTGTAGTTGTAGGTACAGCATTTACCATAAATTTTTTATCACAAAAAGTTGCAGAAGAAAAATTAGAACCCGTAATAGAAGTAAATGTAGATACGTCTCCAAACAATATTATATCACCTACTTGAAAATTGTGTGCAGAAGAAAAAGTTAAGGTGACAGTTGGTTGTCCGTTAGTTGTACTAAATGCATTTGTAATAGCACTTCCTGATGGATTAACTAAAGGATGTATATCGTAGTAAACTCCTCCAGAGTATACATATAAAATTCTGTTTGTACCAATAGCTGCATATTTAATACCTTCTTTGTTAACCATGTGATGCAATCCTCTTGCAGCGCCGGTTAATTTTTTATCTCCTAATTGAGCCCAACCACCTATTTTTTCTGGAGTGCCGTATCTAAAACGTACATTTGTACCTCCAGTCCACTGTGATTCAGCCCCGGTAGATGTAACTTGTTTGTTAAATCCTGGTAAAAACCCTAATTTTTGTAACATATAAAATCCCTATAAAGAAGGCAGTAGGTATGGTGGATTACTGCCTTCATCATAAAGTATATATCATCGTTTAAACCAAGAAGGAAGTCCTAAATGTAGACGCTTGTCAAACATATTATCCTTAGACCCTGGAGTTTTACGATTGTTATAATGAAGAAATACTTGAGTACAGTCTTTGCCATTAAATTTTTCTCGCCAATGTTCTAATTCACAACCAGAATAAACTAGCATATCACCTGGTTTTAAATTTACTTTAATTCCTTTTTTATTTACTTCTCCAGAAGGTTCTAAATATATTGGCCAGTCATTGCCGCCAAGATTCATAGTGGTAGAAATCTCACAACTAAATCTATCTTTGTGTCTTTTAAGTTTATCACCTTTTTTATAAATTCTTGCATAAGTGTAAGCTGGATATAATTTTAATCCTGTTACTTCTTCCATTTTAGGTTGACACTTTAACATTAAAGTCTCCATTGCTATATCAGAATAATTTGAATAGGTGTGTGGAATTTGACTGTCTGCTCCTTCGTATTCACCTAATAATGTTTCATAGGGTGAAATATATCTAGCATTACGACAGGTATCTAACACTTGTCTTTTCATGTGAAAGTAATTGTATAAAAATAAAGCTAAATCTTTATTAATTACTTTTCTGATAACTGTATATTTATTTTTTTTAAACGACATCTTTAGCCATTTCTTTTGGCACTGCTTGTATATTCCAATGTATAAATCTAAAAGGTTCAAGTCCAAAATCCATACTAAACTCGTGTTCTAAAAATCCTGGAAAAATAAGCAATGTTCCTGGTTGAGGTCTAAAATGAACTAGTTCATTACCATTAAGAATTTCTTTTAAATTAGTTTTCATTTTTAATTTTGTAGATCTAGCCCCTGTTCGAGGGTCGTGAAATACAGGGTAAGATGTTTTATTATTACATTTTAAAAAGTAAAAACCCGATACGTGTTGATTCCAATGTATGTGTGCTGAATGATGACCGCCACCTTTTTTAGCAAACTCTTGTACCCACATTTCACTAAACATAGTAGTGTATTGAGACATATCAAAACCTTGATGATCTAAATACTCCAAAGATTTTTGACCAATGTAATTTCTAAAATCTATAAAATCGTTATCGGCTGTAAGTGGTGTTGAATGATATGATCTTCCAAAGTCTCCAAATTTTTTTATATGTAATTTAGCTTCTGGAAAATTTTTAGCAGCTTTAATATATTTATCAGATGCTTTTGTTAATGATTTTATAAACTCTGGTTTTTGTTCTGACCAAATGGTCGTGTTAAAGTAATTATTAATGTTCATTTTTATTTATATTGAAAGCAAATGTTATTCTTTCATACTCCTTTTTTTGTTTATTAACTTTATGTTGTAATGAAGATGGAAACATTATCATATCTCCTTTTTTTCCTATAAAACTAAATTTTTCTTTTGGAAAAATAGTTTCATCTTTTTTATTATTTAAAAAAATAACTCCTGAAAAAAAACCAGCGTGATTGTGTTCGCAGTTACTATTATTTTTATATGAGTAATTTATCCAAACATCATAACCATCAAAATGTCCATCCCATTTTCTTATAAAAAATTTTCTATGCTCTTCATTTGTTAAAAGAGCCGATAATCTTATAACATAAGAAAGCCAATAAGAATCCTCTATTAATTTAGACGGCACAGAAACTTGATAATTATTTGTTTTAGATCCTGTATTTTCATGTAGTCTTAAAAAAGAAAGAGGGTGTTTTTTTATTTTATCACATTCTTTTTTCCAACAAGATATTTCTTTTAATATTTGTTTTGGAAGTTTTGTATAAACTATATTTTTAGATATTATTTTATACTCTATCATTTAAATGGTTTTCCTAAATGCCAAACAACAAGACTGTATCTTGTGCCAGCGGTTACGGGTTTAACTCTATGCCAAACAAAAGAAGGAAACACAATAATAGATCCTTTAGGTAAAATTTCTTTTGCTTTTCTTAAATGTTTAACTTCATCTCTCATATGTGGATCGTAGTTTCTAAAATCAAATTCTAATTCACCACCTGTGTATTCTGAACCATCTGTTAATTGACAAGTCATAGATAGTTTTCGAATCTTACCATTGTCAGGTCCTTCTCTTTCGTAAGGTTTATTCCAACTATCACAATGCCAATCATAGTATTGGTTGTGCTTATATTTTGTAAACTGACACGATTCAGATCTTTCCCAATCAAAATTCCAACCAGCATTTTTGTTAGCCGTATGAACGTAGGGATGTAATTCTTTATATATCCAAGCATCATTTAACCAAACTAAATCAGAATTTCTTTTTCTTTTTAAATTTTTTATTTCTTCTTTTTTTAATTTTCTATCACTATAACCGCCTACTCTAGCCATAACTTCTTTTTGTGAATTTGCATAAGCTATTACATCATCGCAAAACTTCGGTGTCAGTGCTGCAGGAAAATACCAATAGTAATTAGATATATTCATAAGTTATTGTTTGAACAAAATTTAATGAATCTTTTTGATTGTTAGTTAGATAATACATATTAGTAGATGGAAACATTATAAATTTATTATTTTCTAATGGTATATCCCAACTTCTACCCTTACGTCTGTTATCTTCATAGTGTATTCTAACCATACAGTCTTTAACTTTTACACCATATAGTAATGTATAATCTGGAGAGTTTTGTAAATCTACTGGATTTATATTTAATAAAGGAATAGTTGTTTCTGCAGGTTTATAAATATTTCCCCACGTTTCTTTGTCAACTAAATTAATTTTATATTCAAGATTAATAAAGTCTTTAATATAAGTATTTAATTTAGCGTAAGTTTTTGAAAATTGTAGTTGTTCATTATTTAAACAAGAGTGTAAAATGTGATGAGCTAATTCAGTTTTATCTATTTCCCAATGTTTCGGCATTGAAACATCTCCAAAATAAATTGACTGTTCACTTAATACTTTCTTTTGCATACCACTATTATTTTTAATTTATGCTAAAGCGTCTGTCAAGTCCCAAGTTGTATTAGCTTCATTCCAATGGTAATACCATTCGTGAGTTTTAGCTTCGATTTGTGAAGTTTGTTCAGCTGTTAATGCTGGAGCATCACCAATAGGTGATTTCCAAGAAGCTGATGCATTATGTTTTACCCAAGATGCATAAGGTTTTATAGGCCAAAAGATTTGATCATCCTCATTCCAAGTCATACCTATACATGCGTAGTTTCCTCTAAAAGGTGTACCACCATTATTGTGTACTCCACAATATGTATTATAAGATGTTTGAATCCACATTTGTGCAGGCCAATTACTATGTTTTTCTAAATATGCTTGCCCTACAGTTTCATCTTCAATACCATCAGCGTTTAACATATCAGAATTATTAACTACATGGACTGTAAGAACTTGTGATGTATCTGATATTTTTGCAAAGTGTGCCATAATTTTTACCTATTGAAATTTATACCTTATTATTACAATTCCTGAACCGCCAGCTCCAGGGGTTGCGTTTCTTTGACCACCTCCGCCGCCACCAGTATTTACAGTTGCATTTGCCCCGCCACTGGCTGCAGCTCCACCGCCATCTCCACCACCTCCAGATTCTTTAGTTCCGCCGCCACCAGAAAAATATCTGCCTGATGCTGGACCAGCTGTACCATAACTAGGTGCCGTTGGTCCTATCATAGCACAAGCAATAAAAGATCCAACTCCTCCGGATCCACCAGTACTACCAGATTGATTTCCTCCTACAGCGCCTGCACCGCCGCCTCCGCCTCCAGCGAATGAAGGGGATGCTCCACCATCACCAGCATTATTTCCTTGAGGTGGACTTACAGGAGGCGTATTACCTGCTCCTGTTCCTGTTGGTGAAGAAGAACCTTGAGATCCTCCTCCCGAACCACCTTTAGTAGTGGTTCCTGGTGAATCTGACGTTGGACTATGTCCCATTCCACCGCCACCACCAGCTGATGTTATTGTACTTGAACCTGCAAAAATTGAATTACCACCTTGTGCTCCTCCAACAGAAGGAGGTGTTCCGGCTGCACCGCCACCACCAACTGTTACTGGATATGCTGCTACTGAAACTGGTAAACCTGTTGGATTTGATAAAGGAGACATTGCTGGTGCTGGTAAGCAACCTACGGAATTAGATAGTCTAAATCCACCTGCGCCACCACCTGCTCCAACTCTACAAGCTCCAAAATTATCTCTACCACCACCGCCACCACCAGCGACTACAAAATAATCTACTGTGTTAGATCCAGAAGCTTTACCTGCATTTGATACACAAAAAGTTCCATCACCTGTAAAAATATGAGTTTTAAAATTTCCACATGTTACAATTGTTCCACCTGTTGCTACAACAAAAGGTGAAGCTGAACCTCCAGCACCAAATCCTAAGACTTGATAACCAAAAGATTTACCTTTTCGTGGTTGTATATTTTTTGTATTCTTACCAGGTGTAAGATTATTATTTATATCCTTCATATTTAAATTCCTTATGCGTCGTTAGCCGCATCAGTAGTAAAGAATAATTTAACACCAAGAACTCTACATTCACCAGTGAACGTATCACTACCATCTGCTGCGTCTCTATATAATTGAAAGTAAGATTGTTCACCTGCTGCAGGAGAACCCGCAACCGTCATTGCACCACTTTCAGATGTAACTTGTTGATCTTCTACTGTTCCTATACCAGCGTCTGTAACTTCTATAGCTGTTCCATATGCAACATCGATAGTATCACCATCTGCACATGCAACACCTTGTAAACCAAAAATAGCATTTCCTGTATTAGTTGTGCTTGGAGACCAGTAAACTTGATAAGTTAAAGTACCTTCGTTCCATGATTTAGGCATAGCTATTGTAAATTGTGTGTATTGTTTTGTACTAGCATCAAAGTCCATAACTTTCATATCTGGTCTTATAGCTGTTGTTTCAACTTGTTCTGCATCAGCTCCATTAGTTGTCGCTGCATACATAGCTGCAGCAGGAACCCATATAGTTTCTTTACCAGCAATTTTTAATGCTGAACCATTTCCTTGTAAAACACCTGATCCTTTTGGAACTAAATTTATACCTACATTAGTTTCACCAGATGCCGTAAAGCTAGGGTTATTACCAGTAGCTGCATTAGCGTATGTTAATTCATTAACTGCAGAACTTGTAGCAGTTAATAAAAATAATTCGTTTCCGTTAGTGTCTAAGATTGAAGTTCCAATTTTAGGTGCTGTTAAAGTTTTGTTTGTTAAAGTTTGTGTTCCAGTAAGAGTTACATCACCATCACCAAAAGCCATAGTATATATGTCTGGGTTAGTTCCATCATTTGCAGTAGCAAATACTACTTGATCACCTTTATCAGTTGCTGAAAAAGTAAATGAATCACCAGAACCTGATGCATATTTAAATTGTACTGTGTAAGCACCGGATGTTGAATTTCTTAAAAAATAAAATGTTTGTGCATCTAAAGGAATTGTTACAACTCTAGCTCCAGAAATAGTTCCTGTAAGTTCAATCATTCTATGAGACATAGCAGCCCCAGTTGATCCATCAGAAACTGTAAGAGCTGTTGGTGTTCCAGAATCTCCGACGGCTTGTGTAGTATATCCGCCTGAAATTTGTTCGATTATGTTTAAGTTGGTGTTAGTTTTTGTTCCCCATGTACCGGCGTTTTCACCAGTTGCCATTAGTTCTACACCGAGAGCCGTATAAGTTGATGCCATAATTTTGTACTCCTAATTAGTATCTTTTTTTAATTTGTTTTATAGTTATTGTCAATCATTTACTGCAGTATAATTTGCTGTTTGTGATGCTGTAACTGAGCTATATCCAGCGCTTTGTGTGCCTGTAATATCTTCATAACCTAGTGGCGCTACATTACCTAAACTAGTAGTTGTTGAAACTCCTGTTAATCCCATAACATCTGCTGGTGCTAAAGCTCCTACAGAAGAAGTCGTGCTTAATCCTGTTAATCCCATAACATCTGCTGGTGCTAAAGCTCCTACAGAAGAAGTCGTGCTTAATCCTGTTATATCTACAATAGGGTTGGTAGAAACTGTTAGTGAACCATTTGAGGAAGTTGTACTTAAACCAGTTAAGCCTATAACATCTGCTGGTGTAATTGCACCTACAGAGGATGTTGTACTTAATCCAGTTAAGCCCATTGTTTGATCTGCGGGATCTAAAGATCCTAATGCAGAAGTTGAACTTTGTCCTGTTGGAGTTAATGTTAAATCAGATTTTGCTGTTGGTGATCCGACTGTTGATGTTGCAGACAATCCAGTTAATCCCATTACGTCAGCAACTTCTAAATAATATTCACCACCCCAACCAGTTGTTGCAGATCCCCATGTTTGTTTACCCCAACTAACATCTTCTCCAATACCTGTGGTTGCTTCAACTCCGGTAAGTTCAACAGTTATTCCTGACTGACCCCAGTTTTCAACACCCCAACCATCTTGTCCCCAACCTGTATTTATTTCTGTTTCAACTGTAACAGAACCTATTGATGAAGTAGAAGAAACACCTGTAAGTGTAATGATAGCATCGTTAAGTTTACCCCACTCACCATCATTCCATGCTTGTGCACCCCAACCTAATGCAAATTCATCAGTAGTACCCCACCGATTTGTTCCCCAGGTTGTGCCGGATTCATTCCAAGAATTGGCCATAAGGATTTCCTCCCTATGCTATACGAAGTATTGCGTTAGATGCGTCTGCTGTTGGAAATTGAATTGTGAAAGTTCCACTTGTTACAGTTTTGTCTGAACCAAATGCAATTGCACAAACTGCTCTATCAGCGTTTGTATCATTATAGATTAAACAACCATTTGCTGTAAATGAAGCAGAAGTAAAACTTATATCTGCAAAGTCACAACATGCAGTGTCTGTAGATAAAGCAGGTGTAACACTTGTAAGTGCTTTTCCACCGGCTGTGTAAGCAGATCCTGATGTATTAGAAATTTCGTTTGATGTACTATACGCTGTTGTTGATTTATTTAAAGTTGCTGAACTTGTGTACAAAGCTAGTTTAAAACTGTTTCCAGATGACGCTGTAAAATTATGTAAAGCCTGTAAAACTTCTGCTTTAAAACTATTACATACTGCTGATGTTATTGCCATAATATTTTTCTCCTAATTACTGAGGCGCTGACTCGATTGGTATTCTAATTGTACCATCCGTGTAATCGTCTCTTCTTCTTCTTCCAATTTGCATTGCTGCAAACTTTTGTAGTTCAGTTTTATACTTCTGTTCGTATAATGTCAACATATCAGTTGGACCTTTTAAAAAACTATATGCTTCTACTAAACAAGCATATAATAGCCCTTGAGGAAAGTATCGACTAATATAAGTTCCAGAAGTCTGTGTTTCTAAACCAGGTGGAATTTTGTTATAATATATTCTAAATATGTAATTAGCGTCTGGTGTAGGAGCTAAATAAATAGATCCTGAAGTAGTGTCAGTTGTACCTGTTGCTCCTCCAAACATTGAATAATATTTAGGTTTTGCAGTAACATCTGCTCCTGATGTAGTAGATCCTTCTGGACCTGTTAGCCTTCCTACAAATTCACTTAAAAAAGTTTGATCACGTCTTTCTAACCATGTGCCTTGTTCAGTAGAATTTGTTGCATTAAATACTTCAACACCTCTTACAAATAAAGATCCTGCAGGCACTCTAATATTATTTACGTCTGTTGCCATTGTACCTTGTTCTACAAATCTGTCTGAATCCATAGGAATATCATAAGCAATTCTATATTCTGCGTTTTCTATAAATCTTCCTAAAACAGCACCAGTAAAAACATTACTGTCTACTTCAGTATAATTTCTAATGTCAGTTTCTAAATCTGAAAGTGAGTATGTAGCCATAATAATTAACCTCTATCATTAACGGGTCCAATTGTACACTGAAAACCGCCTCCTGTTTTTGTGCTTGTAGCATTAGATACTAAAGGCACTGTTAAAGAATTATATATTACTTTTGTAGCAGGCTGCGCTCCTGTACTAAAAGTTGTTCCTACAGCTGTTGCCAAATAAGATCCATAAACTTTAGCTCCTGATAAATGAGCGCCAGCCGTTGTGTTAGATAAAGTTCTACCTTTATATGGAGCAGAAGTTCCACGTGTACACCCTGTTAATGTATGTGTAGTTCTACCTGTATATTCAATAGTTTCATTTTCATATTTACCAGTTTCACTATTTACTTTTTCTATAACAATATAACCTGCTGTTGGAAATTCAGATCCATCGGTTAAAACTATAGATGTAGCAGTATCGCTTATGTTTCCATTTAATGTTGTAGATAACTCTAAAGTTGTAATTGCAACACCCCCTACTGATTGTTTAACATCTTGAAATCTTACATATGTTGTGCCTTCATTTAATTTATTATCAGGAAAAGAAACACTTAAAACTTTAGATGCTGCGGTTGTTGTAAATGGATTTTCTGGTAAAATATCTTGCACTGCAAATTCTACTCTTGCAGGTCTTGCATGCATTAAACCTTGTGGATCAGCTCCTACTGGATGTGGTTCTAATTGTGGTTGCTTAGGTTCAAATTCAGAAATATGTACCCATGCACCAGTCCACTCTTTAACCATTTCTCTATATGGAAAAGCTGCGCCTGATCTATCAGATATTGCTAATGCTCTACTACCTTTTGCGAATCTAGCCATTATACATTTGGATAGTATGTCTTCGGAGTAATAAATGTGCTAGCTGCAGAACCATCTTCAGATAGTGCTCGAGCTAATTCATCCTCGTACAACAACTTCATCTCCTGTGTTCTTTGTGGTGCAAACTTCATAGATAAATAATATGATAATCCTGATATCA
>WLWE01002685.1_pt1 | contig 11107 bp, 10 predicted proteins | sample 6718301 | NCBI WGS metagenome assembly WLWE01 (sample SAMN12718691, study PRJNA515312) | sponge metagenome | isolation source: marine sponge | host: Mycale hentscheli | place: New Zealand: South Island, Marlborough, Capsize Point | collected 2003-05-01 | reverse complement strand
GTACAGGCTGCTTATGATGCCGGTACAACAACCTTTGATCAGTTGCTTGATGCCCAACGAAGAAGGGCTCAGGCAGAAAGCGCTTATTTCCGATCGCTTGTTGATTACAACCGATCAATTGCTCAGTTCCATTTCCGTAAGGGATCATTGCTTGAATATAACGGTGTCTTTCTCTCGGAAGGACCATGGCCAGGAAAAGCCTATTTTGATGCCCATAGAAGAGCACGCCAGCGAGACGCCAGTCTTTATCTAGATTACGGCCATTCTCGTCCCGGAGTATTTAGTCGTGGCCCAATAACACAACAATTCGATGCAGTTGGTGCTGCAGCCCGAGCACAGCAGATGCCTCCACGTGACCCTGCGACGCGTGAATTACCAGCGACGTTGCCATCAGATTTCAATGCTGAAGAACTCCCAACACCAATGCCAAACGATACACCAAGTTTCCCATCTGCAGCACAAGGCTTTCCAGGCGAAGAGATCAACCTTTCATCACTTCAACGAACAAAGAAATCGGCTATCGATTCGATTTCAACCGCAGAGGACACAAAGCAATTGCAACAAAGGGATGCGGATATTGTCACGACCGGTTGGCAAGAACCAGTGACCCCAGCGGCTACTGCAGTTCTAAATCCGGACTCTGCTGCTGAGACGCAACTGCAGTAAAACCTGGATATCTATCTCATAACTTCGGTCATGATTTTCAATCGTTCGACGTACGATTGAAGAAGCACTAGGGTGCAGCAGCAGGAAATGGTATTGCCGCCGCTTGTTGAGCTTTTTCGAACAGCTCAATATTTTTCTCCCTGAGTTGAGCGAGCAGAGAAGCACTTTTTTCTGACGGGCATGCCAAGAGATACCCAACAATAGCTGGCCGAATAAGTGGATCTTCACCACCAAGAGTATTCCACATCGCAACGATCTGGTTACGAAAGTTCCAATCCTGGTACCGTGATAAGTCCACAATCACCTCACGTGTAAGGTGCAGCACAGGGAGGAGTTTCCGGGTGATTAAGATGACTTCTGTTCGAGGCACAGTGTCAGATGGATATTCCCAGCAAAAACGTAATGCTTGGAGGAGATGTCGCTGATCGACAGGGCTTGCCGTATTCTCAAAAAGACCCTGACGTTTTAAAACCGGTAAAGCCTGTTCTCCTAAAGCAATAAAGAGTCCTGCCATAATGCCATCGAGACCGGCCTGAAAATCATTTGATTGGTGTTCCGTAATTTCACGAAGAAGCGCATTTATGCACGCTGTCTGAGACTCTTTGGGTGATTGACGAGCCAGTACACCAGCTACCATTCCATAAAATCCACGCCTCTGCTGTTGAAGAGACAGGTCGCGCAGGTGATCGATGACCTCTGCCGGAGAAAAGGCATGAGCAGAGTCTCGTACTTCGTGAAATGGAGCGAGGGCAAATTCGGCATAGGCATCTTTCGAAATAGCATGATTGGGATGATCAAGCCATCGTGCAAACCATTCCAGACGATTTCTATCTTTAAAAATCTGTTTTTTCAACGGAGGTATTTGGAGTATGTAGCCAATAAACATTTCATCGGCAGCAATGGCTTTCCAGCCAACGGCAGGAAGATTAAAAAGTAAAGCAGTTCCAGAAAAAGTAGTTTCAACAGCAGCCTCTACAGGGGGCACAGCAGGCTCAATAGAAACCGTCTTTCTTCCTGAAGGTGTGGGGAGTATTCTCGACAGAAGAGAAAAAGACTGACGTCGTTGGCCTTGCCTGTTAGCAACTGCCTCTGCCAGAGATTCACCAATGGCAACGTCATTCGATCGAGCAATACTATAGGAGAGAGGTGTTTCAACAGGGCCACAAAATGGACATGCTGAGCTTGTTGAACCGAGAGTGGAGAGCAAGAAGAGAGTCGAGCATGCGAGACGAAATACAGTGTCTGAAAGCATCCATATGATCGACAACATGACATTCTTCAAGCCGATCATCGAACAGATTCTCCGGTGAGCGAGTAAACGGCAAGATGGTTTCCGTCTGGGCCTTTTAATTCCTTGATACCAAAGGTACCGGTAACAGCTACAGGACGAATAGAAAACTCAGCTGTTCTGCCAGAAATCATTTTGACAACGATACAATCGTATAACGCTGCACCAGGGCCAAAACAGCATTCCATATTATCTCGAACCAGGACAAACTGGGTTAAGCCAGTCTGTTGAAAACTCGGAAGAATGTAACCACGAATCCGAATCTGCTGTCCTACTAAAGAGGTGACTCGCTCTGGTAAGAGTTCTTGGGAAAAAGGCGTGTCTTCTTCCATCTCGAAGACAATATCGTCAAAAGATATCTCACGAATACCGTTTCGACTGATTCTCTGTCTTTGCTGTGACTGAGGTTCTTGAGTCTCTGGTGAATCTTTTTCATCAAAAGAGAGTGGTGCTTTCGTGTCTTGACCACAGCCTGAAAAAAATAAGAGGGCAAGGAAAGTGACAAAAATTTTAGCGAGGAAATGCCTCCTCAAGATGATAAAGGACTCCCCCTTCAATACCATCTTGGCCAGCGGTTGGACGAACGGTGAACGTGCCAGCAAGTTTTTTTTGTCGAGAGCTAAACGACATGCCCTTTTCATCCCGAAGATGGATAAGAACACGATCAGTAATTTTTGGATTACCTCCAAAGCAGCAATCTCCTTGATCTCGTACAAGTAAAAATTGACGAATTCCAAATTGTTTTTTCCCAGGATACATATAGCCTTTGATGAGTACGTTATGACCATTTATAGCGCGTGCGGAATCGGGTATTGAGGTTGCTGGAGAACCTTCAGCGGGTTCCAACATGCCATAATGAATTCTCTCGAACCCTTCAGGCAGTTCAGCAGCATATATCCATGACAAATATAACGTTCCACCAACAAGGCAAATCAATGAAAAAATAGTAGCTGTTTTGGCGAGCCGCTTACCAGTGAAGATATCAGGCCGTTTGATAATGTCTCGTAAGGCAACGAGACCTAGAAAAAAACCAACTGTAGGTACAGCGAGCAGCCACCAGTCAACAAAAGCGAGTGGTGACAGAAATGCAAGGGTAGCCGCAGCAATTGATGTTCCAGCCAAAGCTTTGTAGGCATGATCCTCATTATTTTCAGAACGACGTTGAGTAGCTTTTGGAGGAGTATCAAAAAGTCCTTTTTTCATGACTGCCGTATCGCAACTGGAGTTTTCTAGCCAGCAGCGTCCCGTTTTCCTGGCTGAAGAAGATAGCGAGATAGAAAAGCTGCAATCGCAACAAGAGCGAGCCAAAAGCCCCACCGTAGCAGAGATTTTGTAGCTGACTCATCCTCAGAATGAAGAATTGGACGATCACCGGGCTGAGACTTTTTTGCCACTGGCTGTGAGCCCGTGCTTACAACCATTGAGCGATCTGAAGTGACATCATCTGCAACAACATCAGCAACACGTACTGGCGCGGTGGAAGGTTGCTCCGTAGAAGGGTCTTCTTCAGTGACTGTTGTGAGGCCTGCAAGACCAGCTAACGTGGCTGCTCTGCGGACGGCTTCAGGATCTATTTCACGCATTTTCACAAGAGCACGTGCCGCCTCAGGAAGCGGACACGCTTTCATGTAGTTTACGATGGGTTCACGCACAAAAATGTTTTCGGGCGTGGCGTCCACGTAGATGGCTGTCAACTTTTCTATCACAGACCAATCTTGCCAGCGAGCGAGATCAGCAATGACAAGGTCTGCAAGTTTTGGTTCATTGAGTAATAAGCGTAGAGATTCGAGAACACGTTGGCGTGGAATTGTTTCTGATTCTTCACCAAGGAAACGAAGTGCCATGACTGCAGCATATGTTTCTGTGAAGGGAATATCCCGTGAACTACGATCAAGAAAAAGCTTATCAATGAGATCGAGACCGGTTGGTCCAACGAGCACAACATAGCAGGCAATCAATGCATCTAATCCACTTCGCAGATCAGAGGCATCGTCACCGAGGTCTTCACCAAGAAGAATTTTCTCTATTTCAGACGCATCAGCAGGTGTTCCACATATACCCAACATCGTGGCGTACAAACGACGCCTGTTTGATGGAATATTTGGTGTCTCTATCCAGTTGAGTAGTGCAGTCGGATCCATTCTATTCTCAAGGCCACGCACATCGTCATATGGAGCTATTGCAAATTCGTCATATGCGTCCCGAGCAAGCACATCATCCTTGTCTTCGAGATATTGTTGAAAAAAAGCAAGACGATCTGGACCAGATTCAGGGAGTGCATCAAGGTTCTTCAGATACGTAACAGCACGTTCATTGATGGCAATTGGATTCGACCAAATGAATTCAGGCGGCTCAATTCCCATGATCAGATACAGATTGCCGGGGGTGGTTGCCTCAAGCATGATTGCATCAATCAAAGTGTCCGCATCAAGTAAATGAGTTGACCGCAGAAGATCCTCTCCTTTGAGAACATCGACCACTTCGAATTTTGCCTGTGGTAGTGGACCCTCAGCATTGGGTCCCAGAGCAGATGCAGGAGGTGGCTCAACCAAGCGTGCAATGACCGCAGCTTCGCTTTGCTTGATTTCCTGAGAGAAAGTTAAGGAGACGGCAGCACAAAAAGGACAGGCAAGAGATCGCTCTAGTGCCACAATAACTAATAAACTGATGGCAAGCATCAGAATAGAGATTCGAGCAAAAGAGGAGACAGGAATTCGCATAACCTTAGTATATAAGACACATCGTGATGCCGAATCAAGGTAGAGAAGAATGCTCGCTTTTCTACGTTTTTGCCTTAACCAAGCCATCGGGCAACGTCGGTGCGATAGGCAGCCACAGCTGGTAATAATGCCGCTAGAATCGCGAGTACGATGAGAAAAGGGACAAGGAGCAGTTCAGCCGTCGTGTACGATAAAAATCCGGCTGTAACACCTGCATTCGTTGCTATCCAGGGCCCAATGAGTCCGACTGTGCCGTGCCCGAGGAGCAATCCGATGATTCCTCCTCCAACAGCAAGGAGAATAGCTTCAATGAGTACTGTTGCCAGAACAACGCTGCGACGAGCGCCCAACGCCCTCATGATTGCCACGTCACGGCTCCGCTCAAGAGACGAACCAACCATACTCACGAGGATGCCAATTGCAGAAACAATCACGACAAGAGTAGTGACCAATAGCAGCAGTAACTCAAGAGGTGTAACGAAAAGATCAAGGAGTACACGAATCTCAGCAATTGGAAGTGCAGCCTGCGCATCGCGACCCTCGTTGATTGCATTTCGGAGTCCCATTGCTGTGAGTTCTGCTGGGAGTCCAGGAAGAGCAGCTGTCTCAAGCAAAATGGCAGTAACCTCTCGTTGATTGAATGGAAGAAGACCTTTACCGGGTGAGTCATCATTAGTGGGTTCGGTTTTCTCAGCGTTTTCACTTGAATCAATCGGCTTGGCATGTCCGTCTTGCAGATAAAAACCTTCCATGTTGACAAACACACCACGATCAATGGGAGTGTCAGTTCTCGAAAGAATTCCAGTGATTTGAAATGGATCATGGACCTTGCCATCATCAGCGCCATGCGTTGGTGCAATCGTATCACCAACTTTTAGGTTGAGCGTACGTGCGACCTGGCTTCCTAAAACAGCACTGTAGAGATCCTCATCACGAAAGTTTATTCCTGAAGAAAACTCAAAAGGCTCACCATTGCCACGAGTGAGTCGATTAAAATAACTGGAATTTGTGCCAACTACTCGGTGGCCACGGAAGTAATCACCCATACAGATGGGAACAGCAGTCTGAGTACTTGCTGCCCATGTCCCATCTTTTCCATCGGGACGGTCATGAGCGGGCAAAAATTCTGCATATGTAGCCCACGAAATATTCTCAATCGGCTTGCTAATCAAATAAACACTATTGAGCACAAGTTGTAACGGGCTCCCTTTTGCACCAATGATCATGTTGTACCCCAAGCCTGCACCAGACTCGAAGGCTTGCTTGACAACACCACCTGTAATCAAGGTGGCCACAACGAGCGCAACACCAAGAGACATCGATAATGCAGTGAGGCCACTCGGAAGTGCCCGCTGTTTAATGTTTCTCCATGCAATGCCAAGCAAACTCATCAATACACTCCGCTTGTTGTTGGATGAACTACCGCAGCCCGATTAAAATCTTCCAAACGATGGCGTACTGGAAACTGCTCTGCCACTTCGGGTGCATGGGTGACAACCAAGAGGGCGACGTCTTCTTCTCGGCATGTCGTCTGGAGGAGATCGATCACCTGTTGTTGATGGGAAGGATCAATACTTGCGGTGGGCTCATCGGCAAGAAGAACTCGTGGCCGATTTGCTAGTGCGCGTGCGACTGCAACACGTTGTTGTTGGCCAATGCTCAGAGCTGCTGGCTTATGATGGAAACGGTCCGCCAGACCAACGGCTTCAAGTAGTGACTCAGCCCTTCCCTTGTTCGATGCTTGTGATCCAAAGCTCATTGCAACCAGTACGTTCTCAAGAGCGGTGAATCCAGGAAGCAAGTTAAATTGTTGAAATACAAGACCAATTCGATCCGCTCGCAGCCGATCTCGCTGTGGCTCAGCTAGTTTGACGATATTCAGACCACCTATCAGGACCTGGCCACTATCGGGACGTAAAATGCCAGAAACAACATTTAAAAGTGTGGACTTGCCAGACCCACTTTGGCCTTCAAGTGCAACAAGTTCACCTGCGGCGATTTGGAAAAATGGTACGTCAAGAATGAGCAAAGGATCACCACCCGGAACAGAAAAAGATTTTTTCACATCTTGTAGTTCAAGAACAGCTGGCTGCTCAACCGGGTTTTGGGTATTTGAATGTGTTTGTTTCATGGACAAAGAATCGCCGGAACACGAGGTGGTGTCAAAAGGAGTTTTCCAGGGTGGGATTTCCGTGGAGAATACTCCTCGCCAGGTGAGGATAGACGACGGCAGCGATTTCTCAAGGATTTGACGGCAAAAACTTTTGATTGGTGTAGTGACCCGTCAAAACCTGTGGGTGATTGAGAAGGAGTTGGTGCGCGTGTATAGTCCTGCCGGAGAAACTTTACGGTGGCTGTGCCCGAAGGCACTCTGACAACTGCCGATCTGACGACTCGTTATAGGAGTTTTGCTGTGTCCATTCGTGTTGGCATTAATGGTTTTGGTCGTATCGGACGTCTCACATTTCGAGCGATATATGAAAAATTTGGCCTTGATGGTGAGGTGCAGATCGTTGCCCTCAATGATCTTACAGACGCCAAGACGAATGCTCATCTTCTCGAGCTAGATTCAAACTACGGTCCATTCAAGGGGACAGTAGGAACTGATGGGAATGATCTCGTTGTTGATGGTAGAACGATAAAGGTTTTTGCAGAGCGCGATCCGGGATCGATTCCATGGGGATCAGAGAATGTCGATATCGTTGTTGAAAGCACAGGTTTTTTCACTGACGCAACCAAGGCGGTTGCCCACAAGCGAGACAGTGTAAAAAAGGTAGTGATTTCGGCTCCAGCAAAAAATGAAGATCTCACGATCGTGCTTGGTGTCAATGATGAGATGTATGACCCATCAAAGCATCATGTCATATCGAATGCTTCCTGCACTACGAACGGTCTTGCTCCAGTAGCAAAGATTCTTCATGAGAAGTTTGGTATTGATCGGGGTTTGCTCACTACGGTCCACGCGTATACAAACTCTCAGAAAACAGTCGATACAGCTGCGGGCAATCTGCGTGATGCACGAGCGGCTGCTTTGAACATTGTGCCAGCAGGAACGGGTGCTGCGAAGGCAGTCGGTCTTGTCATACCTGAACTACAAGGCAAGTTTACCGGCATGGCGTTTCGTGTGCCGGTGCCAACTGTGAGCGTCGTTGACTTTACTGCAACGTTGGATAAGGAGGCTTCCCCAGAAGAGATTAATGCTGCCATGAAGACAGCTGCAGAAGGTCCACTAAAGGGAATTCTGAGATATTCTGAACAGCAGTTGGTTTCAACAGATCTACGAGGAGATCCGCACAGCTCAATTTTCTCTGCTGTCGACACCATAGGCCTTGGAAATCTTGTGAAAGTCGTTAGCTGGTACGACAACGAGTGGGGTTATTCGAACCGTGTTGCCGACTTACTCAATTTCTTGGAATCAAAAGGGCTTTGAGTAAGAAGTCTCGTTTAAAAATTATTCAAAAAGCGGCCGGCCTTTTTTCAAAGAGACCGGCCGCTTTTATTGGCTTTTTCCAGAAGCAGAGTCAAGTTGAGCAATAGCTTCCGTTTCAATTGTTGAGCCATCGAATTGAGTCAGCTGGACTGCGATCCGAATAGGAGTTGTCTCCGGTGCTGTGGTTGGCCACGGCAGTACGAAATGAAGCCCACGGGCTCTGGATGTACGCCTAAAGTGCTGGTGAGCTTCGGCTGCAGGGATTGTCCATTCTGCAAACTGCCGCCCTAAACGAGCCTCTTGTGCCGTTGCCGTCGGTTCATATGCAGCTACGTAAATGTCACCGGCAGTTGTGACAAGACGTTCGTCAGCATCACGTGGTTCTACGACAAGCGTTACACCCTCGGGAAAGCCATCACCATCGGCATCATAACACACCGTTTTTTCATGATTGATAACTAGGTGCGTTAGATCTGATTGGTGACCAACGCTTTCGGCAAAAGAGAGTTGACGAATAGGTCGAGATGCACCACGATTTCCCGAATCCTGTGGCAGCGGTGGGACGCCTTCGAGGGTAGGAGGTGCCATATCTCCACTGGGATTAGGGAGATTGTTTGAGCTCTTCCGACTTCCTGATGTGGAGGGAGAATCTGCTCCAAAAACTGGACCACTACTGTTCGAGTTATTACCACCTCCATCAAAGCTCGGTACATCAACTTGTGGAGGCACAAGGAGTGGTTGAGCGGATGTCGGAGATGATACCCTAGTGTTCGATGAAGAGTCATCAACAATCCCAAGTTGCTTACGAAGTGATGCATTCTCATCCGTCAGCGTGTCGAGTTCATAATACTGGGCCTGCAACTTGTCTTGGAGACAGTAAATCTGATCTTCTTGAAGCCGTAATTCCCGCTCAAGAAGTTGATGATGAACATCACTCTTACAGCCGCAAATCAATACGGACAGACACATAAATAGCGACACCGAACATAGAGTAGGTGTCACAGTTTGAAAACAAGTTTTTTTCATGACGCGCCTCCTTGCGCCTCACGTACCGTAAAGAACTATTCGCCCTCGGGCATTTGCTCAATCACTTCATCAATAAGATGATATTCACATGCTTCTTCTGCTGACATAAATCGATCACGATCAGTATCCTGCTCGATTTTCTCAAGAGGCTGCCCGGTATGTTTCAGCAAAATTTTATTCAATTTACTTTTGATATTTCGAAATTCATTGGCATGAATCATGATTTCTTCTGCGGTACCTTCCATGCCAGCGAGTGGTTGATGAATCATAATTCGAGCATTTGGGAGAGCCTTCCGCTTCCCGGCCGTTCCAGCAGTTAAAAGTAAAGCTCCCATGGATGCAGCCTGACCTATGCAATATGTTGCAACATCACAACTCACAAATTGCATTGTGTCGTAAATTGCCAGCCCAGCCGTGACACTTCCTCCTGGTGAATTGATGTAGAGATGGATATCACTCTTTGGATCGTCAGTCTGAAGAAAGAGCATCTGCGCGACAATGGCATTCGCCATTTCATCATTTACCTGAGAGCCAAGGAATATGATGCGGTCTTTCAGTAGCCGGCTGTAAATGTCCATTGCCCGCTCTTCGCGGCCACTTTTTTCAACAACATAAGGGATCAGGGGCATTTAAATGATTCCGGTTATTCAGGAAAAAGATGAAAGAAAGAGAAAGATGCCTAGTCGACGTCCTTTTCTTCTTCTCCAGGGGGTTTGGTGAGGATGTCATCAACGAGACCATAGTCTTTGGCCTCCGTCGCCGTAAGATATCTGTCTCGGTCTGTGTCTTGAGCTATTCGTTCAATTGGTTGACCAGTATGAGAAGCAAGAATTTCATTGAGAACGGCACGAGTTTTAATTATTTCATCAGCTTGAATTTCAATATCACTTACTTGTCCACCAACTTGTCCATATGGCTGATGGATCATTACTTTGGCATGGGGCAAAGAAAATCGTTTGCCGGAGGCACCTCCGGCAAGCAATACGGCACCACCACTGGCAGCAAGACCAACACAATAAGTAGCTACCGGACATGAAAGTATCTGCATTGTGTCATAAATTGCCATTGTCGCAGTCACACTGCCACCAGGCGAATTAATGTAAAAATGGATATCTTTTCGACGATTTTCACTCTGCAGATAGAGCAATTTCATGACAAGCTCATTTGCATTTCCATCATAGATTTCACCCTGTAAAAGAATGATCCTGTTTTCCAACAGAAGATCACCAAGTGTCATCTGTCGCTGCCGTTGGTAGTCTCTATAAGCGCTGGCAGCACTTGGATCAATCGGGGCATTTGACGATGGTAATGGAAACCTTTGGGCAGGCATGAGCAACTTTCAGAAGTGCGAATGAATGAATCAGAGAGAATAACTGAAAAACTATGAAGATGAATCTTCATGAGCAAGTGGAGTGGTTGGAATTTCATCTTCGCCGGCAGCAACTCCACAAACGGCGTGGTCAATAGCCTCAGCATCCGGTTTCGGAAATTCAAAAGGCATGTCTTGGAATTTGGCCTGCGAAGTAACTAGGTCAATGGTTTTGCGTTCAATAATTTGATTTCGAAGCACATCCATAAGACCCCTTCGCTCAAGACTGGCACGAACACGCCGTGGTGATTCGCCTGATTGAGAAGCGATAGCTTTAATTTCCGCTTCATAGTCGGCAGCAGTATCAGAGACATTCTCAGCCTCTGCAATCTTTTCCAAGATAAAATGTTCTTTCAATGATCGTGCTGTACTTGCCATTACAGACTGGCGAAGTTCGTTGACATATCGACGGATCGAGTCATCATCGAAACCACTCCGACGAAGTTCTAGAATTGACCGCTCCAGTTCTCGCTGGCTCTGGCGACGCAATAATTCAGGAGGAAGTTCCCAACTAGCCGACGCTGTTAGGGATGCCGAAACCTGTTGCCGAACCTGTTTCCTTTGATGCCATTCGAGCTGGTTGTGCAGCTGTTTCCGTACTGCCTCAC
>WLWE01002681.1_pt1 | contig 11122 bp, 16 predicted proteins | sample 6718301 | NCBI WGS metagenome assembly WLWE01 (sample SAMN12718691, study PRJNA515312) | sponge metagenome | isolation source: marine sponge | host: Mycale hentscheli | place: New Zealand: South Island, Marlborough, Capsize Point | collected 2003-05-01 | reverse complement strand
AAATATCTATCCGCGGCAGCATTGCGCAAAATGGTCGAAAATAATACCAATAAAGACCTCGCATTAAAAACAACCCCAAATACAACGACTACTACAACGAGGATATGAAGGCGACACGAGCCTCGCTGGAAGCTGAGTACGGCAAGATGTCAGACTCTGACTTCGCCCTGTACATGTTCCTAAACGGGATTACATCTCCCGGTACAAAGCTGGCGTCCAATGTTGGCGATGCAGTTAAGGCGTTTGACCTATACCGTCGTGACGGCAACTTTAATTCAATCAAGATGGGCTTGAGCGACAAGGGCAATCCCGTCATGAAGAGTGCGCCCATAAGCATATCCGGCCTCACCGCCTCGTCCAAGGCTAGGACGATGAAAGCGCTGGACAAGATTATTCGCGAACGCGGTAGCGTAAAGGCGGCGCTTGACTACCTGTTTGAGCGGGTGACCATGAAAGAGCTTGAGTCCTTTAAGAAGGGGCTGGGCTACGCTGGTGTTGCCAAAAAAGCAGACATACGCGGTCTTGTCGAGGATGCAACTGGGCAAAAGCCTGATAAGGACCAGCTTATCCCCCGAATGTTTTTCTTGGGTCCAAAGCTGGGCGCATACACGCTGAACCTAATGGGTGATAGCCGATACCAGACTGTCGATGTCTGGGAGGCTAGATTTATACGCAGTTATTTTGATAACATGTATGACACCAATACAGGCATCACCATGACTGCTGAAGAGGGCCGCTTGTTCAGGGACTTCAGCAAGGTGTTCGCTGAGGAGTTTGAGAAGGTGTCTGGCTTCAAAGCGGACCCAGCCACTCTTCAGGCGATGCGCTGGTTTTACATGATCAATGCGGCTAAAGAGGCCGGATATTCTGGAGCGTCCACGAATGAAACAATATCAGAACTCACAGAAAAGCAAATCCAAAACACTAGAGGATCTCGCTATGGAGGCCGGTCGTCGGGCGATGGCGCGGTTCAAGTCGGAGAGCAAGCAACAAGAGAAGGCCAAGAAAGAGTAGAGGACACACCGCTTGCATCCCGTCGCAAACTGGACCCTGCCAAGGTAGAGCAGGCTGTTGCAGAGACAGCGGCAGAGGCAGAGGCGACAAGATACAATGTACCTCTCTACAGCACCAAGGCATCTCCCGAGGCGCAATACATAGCTCGCAACCCTGAGTCAGCGATGATTGCTGATGACGTGTTAGAAGCAAGACAGCCGAAGTACAGCGACACCGCAAACAGGGTAATCAACAGCCTTACAGCAGACCGCCCCCAAGCCGCCGACCCCATGAAAGAGTTTATGGACGCGACCGGCGAAAACAGCACCATCGACTACCAGCTCACAAAGGCCAAGCAGGCCACGGTCAACCGATACGCTAGGCTGGAAAAGCTACACAAAAGATACTTCAAGGACTTCTTGGCGGATACCAGTGCGATAGCCTCGGTGTTGTTTGCCGACAGGTCACGCGGTGTTACCGCCTCCGCTATCAAGGACGGGGTGCCTCAGTATCAGCAAGGCTACACTAAGGTTGTCGATTTCACACACAAAGGCAAGAAGTATCGCGGCCTCATCGACATATTGGGCATGCTCCGCACCAAGGAGCACGGCGATCTCAGTAGACTGGCCCAGTCCTATGCGATTGCCATGCGCGGGCGCAGGCTGAACGACGAGGGCAAGCCGACTCCTGTGTCCAAGAAGGATATAGATGATGTAAAAGCCGCAGTTGCCGAATACACGGATGTTAACGGGAACAACCCGATTACCGAGTGGTATGAGGTGTGGCAGGCATACAACAACAAGGTCATCCAGTTCCTGCAAGACACTGGAGTGCTGTCGGAAGAGACTTCTGTGAGCTGGCGCGAGGCGTCAGACTATATCCCCTTCTACCGCGCTCTCGACAAAACCGCCAAGGTCGGTAGCGTCACACACGGTGTGTTTGGTGATCTGACGAAGCTGGGATCATTCCGAGCATACAAGGGTAGCGACAAGGCGATCAACGTCCCCCTTGTTGAGGCAATCATTAAAAACACATCCGCGGCAATCGACATGGGCATGAGGAATGTGGCCCAGCAGAGAATTGCCCGCGACATGCAGAAGCTACAGCTCGCAACACAAGTGCCCTACGCCAGACGCAACGATGCTGGCGTTGTCACGTTCAAGGTCAGGGGAAAGCCTGTCAGCTTCCTGATACACGACCCCCTCATCTTTGAGTCAATGCAGGCCATCGACAGCACTGGAATAGAGGATTTTTCAAGGACGTATTTCGGGCCATTCTCTAACTTATTGAGAGAAACGGTGACTCGATCTCCGGGGTTTATGTTGGCCAACATGTTTCGAGATAGCCTTTCGGCCTTTGTCACATCTGGCGCCAACTTCATCCCGCTTATAGACACAGCTCGCGGGGCTTTCGATGACGTTAATCGGCTTGAGCGCACGGGTGTTGTCGGCGGCTATGACTTCTCCGTGGGACAAAATATATTTACCGGCGAGACCAAGATAGACGACCTGTTTGAGCAGGAGTTTACGCGGCGGAACAAGGACGGCCTGCCTCTTAACATGTTCACGGGTGCGTGGGAGTTCCTTGGGCGAGCAACAACTAGGTCTGACGCGGCCACAAGACAAGCCGTTTTTGATGACGTGTACAGCCGCACAGGCAATGAAGCTGAGGCGCATTTTCAGGCGCAAGAAGTGCTCAACTTCTCTAGGCGCGGCAGTAACCCCGTTATGCGGGCGATCACTGCGGCTATTCCCTTCTTGAACGCAAGAATACAGGGTCTGGACGTGTTGTGGCGCGGAGCCATAGGAGTGAACAATGCCAACACCGATTTAGGCAAGAACAGGGCGCAACTGTCCTTTGCGTTGAGAGGGGCGTTACTAGCTACAGCAACCGCGATGTACTGGAGCTTGGTGAGCGATGAGGATGAGTACAAAGAGGCTAGCCCAGAGGAACGTGACAACTACTGGCTGATTCCGTTAAACGGCATGGTGTTGAGGCTCCCGATTCCGTTTGAGGTTGGTTTGATATTCAAGACGATACCGGAAACCGTGCTAGACACCACGTTTGGAGAGAGAACATCACGTCAGGCATTTGAGACCGCAAAGCTCGGCATCACGTCAACGCTAGAGATCAACCCTGTCTTTGGAATACAGGCATTTGCGCCATTGCTTGAGGCATCTGCAAACTACAACAGCTTCACGGGAAGGCCGGTAGTGCCTGTGTGGATGACCGGAAAGCTACCAGAGGAGCAGGCTGTGGACTACACCTCCGAGCTGGGGCGCTTTATTGGCGATATGCTAAACATGTCACCCATGAAGGTGGACCATGTAATGAAGGGCTACACCGGCACGATTGGGACGTATATCCTTGACTGGACGGATAGGGTCGCTAGAGACCCAAGCATGGCCGACAGCCTGAAAAAGATAGGCGTTAACATCACGTCTCCAGAGTTTCCATCAGCCGCTATATATGACTATCCAGTATTAAGGAGGTTTCTCCGAGGGCCAGAAGGCTCCGGCTTGAAAGACCAGTTTTACGACCTGTACAACGAGGTTCGCCAAACATACAACACGATGAATGATCTGCGTGAAGAAGGCAGGATTGAGGATCTAAACCGGCTGATCTCCACCAGAGGGACATTGCTTGAGGTGAAGCGCCCTATTTACAGTTTGAAGCGCCGGCTTGACAAGATAAGAAAAAGACGTCAAAAAATACTTAGGTCTGACCTTGATCCAGACGTAAAGCGCGAAAGAATAGAAGAGCTGGACGAGTTTACCAATAAGATGTTGGCGATTGTGCCAGAGCTGGAGCGTGCGGCAGATAGGCCGGCAACAAGAATGTTTCAGTAAATAACATTCTAGCGGGGGCGGAGAATGAATTTGGGGCAGTTTGCCGAGAGTGAATCTCAGGCAGAGGTTGCGTCTCTTGTAGATGGAGGCATGACAAAACGAGAGGCGGCAAAGCGGCTAGGCATATCCGAGCGTAACGTCTATAAGACGCTTGAGCGCATAAAAATTAACGCACTCAAGCGAGGATACAGTCCAGACCATGATATGACGCATGTTGTGCCCGAAGGCTACAAGGTCAAGGGCATATCCACCTACTACAACGAAGACGGCAAGCCCACCGGACAGTGGGTCAAGTCAGCCACAGACGAAGAGCGCAGGGCGCAAGCCCTCCTTGAGGCGGTAGAGAATGCCGCCACAGCACTTCCAAAGTTTAAGCCAGTAAGGCCACCCAAGCAGGCTGACGAAGCCCTAGCCTCCCTCCTTACTATCACCGATTTTCACCTTGGCATGAAGGCGTGGAAAGACAGCGACGGTGATGATTGGGATTTAAAAATAGCGCGTGACGTGTTTCTCAACGCTATACATGACATGTTGAATGCAAGTCCGAAGTCCGGAACAGGAATTCTTAACCAGCTCGGTGACTTTCTTCACTGGGACGGACTTGTTCAAGTCACGCCCACGTCTGGGCACCACCTCACTGGGGACGACCGTTATTCTAAACTTGTCGAGTTGAGCATCAGCGTGATGACCGAAGCTGTTAACATGATGCTAAAAAAGTTTGGCAAGGTTGTCGTTGTGCAGGCCGAGGGAAATCACGACTTGGCCTCTAGCGTCTGGATGCGCAAGTTCATCAAGCATCGATTCCAAGAAGAGCCTCGGGTAGAGGTTATTGACAACGAGTTCCCCTACTACGCATACCAGCACGGCGAGATCATGCTGGGCTTTCACCACGGCCACAAAATGAGGATGGCCCAGTTGCAGAAGCTGTTTGCTTCCGAGCCTCGCTTTAGAAAGCTGTGGGGTGCCAGCCAGCACGCATACATACACTGCGGCCACCTCCACCATGAGCGAGTGCTGGATGACGCCGGCTGTACCGTGGAACAACATCCCACTCTAGCGGCAAGAGATAATTACACCAGCTCGAATGGATATGTCAGCCAGAGAGGTGCTAAGGTTATTACTTATGACAAGTTAGAAGGTGAGGTTCACCGAGTTACCGTGAGGCCGAGGCTATGACAAAGGTAATTGAGTTCAAGCGCCCGATGGCGTGGGAGTCGGCTCAGGAAATGGCCGAGGCATTTGCGGAGAGGCTGAGTGCCGACGAAGACGGGTTTGCCTCTGACCTGTTCAGCGCGGTAATCATGTACCGCATGAAGGACGGTAGCATTTCTTTTGAGTGCAGTGAAAACTCCAGCGCCCTTGACGTGGGGATGATGGCTTCAGCAGTTCACCTAGCCTGTCTTTACGAGATGGGGATGGTCGATGCGGGCGAAGATGAGGTTATCCACTAACCTCTGACCAGTACATCACGGCCACAGACATCAAGATAACCAGCAACAGCGCCCACACATATTCTGGCCACGCCGGTGGCTTTAACTGCTTTTTGCACTCATCGCACAGGGCGCCCGAAATAGGAATGCCCGACTTGTTGCATCGATAGCAGTGCCTCACTGTGAATGCCTCCTTTCCATTAAATGGCGCCAAAGCCATTCTATCGGCTTTAAATCGCGGGACTCCATGACCAGTCGCTCACCATAACCAAAGTCATGGTTTTTTGCCTGAGCATGAAACAACTTCCTTCCTACGGCGCCCCAGATCCGCATTGAGGTTGGGTCATCTGTCTTGCTGACCAGCACCGCGCAGTCCGCCTTAAACTTTTCCATGCTGTCAAAGATAAGCGGGCCTCCGTACTTGTTTGTGAATTTCACGTCGATTGAAATATCATCAAACCAGAGGTCAACGCCACCGTCAGTCAGCACATTAACTTCTGGCAAGTCAGTACCAAGAACTTTCGCAACGGCAAACTCAGCCTTGAATCCGTATATGTTTGCCTCGACCCGCGACTGGCGATCATTTTCAAGTCTGGGTGGAAAGCCTTGCATCTCGCACAACTTTACCGTATCAGCGCCCATCAACTCCGAGGCATGAACATCCTTTTTGCTGAGGCGAACAAGCATTTATAGCCCGTTCATTTCCGCTAGCTTGTTCTGGGCCTTTTTCAAGTCCTCAATCGCCGCCTCAATGATGTCCAGACTGTCCGCGTTCAAGTTGGACAAGTCTGTGATGCGCCCAATCGCCTTGTCCAGATCATCCAACCGCTCAAGCACTGCGCTAATAGCTTGTTCAGCCATCTCTCCCTCCAGTTCTACCTTGATTTTGGTCACTCTGCACCGCCTTTTCTCACCATTGAGCCATCGTCATCGCAAGCAATGGACTCAAAAAGCGCACTTGTATGACCTTCAATAAAAGCTTTCACATCCGCGTAAGGCGCTTTAACGCTTCTGCCTTCACAACTGTGGTAATTGTTAATGTCGCGCCGCGTTTCATCGTCTACATCGAACACAATCTTGACCTTCATCACGCCCTACCCTCTTCTGCCGGCGGTATGTAGTAGCCTATCTCTGCGGAGATGCGGCACAGCGTTTCTATTAGCTCTGAATAGTCACCTCTAGAGGCGTCACCTGAGCGCTTTGCCGGCCTTCGGCGCAAGCCAAACTTGGTGGCGTGCTCTGTAGAGCCATAGCACTGACACAGCATCTCCTCATGCATCTCATCCGGAGTCATCCCGCAGAACCGAGCAAATTCTCCGCAGTACTTGCGGTAGTAATTTTCTTGCGGTCGAGTGCGCTCGCCACGGAGCGGTTTGATCTCAATCGTAACCCCGTATGGCGCCTGCTTGTTGGTGTCGATCAGATCCTTGACTGCATCCGGAAATGCCGATGACAGGTACTGAAACACATTTATTAACTGGACCGACTTGGCTCTCGGTATGTGCAACTGCATTACTTTCTCCTTAGTCGTTGGAGTGGCCTTTGATTTCGATAATATCCTGCGCCACGCGGCGCACTAGCGTCTGAATTATCAGGAATAGGAACTGCTCGCTGAGATCGATCTTTTTGTCGAACGACGACCCGTCAAATGCCACATCGAATTTATGGTGGCACTTGTGGCACAGGTCGGCAACGCACAGATCGTGTGGCTTGTGGCCCGTGCCTTTACCGAATCTGTGCGATCTCATTCCGGTGTAGTGTGCGGCAACCACGGTGCCATCAGCGGCACCGCAGTTAACACATGACTGGCCCTTGGCCCCGTCGAGCAGTTTCTTTGACCTAATCAAAACGGAATGTCATCCTCAAACGCAGGGACTGGCTCAAGTTTTACCGGTGGCGGCGCGGGGGCGGCACTTTCCTCTCCGTCCCAGTACACCTCGCCGGTAACATACTGATAAGGCGCGCCAGTATCCTGCGCCTTTCGGTCCCACGCGGCCAGCTTCAGCACCGGCTCCTCACCCTTTTTGGCCATAGCAATAAGACCCTTGATCTGCTCTCGGGTCACCTTGACCTTGCCGGTCTTGTCGGGATGATTCTGAGACTTCTTGTCCTTGTTAGGCCAGAGACCGCCCTCAGTCTTGTGATAATTACTCATTGGTTTGCTCCTTTTGACATGTTTTCGGCAAGTTGGCCCCCGCAGGTTGCCATCCAGTTGAGATAAGCGGCCCGTGGAATAATATATCTTTTCCCAAGCCGTATATTAGGGATGTGCCCTTTTTTGCATGCGTCGTAAGCCTGATTAATTCCAATGCCAAGGCGGTCGGCCGTCTCACGCACGGACATCACGTCGCCTCCTAGACTAAAATCCCACACCCTGTCGTTATGAACGTATTCTTTCATGCGCCTGCCCCTTCAGTTTTTGCCGCAGAGCAGTGAAGTGACCCTTCAGTTGCTCGTAGTGCTCGTTGTAGTTCTCATCCAGCAAGTCTATGACCTGCTTGTTCTGCTTCCAAAAGTCAATCAAGTCCTGCTCTGTCCCTGTTGCAAACGTGTCAGCAGTAATCATCATGAACGACAGCACGTTATCAGCCTCCTCCTCGGAGCCGATGTGGTTCTCGGGAGGCTGTTCGGCAACCTCTTCCTGCTTGATTGGCGTCACCTTTTGGGCCGGCTCCTGTTTCTTGGCAGGCTTTTTCTCTGCCTTCGGCTCTGACGGTGGGCTGTTATCTGGCGGTAAGTCTTCGCCAGCGTAGATGTAATGGCCCAGCCCGAACATCGCCAGACACTTGGTCAGACAGCGCATACGGGTGTCAGATATTGCTCGCGAGTCAGGGTGCGTTATGGCTTTATTTTTGTAGTCCATTACAGGCAACCACATGGTGCGCTCCAGTGTTGTGTAGCGGATGTCCTCGTAGTTATCTGCAATCTTTACTCGACACCAAACGGTACAAGTCCCAGCATCATCAAACTCCTCTGTCAAGAACTCGTATGTTGCCTGCGGAAAATGCTCCATCATAATTCCCCAAGCCCACGCCCATGAAAGGTATGTAAGCCCGTTCTTTTTTTCCGCATGTTCAGAGCAGTCAACCTTGCTCAGTATGTCCCAAACGGTGGCATAAGTTGGCTGTTGCATTATTAGCTCGTAGGCATTTTTATCGCTAAAAAATTTCCCCATGTGGTCAAAAACTGGGTCTTCTGAGTTGTCAGAGCCACTCTTTTTTGTAGTCATTGCTTACTCCTATTGTTTTAAGAATTTCACTGGGCGTTAACTTGAAGAACAGTCCTGAGTTCATATCACCAGCGTGCTTGTCGCTGATATAAAACCTAAGATTATCTCCGCTAACGGTTATTTTTAGTTTGTGCGTGGTTATCTGATTCAATGCGACAACTTTGCGGTAGAACTCGGGATCACTCTGAATCATGCGGACCTCCACTGATCGCACCACTCGGCAACGCGGCACCAGTTGTCTTCGCATCTGGTATACCGGCCCTCTCTTACCTCAATCGCCAGCCCCTCCTTGTCGCCCATGTATTCCTCGGCTTGTTGCATTGAGTCAAGCACTCTTAAAGCTCTTTTGTTTCCGTCCTTTTTTACAGCAAAGGTGTCTGGCTTTTTCCATCTCTCATCGTCAGAGCAAAGCGGCAGTGGCTCGCCCGTCAGTCTGAAAAACTCTGCCTCATCGTGCAAGCGGACCCGATCCCGCACATAGCTATCCCTGTCTTGTTGACTCCAAAGCGGTATATCTACAATGACAATCGGCGCTTGTGGGTAATTCTTTTCGCCAGACCTGTTGCGTTGCCAGTCGCGCAGTACCGCCACGATGCTCAAAGCCGACACCTCAACATCTTGATTCTGCTCGACCAGCCAAGCGTAAAAGTTAAGTTGCTTGTCCCACTCCTTTTTCCCGTATATGACCGACCAGACCGACGTACACTTGTAGTCTAGAATGGTGACGGTGCCATCTTCCTCGGAGCGTTGCAGATCAATAGCTCCACTAATAATCCAGTTATCGATCTCGGCGAACAGCCTTTCCTCCACGATGTGGCCGTCCGGTTGATGTTGCTCAAACATGTTGTGGACTGCCGTACCTAGCACAGACCAGACCATGTCAGATGCGTCCTCCTCAATAAGCGCATCGTGCTCGGCCTTGAGAATACGCACACGCGGAGAATCAATCAGTTGTGTAACGGATCGATTGCTGTTGCCACGGCTGTAGTCGCTGTGGGTCAGCGCCTGATAAACAGGCTCCGGTAGCTTGGTGTGATTGGTTATTCTCACTGGATTCTGAACACCCGCATTTGATCGCCGTCACGCACGACGCTAAATTTCTTTGGCGGGTGTTGCCTTTGGAACCTCACCACTCGTTGGCGTAGTGCTTGGACAAGACGCGCCTCGGCGAACGAGACGGGAGCGAGGAATGATTCGTTGATCTCCATCTCCGAAAATGGTAACTCTGGCAAGCGGGTGCGTTGCGGGATTGGAATGTCCTTTTCGATCTTGATCATTTTGCTCTTTCTCCTCGGCTTCTTGGAGTTGATAGACGTAGCGTCCCATTTTGCTCATGCAATGGTCCTCGTTTTGAACCAGTCGTAATGATAATAGCGGGAAGAAAGAAATGTCAAACAATATCGTAGAAATGGTGATTCACGGTGAGCCGTGTAGCAAGGCAAATAGCCGTAGACTTGTCAAGAGCAAGAGTGGGCGCCCGCTGTTCATCAAGTCGCAGAAAGCGCTTGACTATGTCAAGTCATTTGCGAAGCAATGCAAGGTAATTGAGCCGCCAGTCGAGAAAGATGTAGCCGTGCGGATCGTAATATTTTATGCTAGTAGACGGCCTGACCTTGACGAATCTTTAATATTGGATTGCATGCAGGGTCCGATATACAAGAATGACCGTCAGGTTAAAGAAAAGCACATTCTCTGGGGCGGGGTCGATAAAGAAGATCCGAGGGCAGAAATCAGTGTCCAATATTTACAAGACGGTTTATAGCAAGGTTATATTTCAAGCGATTCGTGATCTCGTTGGCACGCGAGCGCAGGAAAAGGATGACGCCATCAAATATTTACAGTCCCCTGCATTTCTTGCGCACTGCGACGTGGCTGGCTTTCCCTGTGGCCTGCAAGACGCACTGGATGAGATGTTGTTACTTAGCAGAATGGAGCAGAAGGTGGTCGCGAAAATGGTAATGGAAGAGCTTGCGACTTGTGTTTAAAAAGCCCCCGATGGGCGGGGGCAAGACTTTTAGGAGTGTACTAACACTAGGACTGTTCTAGTCTAGAACATTACTATATTTAAATTAGTAAGGTTCTAAGCTGTTTCTTTCCTAGACTAGGACAGTACTAGGGTCTACCAATATCACAAAAAACAGGGGTAGGCAACTATTATGGACGCTCTGGAAGAGTACGTTCTGGGCCATAACAGGGACTCCCGCGTGAAATGTCCCGATTGCGGCGATCAACGAAAGAAGAAAAATCAAAAAACATTTTCAATCACAATCAAGCCTGACGGCACCCTGTACCACTGCCACCACTGTGGCCTTTCCGGTGTCGTGAAGCGCAAAAAATTCTACGAGGCTTACATGGAGAAGGTAGTAAAGATACCAACGCAACTAAACTATAACATCCAGCTCATTCAAGATTTTTTCGGCCAGCGCAACGTGTCGCTGGATACTCTTGAGGGGCTACCAGCAATGACCACTGGCGAGAAATACTTTCAAGGCGAAATGAAACAGGCGGTCGGCTTTATCTACGGGCCACGCGAAAATCCCGCCGCAATCAAGTGGCGATCCGTGGAAGGGAAGGGATTTCTCTGCGATGGCGCACCAAGATCGTTCTACGGCATCGAAAAC
>WLWE01002680.1_pt1 | contig 11122 bp, 6 predicted proteins | sample 6718301 | NCBI WGS metagenome assembly WLWE01 (sample SAMN12718691, study PRJNA515312) | sponge metagenome | isolation source: marine sponge | host: Mycale hentscheli | place: New Zealand: South Island, Marlborough, Capsize Point | collected 2003-05-01 | reverse complement strand
ACAATCCAGGCAGCCGTGTACTTGCAATCCGTGTAATCCCCCCACAAACGGATAGTCGCTCAGGAGATAATTTAGAAGCTGCAGACATTGAAGTTGTCGATGCAAAAACTCAGGTATTACTTTTATCTGGTGGACCGAGTCGGGAATATCGTTTCTTAAGGAATGTACTTCAGAGAGACCAGAGTTTTGCTGTTGATGTTCTTTTGAATTCGGCACCGTCAGGAATATCGCAAGATGCTCGTAAAATTCTTAATGGCTTTCCAGAAAGTAGGGAAGCACTTGATGAATATGATGTTATCGTTGCAATTGACTACGACTGGGAACAATTAGACCCCGCATCGACCGCTCGCCTTGAGCGTTGGGTGAGCGAAGACTCTGGAGGTCTTTTCTTTGTCGCTGGTAACGTTTTTATGGAAAGTTGGCTGACAGACCGACGCTTTGAGGCAATCCGAAATCTTCACCCTGTTGAACTTCGCCGCGGTGAGCAGATCATGCTTACGCCGCAACTCTCCGCCATCGATCCACTCCCACTCCGTTTCAGTCCTGACGGCAAGGAAAGTGAGTTTTTATGGCTTTCTTCAAATCCTATTGCGAGCCAGACCATCTGGAGTGAATTCCCAGGATTCTACGCATGCTTTGATACATCGGTCGCTAAACCCGGAGCCACCGTTTATGCCAGAATTGGTCGGGACGAGGGACTTGGTCGTACCCGCGAAGGACCGATCTATTTTGCGGGCCAACTCTACGGATCTGGCACAGTCTTTTATGCAGGGAGTGGAGAACTCTGGCGAATACGTGGTGTCGATCCAGCCGCTCATGAACGGCTCGTCACGCAGACAGTCCGGCACGTTGCCAAAGGACGACTTCTACGAGGCTCAAGTCGGGGCAGACTCATGCTTGAACGCGATCGTTATCCGGTTGGAGAGACCATTATCGCGCGTATCATGGACACCTCGGATGACATTCGGCCCGAAATCGAAGCAGTCAGTCCTGATGGACAACGAATTCAGGTACCCATTGTCTCAGATCCAGTTCGAGCTGGTGGTCTCCAAGGCAGTTTTGTCGTAACGAGTGAAGGTAGCTGGCAGATCGTCCTCACTATTGATGGCAACAAAAATGACCGGACAGTTCGTCGGATTCAAGCAACATTACCAGACCGTGAACTGGCCCAACCAAAACTTGAACGGGAGATTTTAAGTCAGGTTGCTCTGACTACAGGTGGCTCCAGCTGGTTTCCAACTGGAACAACAATGAATACGACTGACGTCACAAAGATGGTCAACTCGCTCAAAGACCGCTCTCGTAAAGAATATGAAACCGGTGAAAATGACAAAACATTCAAAAAGACTTTGAACAGCTTTTTACTGGGTATTGGAATTTTCCTCCTCTGTAGTGAGTGGATTCTACGAAGATTGGTAAAACTCGCGTAGGCTATTTGCCAGCAAACTGGCTTCAGAGTCACTTATTATGATTGCTTCAAGTATTCCACTGAAAACAGAACCAGAAACTGGTCAACAACCACGTAGCAAGATGCATGGTTCACCAAACGACTACAAGCTTTCTCAGTTTCTCAAGCGAATACGGAAACGAGCTCGGCGATGGATCTTTATTGAGGCGATTTCACTAATTGGGCTATCGATAGCGGCGTGGTTTTGGAGCACACTTCTACTTGACTGGCTCATTGAACCTCCGCCAGTAGTGCGGCTCCTGGCTGTAGGAGCACTTTGCCTTTGGGTCAGTACGATTATTCTAAATCGGCTCATCAGGAGGTTGCGTGCGCCATTACGCGATGAGCAGCTTGCATTACTTGTTGAACGGACACACCCAGAGTTACAGGACAGTCTTTCGACAGCAGTAGAACTGCGTCTCGTTGAAACACAGTCGACTTCGTCAACAATTGATGTCACCCTTCTTGACCGCACAACGTCGATTGCTGCAGCATCTATCAAGCGAATAACGATGGGCCGCCTCTTCAGACGAACTCATCTTCTGCGGAAAGCTGGGCTGAGTGGTTTTTTTGTTGGAACAATGGCTGCGGTGCTCGTTCTCCTACCGACTGTTCGCGAAACATGGGCGCAACGGATGCTGCTGTTGAGGGACACCCCCTGGCCACGGCAGGTTACTCTTTCGATAGCTGGCTTTCCCGATGGTGTCCGAAGAGTCGCCCGGGGAGTAGATGTTGAAATTCTTGTGACGGCTCGATCCACCGGAGAATTACCCAAATTTGTTGAGCTACAACACCAAGGAAAAGATGGCTGGACGACTCACCGCATGGGGACTCGCGGTACTTCCGAGGAGAAAAGCCAACTGTTTACGTACATCATTAAGAAACCAAAAGAGGATCTGGCCATTGAGGTTCGCGGAGGTGACGGCAGGCTTCGAGACTTGCGTCTCGACGTAGTAGAGCCTCCTTCATTAGCTAACATCAACCTGCAAATCACTCCGCCTGAGTACATCGGTGGCAAGCCAAGGCCCCTTGCTGCAACTCGTCTTGTCGAAGTATCAGCAGGCTCCACTCTCTCGATCACCGCTGAATCATCAAAGCCGTTATCCGGAGCGACCATCCGTTCAATACCTATGCCATCGGCACCACAGAAACTCACCACGGACACACAAGCCTCCAACGCTCAGGCTATGGAAAAAGATTCTCTTGTCGCACAACTCACAACTGAGTTACCGGAAACATCTAGACAAAACGTTTCTCTTGAAAAATCACCAAAAAGCATCTCTGGAACACTCGGGCCAGTACTCGACGATTGTATTTTAGATATTCAGTTTACTGATACTACTGGCATTACAAACCAGAAGCCCATTCGCTTTCAACTACTCTCTCGGCCGGACCTGCCTCCAGAAATTGAGGTCACTCCTGATGGCATCTCATCAGTAATCACAACCTCTGCAGCCATTCCGATTACGGGCAGGATCCAAGATGATCATGGGCTCGCTGAGGCAACAGTCTCTCTTCGACGCGTCACAGACATCGCTGCTGACTCAACTGACACCGAACTCCAGCAGACATCGATTTCGCTTGCCACCGAATCATCTACCGTACTTGATCTCGTCAAAGGGGCATCACCTCGCATTGAATCGGCATCACTGCCTGCCAAAGTGGGTGATGAACTGGAACTCATCGTCTCTGCAAAAGATATGTGCGGTCTTGAGGGTGGCCCTCAAACAAGTACTACAGAGCCTTGGCGACTTCGTGTTGTTTCACCAGAAGTACTACTGGCAATGCTCGAGGCCAGAGAGGTCATTCTGCGTCGCCGATTCGAGAGCCTGATTGGTGATTTTCAGCAGAAACGGGACCGGGTAGTAACCGATGTCACAGCAAAGGAAGCAGGCAACGAGACAACAACATCCCAACTTGCTGAGGCGACTTCCAGGGCTAACGGAGAAACCACTGAGATCGCAGCATCATTCCGAGATATCTCGGATGAATTATTCAACAACCGGGTTCTTACTGCACCGCTCGAGGAACGTCTTCTGAATCAGATCGCAACGCCGCTTGAAAAGATTGTAAGTGGACCAATCGAGCAATTACGCCTCGCAGTCTACGACTCGGACCAGCCAACAGACGCAAATAGCCTCATTAAGATGGCTGATATCTGCCTTGATCGCATGCGGTCTGTGCTTGATAAAATGATTGAATTGGAGACGTATAATGAAGTTATCGACTCCCTCCGCACTCTTATCGAGCAACAGCAGTCGATTCGTGGAGAAACAAGTAAGCAACAAAAGCAACGTGCCCGTGACGTGCTGAAGGGACTGTAAGGCAATTTCCCCAAATGCTGACACACAGCCAACACAACACCGCCCAGCTATCCTTTGTGAACTCTACTTTCACACGGTGTCTTCTTGTCGGTATAGGCATTATGATCACCTCAGCAGCACCAGGATGGGCACAAACTGTCTCACCACCAAACTCACAACTTGCCGAAAGGGAACGTGCACTCAGCACTCGAATGCGTGAATTGGAGGCAACCTTCCTTCGCCTCGCAGACCTTCTTGACACAACCGATCCACGTAGAGCGACTACCCTTCGTTCAGCATTCGAGCAAGCAAGAGAACTTGAGGTGACTGATCGTCTCGATACGATTGTTGAACTGCTGGAAAAGGGTCAGCTATTGAAAGCAGGTACTGGTCAAGATGCTGCTATTGACCGCCTGCGTGAGTTACTCGCCGTGCTTGAGTCTGGAGAAAACAGAAAAACAGTCACTGACTCGAAGAAAAAAGTGAAAGAGTTTCTCGGACGAATAAATAATCTCATTGCTCGACAAATGGGCCTTGAGGGAACAACAGAAGCCGGAGGCAACCCTGACGAGATAGCAAAGAAACAAAACACTCTTGAGGACGACACTCAGGCACTCGCTGAAGATGTTGACGCGTTTCGTCGAGAGTCCGCCAATGCTGCGGGCGTAAAGCCACAAAGTGATTCCGACGACAAGCCACAATCAGAATCAGCGAAGGATGGTTCTCCAAATGAATCATCCGAAGGGCAGGGGGGCGAGAACAGCAACTCACCTGATCAAGACAGTGACTCAGGTGAGAAAAAAAGTAACCAACAGGAACCCCAAGGAAATGATGAAGTTTCTCGAGCAGACCGAACAAATCGACGACTTGAGGCGGCCCGTTCACGTATGCAGGAAGCAAAAGAGAAACTTGATGCTGTCGAGCCAGAAGCTGCTCGAAAAGAGCAGGAAAAAGCATTAGCCGAATTAGAGGCAGCTCGAGCTGAACTTGAAGAAATCCTTCGACAACTCCGCGAAGAAGAGATTGAGCGTCTCTTAGTCAAACTCGAGGCACGAATCCGAGACATGCTACGGGCAGAACGAATGATTCTCCGGGGGGTCGAGCAACTCTCGAATGAGACGGCCACAACAAGTAAACGAGAACGAGAACTTGAGTCCACTCGGCTTGGATCTGAACAAAATGTGATTACTGCAAACATCACGCGGGCATTGACACTTGTCCGCGATGATGGCTCGGCGGTAGCAATACCAGAAGCCCTTCAGCAGATCAGAGAAGACTCCTCATTGGCAGCAGATCGGCTCAAGAGAAGTGACTACGGTTCATTCACACAAGGTATCGTTGAAGGCTTGGTGGGCAGCCTGGAAGAACTTCTGTCAGCTCTCGAGCGAGCAGAGCGCGAGCAGCAGGACAGGCAGGAACAGGGACAGGCTCGTGGTCGACCTGCAAAACCCGGCGAGCAGCCACTCGTAGACAAAATCGCAGAACTTAAAATGTTGCGGATTCTCCAAACACGGGTAAACGGAAGAACATCCCGGTTTTCCGACCTACTCAACGAGGGGACTGAACAGGCTTCGGAAACTGAATTAATCGAGGCCCTTGGAAGGCTGGCGAATCGACAGGAGCGAGTAGAGCGTGCTGCTCATGATATCGCAACAGGCCGCACTGAGTAATCGAAAAATGTGGCTCGGAGTATACTCTGATGATGGCGTTTCTCTGCTCGAACAATACAATGACGATACTTCACATCCTGAGTCCCTCAGGAGGCAACACTTTGCAAACAATGAACGCAGCTCGACTCTCTGTAGCGATTGTCTATCTTTGCACATGTCTTGTCTTGACGGATCCCGCACATTTGCGTGCAGAGGGAAAACCGATTTCCCGAGATTCCTCTGAAAACCTTACCCCGCAGGATGAGCTTGCACGAAGAGCCAGTTGGAGCCAACCAAGCGAGACGGAAAATACCAAGCGACTAGAAAAGTGGCTTTCGGACCAAACGAAAACAAGCCAGGAAAGAGCAACTCTAGCAACGACTACACCACGCAAGGGCATGGATGCTCTTGACTATCTCATGCAGGTCATCTGCGCTGTTGAGAAACAACACCAAGGATTGCTTACTGACATCTCGTCCATGCCTCCCATTGAAATCATCCGCTTAACAGAGAAACTGAACCGGACTGAAAACGATACATTTGCTATCGAAACAATTCGTTTGTGGACTGCCCGAAAGTTAATCCGGCTCGGCCGTTATGACGAGGCAGCACTGCTCCTCGATGGGCTACCCCTTGACTCCAGTGTTGACCCCACGACTTTACTTTTCTGCAAGGCTGCCTGTGAGTATTGGCTACTGGAAATTGAGGAGGCTGCACAAAGTGTCGCCAAACTACTTGAGAGAGAAAAAGAGCTACCCGTCCGATACCGACAACTTGCCTTGCTCTTGGAAACAGACATAACCTCACTCAAAGAAGATTCTCTCGATCACATTTCTCGGCGAATGAGAGACGTAACACGACGACTTGAACTCGGACATGCTGGGCCCGGGGTACAAGCGGTCCAGAGTGGGGTTATTGATTCACTCGACAAACTGATTAAGAAACTCGAAGAACAAAAAAAACAGCAGGCTTCTGGAGGTGCAGGTAGTGCCGGTGGCAGCATGTCCGATGGTCGGCCAATGGAAGATAGCCAACTCGCTGGTGGGAAAGGCCGTGGTGAAGTAAAAAAACGGGAACTAGGTGAAACTGATGAATGGGGCGATCTACCACCCCGTGAAAGGGAAGACGCCTTGCAGCAAATTGGCAGAGACTATCCAGCGCACTACCGAGAGGCGATTGAACAGTACTTCAAGCGACTTGCAACAGGCAAGCCATAAGACGAACGGAAGAAATGAAGTGGCAGTCCTTGTTCTCCCAAAACACGAGTCGATTAAACAACGACAATCCGGCAGCCACATTTGCGGCAAAGCCTGGACCGCTCAACCTTACCTCCTGACAGGAGTCCTTGTTCTCTTTGCGCTCTGGGCACCTTGCCTAACACCTGCCCAAGAAAACACTCCGAAACAAGACGCCACCGTCACCCTTTCAAACGGAGACATTGTTCGTGGAAAACTTGTACATCTAGATGATGAAAACGTCACTGTCTCCGACGAATCAAAAAATCCTGTTGAGACAAGCACGTTAGAGATACCTTCTGTCCGTAAAATAACTGTACCGGCACGCTCGACTAACGCGAACAAATTCATGATTGGGCTTGTTGATGGTTCTTATGTAAGAACAGATACCATTTCAACAGATGACTCAACGGCTTTTCTATCTATTGGAGGCAGTGCAATTGAAGTACCACGAGACACTGTCCATTGGATTGCTTTTAAAGAACCCCAGTCAAATTCACCAGACGCTTATAAATGGCTTGAGGAACTCCCTGAAAACCCAGCAGCCGACATCGTTGCAATCAAGCGTGATACTGCATGGCAATTCATTGAATGCGCAATCACTCAAATCACTCCAGAAAATGTTGTAGTGCTTCTCGACGGTGAAAGTATTCCAGTCAAGCGAAGCAAAATCTTTGGCATCTGTTGGTTGCGACCCGGAGAAAAGCCAGGCAAAGATATAGAGCCCAACCCGTTAGACATTCTATTACGCTCACCATTATGCGAAATGAAGTGCCGTAAAATAACGTGGAATGATGACCTATATTGTTGGGAGATAACGATGGTAGCAGTAGAAGATGACTTCGTTATTACTCTCCCAGCAGACGCCCTATCATCGATCGATTACACCTTCGGACGACACATTGACCTTACCCGAAGGCCACCAGCAAACTCGAGAACTGACCCCTACTTCGGTGGACTTGCAGGCGACGCAACGCTTTTACAGTACTTCGCACCAAGAAGCATCATGACACCCGATGGTGAGAATCAAGACTCATCAGTTCCAACACTGCTTGTTCATCCTCGAACTGAAATAACATGGACTGTTCCTGACGACTCACGCCGTTTTCAGGCAAGTTTTTCACTAGCCGAAAATTCTGTCTCGCCAACAGTAGTCATGGTTCAGATTGATAATTCTGAAGTTTTTCAAACCGTGCTCGGAAACTCAGAAGAAGGAGACAGGAGCAATCAGCCTCTCTCTGTCGACATAGCTCTTGATGGCGGCAAACAACTAAAAATCATTGTTGACTTTTTAAAGAAACCTTTAGATGGCACAAATGAAAAGACTGTGGCTTCTTTGCTTAGTGGCCCGATTCAAGTCAAGAATCCGAGAATCGAGCGATAAATCAATATGCGTACAACTCATAATCAAGCCATCACTGAAAAAACAGCCCGGTATGTTGCCATCGTGATATTGATATCACTTCTGGCAACTACATGCCCAATTGCATTTTCTGCTGGCAATAATGAAAAACTCCCAGAAGTTCTTTCGGCTCAGCAAGAACGCATCCGCGTCATTGAAACTGCTGCAAAAACTTCGGTATCAGTTTTTGCTGGCAGTTCCGGTGGAGGATCTGGTGTTCTCGTTAGTCCTGACGGATACGCCCTCACAAACTTTCACGTCGTCCAGCCAGCTGGAATTGCCATGCGATGTGGACTCAATGATGGACAACTCTACGAAGCCGTCCTCGTGGGCCTGGATCCGACGGGTGATCTTGCAGTCATAAAATTGATTGGAAAAGATGCCTTTCCATACGCTCCTATCGGTGACAGCGACACCGTTTCTGTCGGCGATGCCTGCTACACCATCGGCAATCCTTTTCTACTAGCAACCAACCTCCAGCCATCCGTGAGTGCGGGCATCGTTTCGGGGGTCCATCGCTACCAATTTCCGGCCGGCACTCTTCTCGAATACGCAGACTGTCTTCAGGTCGATGCCGCTATCAATCCAGGTAATTCCGGCGGAGGACTCTTTAATGCACGTGGAGAACTGATTGGTATAAACGGCCGTGCTTCATTTGAAAAACGTGGGAGAATTAACGTCGGGGCAGGCTATGCCATTTCTTCGAATCAGGTTCAGAATTTCCTAGGGATACTTAAAAGTGGGCATCTCGCAGACCATGCAACCCTTGGGGCAACTGTTGCGACAAGTGCTGATGGACGAGTTGTTGTCTCTGATATCCTTGAATCTTCAGATACATGGCGGAAAGGGCTGCGAATCGATGACGAGATCATTGAATTGGCGGGAAGAAGTGTCCGCAGCGTCAATGCCTTCAAAAACATTCTTGGGACTCTGCCAGCTGGCTGGCGAATTCCTGTAGTCTTCCGAAGGGCTGGAAGACCGAGTGAAATATTTGTTGAGCTAGCCGGAGTTCACACACCTGCAATGCTCAATGAACTCATGGCTGGACGCCGAGATCCCCCGCCAGAAAACAAACCTGGCGACAGCCCAAAACCCAAGCCAAACCCATTGGCACCTGATCCGGAAGACCTTCCAGAATCGATTCAAAAATTCTACGAACCTCGTTTTGGCTACGCCAACTTTTATTTCAACAGAATCGAACTTGAACGGGTCCGTGATGTTCTCCAACGCAGAAAATCAGCATCTGAAAAACAGGAAACATCATGGAGATACCAAGGACAGCTTGAGGCCGGCGGCTCCTTTGAGATTGAACTGGGCGACCAGTCGGCAACAATTTCTCTTCCAACCGGAACATCTCGTTGGGAGCAGGCTGCTGCCGATGCAGGCCTCTCTGCTGAAGCTGGGTTTGACTCAAGCCCTCCAGGATCAGGAGGCATGCTAGCGGCATTAACAATGTGGCGACGCCTTCTTATAAAAGGTGCGCAGAATATTGATGGACGTATCACTTATTGGGGGCAGCAACCTCTTTATTCAACATCCACAAATCAGTTGGCTGATGTCCTTGAACTAACAACAGGTAGTTGTCGGTCTCGATTTTTTATTGATGAATTCGGAAATGTTTCACACGTTACATTTTTTCTTGGATCATCTTCTGCTTCGTGCGACCTGCATTTCACTGGACTACCTGAACGCGGGCCATCCTGGCAGCCAACGCACCTGACTGTCGACTATGACGGCGACCGCTTTGCTACATTCCACTTCGAGAAGAGAGAGCAAAGAAGCAAATGACTTTGAGAACCTCACTCCCCACTGCCATGTGCTCAAGGGTACTCCAATTAGTCACAGTACTGGCGGTTACTACGCTCGCACTCTGCCCGACTCGAGCGATGGGTGGTGAAGTCACAGCAGTAAGCGTGGAGGCTGCAAGCCGTGTCGCGAAACTCTACGGAGCCGGTGGCATTCGTGGTCTGGAGTCATATCAAACAGGAATACTCGTCTCTTCATCGGGCCATGTCTTAACAGTACTGAGTACAGCGATCGACTCAGAAGTGATTGATTGTGTTCTCGATGATGGCCGCCGCTATACCGCGAGCCTCGTTGGTGCGGACCTGCGCCGAGAATTAGCAGTCCTCAAAATAGATGGCGACAATCTACCTTTTTTCAATCTTTCAGCGGACGCTCCTCGACAAGCTGTTGGAACCCGTGTGTTGGCTTTATCAAATCTTTTCGGGGTGGCCGTTGGTGACGAGCGGGTAAGCATTCAACAGGGTGTCATTGCGGCCCACGTACCGCTTCGAGCCCGCCGTGGGTCTCACGAAGCTGCATATCGTGGAGATGTCTATATTCTGGATTGCACAACCAACAATCCGGGCTCTCCTGGTGGATGCCTCATTACCTGGCAGGGGAATTGTATTGGCATGCTTGGAAAGGAATTGCGATCTGCTGAAAATGCAACATGGTTGAGTTACGCAATTCCAACAAGCGAGCTGGCTCTAGGACTTGAAGCCATTCTCAGTGGAAGCAACAACGAATCACTTGCAGGCGAGAAAGAGGCTTCAGATTTTGACATCCGTTCACTTGGGCTGGAATTGGTTCCCGATTTACTAAATCTGACGCCACCTTTTGTCGAGGCGATCATACCAAACACGCAGGCTGCTGAAGCTGACTTGCAGGCTGATGATCTTATTGTCGCGGTTGGAAATCGCACCGTCACATCACAGCGAGGCCTTCGCCAAGAACTCTCCTATCTTATTCCTGGTGACCTCATCCAACTGAATATCATCCGTAATGGAAGAATCGTTCTGGTAGATTTGGGCGTCGTTCCCTCTCTCACTGAACCCAGAGGGAAAAGGTGACAAATGAATGGTGTCTTCCGACGAATTACTTCATATCAGGTAATGCTGGCCGTATGGCTTCTTTGTGCCGTGTCTGTGAATCCGTGCTACCCGGCTCAAGCCACACAACAGACACCAGCCGAAAGAGCCCTCGCCGAACAAACAGCTTTTCAAAACGCCCTGAATGGAATTGCTGATTCCGTTGTTCGAATAGAACCAAGTGGTTTATCTGCAGCCTCCCTACAAGGTGCG
>WLWE01002679.1_pt1 | contig 11127 bp, 7 predicted proteins | sample 6718301 | NCBI WGS metagenome assembly WLWE01 (sample SAMN12718691, study PRJNA515312) | sponge metagenome | isolation source: marine sponge | host: Mycale hentscheli | place: New Zealand: South Island, Marlborough, Capsize Point | collected 2003-05-01 | reverse complement strand
GCAGTTTGGGACTGTCCGCGCGTGTCCACTCCTGTCCTGTGGATGAGCGATTCCACGGGGAAAACAGTCCATTCCTGGGAGTGTTAGTACACCTGTGTCTCGGGTCTTTGAAGACTCATAATCTGGTAGTCGTCGGTTCGAGCCCGACCCGCCCCACCACCTCAAACCCGCGTGATCAGGGGCTTTCCCGGACGCCGCGATCCGCACTGGATTTCGGGCCGATCGAGAATTCCCCCAATTTTCCCCCACATCTGGGTGCCGGAGGTAGTGAAGCTCATGCCCCACGACGGGGAAGGTTCGATTCTCTAACCGCAAAGATGCCGTCTGAGTACTTCACTCCATCAAGCGGGAAGCGAGGTACGGGGACCATCGACCACGTTCGTGCATCAGGTACGGATAGTTCGGACTCACACGGTTGTGGAATCACCTGCAGGTCTTGGCCAATTTGTTGATGCGATCACCTAGATCGTCGTATCTCGCCGTCTGCTCGTTGAGTTCATTGAGGGCGCTCAGCTTTTCGAGGAACGATAGTTTCGGCTCCAGGATCTGCCGAACGGACTTCGTCGAAATTTCCGATTGCTTCTTCCCTTGCTTCCACGCGTTTTCAAGATTCCTACAAGCACGTTTGACCTTGTACGGCTTCGCTCCCGCTCTCACTGCTCCGCGATATTTCTTGGAAGCAGCGACGAGCCTTGAGAGTCGAAGGTCTGCTTGTTTTTGAGCATTTTTTAGTTCTGCACGTTCAGCCGCAGATAGGCGATCCCCGTAGTCGCGGATGTATTGACTCGTCAGGTTTCTCACGTCTTTCCGAATGGCAGCAGCTTCGGAGTAGACGCTGGCCGCTTCCCGAGCATCATCATTGGCCAAGGCGCGGTACACGGGCTTCAGAGTGGGGTAACTGCTCGCAGTAGAAGGGCTGATGAGCACGCCGGAAGCTAAAAATGTCAGGCAGAGAACTCCTGTGAGGAGCTTCACAAGTCGCGTCATGCGCAGCCCTTTCCCTTCCGTGTGATGTATTCCCTCATCTGATCACTCCCAGTACGGCTGTGACTGTCTGATGGCCCAAAGAATCTATTTCCGCTTTCGGCCTGGATCGTGTCGGCCAGCAACCCAGATCGCGAATCCGACAAAAATGAATGTCATGGCTGCAAGAACGCCCAACGAGAGCCACCACTCTCCAGTCTCGTGAGGCCACGTGGGCTCTCCGGGGTTGCCCAGAAGCGTGTCAAGACCGATGGATGCGGCCATTGCTTTGAATTCCCAGTAGGCAGGCATCGCCCATCCGACGTAGTCCAGAAGCTTGTCGAAGCGCAAAGGAATGGATCCTGAGAAGACAACCTGAACCATCGTCGCGATGACCAGTGCCGGCAATGCGGCGTCCCTGCTAGACAAAAGACCAGAGAGAATAAGACCCAGCATGCATGAGGCCACCGTGGCCGCCGAAACGATTACAGCGATTTCCAGCGTTCCTGGCAGGACGAGTGGGTCATCAGGCCCCGGTCGGCCTATGAGGGATAGCAAGGCGAACACGAGGCCCTGCAGTGCGGAGATAACACCAAGGACCAGTGCTTTGGAGCTGATGTAGGCGAAGCGGGATAGACCCACGGCGCGTTCTCGTTGGTAGATGACGCGATCTTTGACGAGTTCTTGGATTGATGTTGCCGCTCCTGTGAACACTGACCCGAGTACGAGCACCATGAGTAGTAGGCGGGATTCAGGGTTTAGGAACGGTGGGTCATCTGATGACCCCAGGCCGGCGGCGGATCCGACGAGGATTCCGGTTGCGGCAAGGACCAGGGGAAGGATTAGAAGTAGAGCGGAATATGTTCGGTCCGCGGCAATGACTTTTATGTTGCGTGACGTGAGGGTGAGGAATTGCGAAAGTGAACCTCGGGGTCTTGAGACGCGGGGCTTAGTGGCCTGCTCGGTTGCGGTAGCCGGTGTGCCTGAGCTGGCCGCATCAGATACGTCTTGGGTACCGGTATTACGTTTTGTTGCACCCCAACGCTTCGCCCATTGGGGGCCTGGGGTCCCTTCGAGCGCGAGAAACACCGAGGGCATGTCCGGGACGTTGAAGTATTCGAGTGCTTTCTCGGGTGGGCCGAAGTAGGCAATGTGGCCTCCTGCCGCCAAAACGAGCAAGTAATCAGCAAGTGCCAAATTCTCCACCGAGTGGGTGACGACAACGATTGTTCGTCCTGCATCAGCAAGTTCTCGCAATAGCACCATCACTTGCTTGTCCAGTCCCGGATCGAGACCGGAGGTCGGCTCATCAAGAAAGAGCAAGGCTGGTTTCGTGAGCATCTCCAGGGCAACGCTGACGCGCTTTCGTTGCCCGCCGGACAGCCGATTTATGCGAAGACCAGCGCGCGGTGTGAGCGACAAGTCGCTCAGCACCTCTTCAACCCGCGTCGCCCTGTCCTGCGCGGAGGTGTCCCGGGGGAATCGAAGCCGCGCGGCGTATTCCAGAGCATCTTGGACTTTCAGTTGCGCCGGCACGAGGTCCGATTGCGGAACTAACCCGACCTGGAAACGAAGATCGTCGTACTCGGCGTAAAGGTCCCGGCCGCCAACAAGCACGCTGCCTTGGGTCGCCGGGGTGAAGCCCGTCAGCCCTCCCAGCAGTGTTGACTTTCCGGATCCCGATGGGCCCACGACAGCCAGCACTTTTCTGGCTGGCAGTACGAACGAGACATCATCGAGAAGCGTTGCTGCACCGATCTGGACGGTGAGATTCTTCGCCTCAAGTGAAAGCCCTGAGTTGTTCGCCTGGGTGATCAGGGAGCCGTCAGCCGTAACCGCAAATGCGGAGCCCCCCATAGTCAATTGATCCCCTTCGTGCAATTGAGCACGTGAGACCCGAGCTCCGTTGACAAAAGTTCCGCGCTCGGACGCGAGGTCAATGACTTCGAGCTGACCACCATCTCGGCGGAGGTGGGCGTGATACGCCGAGGCCAAAGCTCCATGGAGCACCACGTCGTTGTCTTTGGCTCGCCCCATCCGGATAACGCCGTCGAGTGTTGGGATACCAGCAGCGCCTTCAACAACTTCGGACCCTGCCGCGTCGTTCAGAACTACCTGGAAGTTCCTCAGCTCTTCTGCCCAGTCCAGAGCGGGATCGTCGCTTACAACAACCACCGGTCCGTCCGCGCCACCAAGAGCCAGACAGGTGGTCTGCGAGATCGAAGCAATCGAGACTTCCCCGTCCACTTGGAAAGTTCCATTGGATGAGGTGTCTTGAATCTGACAGATCCCCGACCCGTCAACGAGTATCTCCAAATGCACCCGAGAAATCCGCCGCTCATCAATGACTAGATCACATTCAGAACCGCGACCCACCCGAACGGCAACGCCTGGCACCGCAGCAACTCGCCGCCCGGAGTAGAAGACAAACCACGTCATGAAAGATCCTCGGATGCCTGGTCAACGCGAGTTCGCACACACATATCTACTTTTGTCTGCGCAAAATTCTTCGTCTCAGGCAGCTCAACTCTGTAGTCAGCACATGCCCCCCAACCGCCGTCAACGAGATCCTCGCTGGGTGCTGGTTCGGTGACGGGCATGGTGATGTGAATCTTGTCCTCGCCGCACCGTTCGCCTACTTCTGTTTGAGCGGGAATTGGCTGAACCTCCCACTTCCCATCTACCTTGAGCGACAGCGCAATCTTTCGGCTATTTCGCTTCTTGGCCATATCGAGATCTGTTGAGCACAGATCCACATTCCACGACAGTGAGTTCTTCACGATTTGATCCGGGATCGGATCCTCCTGGTCCACCCAAACCGAATAGGTCAATTCAGGGGTAGGTTCAACAGCGGTTTCCTCACTGGCGGACGCAGGCGAGGGTGATGCTGACGGTGACGTAGAAGGTGAAACCTCACTGGATGGTGACTCCTTAGCCTGACTTGAGCTGGTTGTCTGGTTTTCATCACCTGCGACTTCATCGTCTTGTTGCACAAGAGTTGAGATTGCTACCCCAGCGGCGACACAAGCCAGAAGCACTGCGATAACGGTCACGACCACGAGGTGACGTCTGCGGACCCTCCGCACCGGTGGGGCAGATGAACTTTTCGCTTGAGCGCCACTCGTTGCCTGAGGTTGCGATACCGCAGGAGAAGGCGGTGCCGAAGACGCAGCATCACTAGCACCCGCCGAACCATCGACGCCCCCTGCATCCCCAGGTGGAGGTGGCGGAGGAGGTGGCGGTGGAGGTGGCGGTGGAGGTGGCGGTGGCGGTGGGTCCAAAGTCAGGAGGAGTTGCGCAACAGACGGACGGTGACGGGCTTGCTTACTCAAGGCGCCCTTGACGAGTGCCCTTAATGGCTCCTTCAGCCGGTCAGGTAACTCTGGGGTGCTTTCAAGCACCCGGTAGATCGATGAGGACGCAGTGTCTCCTCCAAATGGCGACTCACCAGTTGCCGCAAACAGCACGCAAAGACCCCAAGCGTGCACATCGGTGGCCGTGGTTACCTCATCACCTGTTATTTGCTCAGGCGCTAGCCATCCCGAGCTGCCCATCACTGATCCGGTCTTTGTCAATTGCGTGCTGTCGGCGATATCGGCTATTCCGAAGTCGATGATCTTCGGCCCCGTTGGTGAAAGCATCACGTTGCTTGGCTTGAGATCACGGTGAACCACTCCTGCAGAGTGGATGTGCTCAAGAACATGGGCCAGCTCGGTCCCTAATATTTCCAAGGCCTCGGGTGACAGCGGTCCCGCATCGTCGATACGACGCGTCAAAGTTGTTCCTGGGATGAACTCCATGGCGAACCACGCCGGGTCCTCGTCAAGCTGCTCTTCGAGGAGGTTGGCAGTGAATGGCCCAGCGGCTCGTTTCATTGCCTCAAGTTCACGCGAGATCCGAGCTCGCTGACCCCTGTCCTCCGCCAATTCAGGCCGGATCACTTTGACGACGGCCCAGTCACCGTCGGACTCGCTTAGGAAGGCAACCCCCATGCCCCCAGCCCCCAGCCGGCCCAAAAGCCGAAATGACCCCAGGGACCTTGGGTCCCGGTCGCGAAGTGGCTCCAGCGGGACAGCCGGGAGTGATCGCGGCTCACGAGCGTCACCAGACATGAATGAGTGCCCCCCTTCTGCCGCAGGATCCTAACTGGGGCAGTTCCGGCCCAAGGGGCCGTAGTCAAGGATTAACTGCCCGTTTCTGACTCTCCAGCATGCCAGTCGAGTTCGATGGCCAAGCACGCCTGGAACAAATTAGGCACGAATGTCGCAAGAGCCCTTGGGCGCCTAGAACCCGGCTTATGGTCTCCCCATGCCGCATAAACACCGACTCCTCAGCCGCCGAGATTACGGGGTTGGCCGAAATTCCGTCACATCCCTGCGCCGAGTGATCTCCAGCGGCGTCTGCATTGTGATCGCCATCGGCCTGTCATCAACGGCACCCCTACGCGCGGAAGTAGAACCTGTTCCATTAGCGCAGTGGCTAACAGAAGAAGAGGCCGACGGCGGCCCTGTCTACGGGGATGAGGAGTACGTGGATGAGACAAAGTGGGTGAAGGGTGTCTCCACGCTTCGCAGTCACGGCTTCAGGTACACGTTGACCCTCAGAAACGCTAATGGGAAAAGAATTCAACCGGATGAGGTCGCCGCGCAATCGGGTGTGAATCTGACAGTACAGGCGACACTCGAGAATCCTGAGAGAAGCCCATGTCGAAACATGGTCACCTCAGGTGTCTTCTTTGACGGGAAAAAGCTGGCTGAAGCCCCAGGTGACAGCTCTGGTGATTTGGCGCCAGAAGTCTTCATCTTTCGAGGAAAGAAAAAGGGGAAATACCTTCTCCAAACTTCTCGCGCTTCACTCTGCGGAGGGAACTGGGAGAACAACACAACGAACGATCAGGATGATGGTAACGGCGTCGACACGGAGCAAACTCTCATCTACTCAAATTTGATTCAAGTGAACTTATTTGAGGTAGGCGACGCAACTCCCTCGATTCCTCGCAATGTAAACGCTCGAGTAGCTGGGAACTCTTCAATCGTAAAGTGGAAGAAGCCTGAACGCTCCGGTGACGGAAAAATCCTCGGATACGTTATCCGTACATCAGATACTCAAGTGTGCAAAACGAAGTCAAGAAGTTGCACAATCAAGTCGCCGAATCCAGGTTCAACCCTCACCGTTGAGGTCACAGCCCGTAATCGCAACGGGCTTGGTCTCAGCGCACGAACAAAAATCAATCGTCCTGCAAACGCGCCACAACCGGCACCAGCCCCTTCAGAGAAACCAGAAGCTTCACTTTCGTAGACGCTTCATTTCTAAGGAATCAGTTGACTGAGGAGATCGGAACAAACGATGACATCCCCGCGCACACAGGAGAGTCAGGACCTCGCATGATCGTCAAAAGCCTTCTTGCATCGATCATCCTCGTGCTTGTCGCGGGAATGACGAGTGCGATTCCAGCTCATTCCGTTGTTCCTCAGTCTGACGCGTACCTCCAACTCGGTGTACAGCCTGTTCCGGGCGGCATCAAAGTGACCTGGAGCGCTGGGCAGTGGATGGACACCACGATGGAGGCTTCCTCTCATCCGGGCACGGCCACGTGCTCTGCTCCAAGCTGGATGCAGGAGTGCACTTTGACGGGCCTGACCAACGGTGCGACGTACACTGTCGCCTTCTTCACTCGCTCCCGATATACAAATTGGGATGGAGGCTCGGGCGAGCGCCTCGTTGGCCCCTATTGGAGTTCCCCTGTCGTTCCTTGCTGCTCTGTACCGGATCCTGTTCCGGCTTTGAATGTTGCGCTGTCGGGAAACACCGCGGTGCTGTCGTGGGACACCCCCGCAAACTGGGCACCGGGGAGTTCCGATTTGACGTATCGCGTAGGGAGCGTGCCAGCCACGAGCGAGTGCGTCACATCCGCGAACAACTGCACCATCCCGAACCTAGAAGAAGGAACGGGGTACACCTTTGTCGTCACCCCTGAAAGCCCCGGTGGCGTCGGAGCGCAAACGACGAGTGAGCCGGTGTTTCCCGTTGGGCCACCGGGCCCACCCACCAATGTTCAAGTTTTTCTTAAAGGAAAAGGTAAAGCCGACGTGTCCTGGCTTGCTCCTTCCAAGACGGGGGGCGCCGTGGTGGATCGCTATGTCGCAGTGGCGAGCCCTGGAGGAGCTGTGTGCGAGTCGCCGGGTGGATTGACGTGCACGGTGCGGGGTCTCAAGAACGGAACCAACTACACATTCACCGTCACTGCGTACAACGTGTACGGCGCCGGCCCCACGTCAGTCCCTTCTCGGGTTGCGCGACCATTGGCCGGACCGGGAAAGCCAAAGAACGTCAAAGCTCGAGTCGTAGGAGGGTCGAGCGCCCGAGTAACGTGGAAGCCGCCAGCATCCACGGGTGGATTGCCCGTCAAGCGCTATGTCGTTCGGTCGAGCCCTCAAGGATCAACGTGCACAAAGAAGAAAGCGCTGACTTGCGTAGTAAGAAATTTGCGCCCGGGTACGCGATACGTGTTTACCGTCCAAGCATTCAACGCAAAAGGCCCCGGAGCAATCACGCAGTCACCAGCGATCACTACGCCAGCATCGCCTTCAGCTCCGAGTGAACCGGAGAAACCGAACCAGGAGATTTCATGACCTCACAGGAGCATCGGCTACCGCGGCGCCATAACAATCGTTGGCCAACAATGGTGATTTTGGTTGTGGCTATATTGACACTGGCTATCTGGGCTCCGGCACCCGCTCAGGCCTATTGGTACGGCCCGCCTCAGGACCTGTCGGCGACCGACCTAGGCGGTGGTCGAACACAATTTTCATGGAACCCCCCAAACCCAGCGAATTACAAAGGCGTTGCTCCAACGGAGTACTGGGTGACTATCCGAGCTGGATACACCTCGTATTACTGCAATGATTCCCGCTACAACAGCCGAGTGAGCAGCACCTCGTGTGTTGTGACGGGGCTTCCCTATGGCGTCCCCGTAACACTCGAAGTGCGGCCGTGGAACCCCTATTACGGCGACGAGGCCGTTGCTCAGTTCACGCTGTGTTGTGAAGTCCCGGCGGCACCCTCCATGGTGACAGCGGTTGCACAAGATTCCCAAGCAACGGTGTCGTGGACCCCGCCAAGCAACGTTGGAAATGCAGGCACAACGTTCTCATATACCGTTGAAATCAGACCTGGTGGCGCAGTGTGCTCTACCCAAGAGACGACGTGCTCGGTCGGTGGCCTCAAAAACGGCACCCCGTACAGGTTCTACGTGTCTGCAACTAATAACTCTGGAACTGGTCCTGCAGCATCCAGCTCACCAGTCATACCGATTGGCACTCCAGGTTCGCCTACGTCCGTCCAAGCCTTCCTAGAGCGCGGTAGAGCACTCGTGACGTGGCAAGGTCCCGCAGATACGGGAGGTGCTGTTATTGATCAGTACATCGCCGTTTCGGACCCCGACGGCTACACCTGCACTTCGTTCGGTGATCTGCAATGCAAGGTGAGTGGACTATCAAACGGCACGAAGTACCGATTCACTGTTGTTGCGATCAACGCTGCCGGTCAGAGCCAGGCATCATCGCCGAGTAAATCGTCTCTGCTTTTGGCTGTCCCCAGTCCTCCCAAAAAGGTCAAGGCCAAAAAGAAGGGAAGAAGCGCCATCGTGACCTGGAAGGCCCCCAAGTCCACGGGTGGCACGGCGATCAAGAATTATCTCGTGTCGTCGTCTCCCGGCGGAAAGAAGTGCACAGCGTCTAAGAAGAAACTGTCATGCACCTTCTCTGGCCTGAAAGTCGGCAACACCTACAAATTCACCGTGCAAGCTAGGAATAAGCGCGGGTTGGGCGCACCGGCGACATCCAATTCGATTTACATTCCCATCCCACCGAAACAAGAACAAGACCTGTCTTAGGGGCAGAGGAGAAAACAAGATTCATGCAGCCAAGAAGTGACTCTTCAAGAGTCTTCTAATGAGTGGTGTTGGCCGCCGAAATGCAGCCTTGGGCCTGGCTGCCTTGTTCGTTGCTCTCACTGTAGGGATCATTACAAGCAATCCGTCGTTCGCCTATCAATACAACTGTAAATCCCCTTATTGGGCGTCAACAGTAAACCCAGTTGGGGCACTGACTGCCCAAAATTACGCCTACTTTTCTTGGCAGCAACCCGCCGATCAATTTCAAACTCACTTTGTTGTCCAATTCAGGCGATACAACAACACTTCGGGATGGGGTTCGTGGTCAGAACAGCAGTTGTTGGGATCCCAAACTTCATTCCAAGTCCCCTTCATCACACCTGTAGAGCAGTCGACGAAGATTCAAATCGGTGTCAGCGGATGGTGCTCCGGGGGGCCGCCAGGACTGGAGAGCCAGTTCGCCACCGTTCGGTCAGCATCGCCTGCCTCGCCCGTTGACGTGCAGGCGTCTGTTGTGGGGGGTTTTGTTGATGTGTCGTGGGCGGGTCCTGAGGATTGGGGTGGGGCGAGTGAGTTGACGTATCGGGTGTCGACGACTCCGCCGTCGGCTTCGTGTGAAGTGATCGATGTTGGTGCGTGCCGGCTGGAAGGCGTGCCGCGTGGCGTGCCGTTGACAGTGAACGTGACAGCATCAAACCCAGCCGGTACGAGCGCTCCCGCAATGTCAGCTCCGGTGAGCGTCGCAGTCACTGCCCCGGATCCTCCAGCAGTGGTCACAGCGAAATACCCCAAGGCAGGAAACGCCAAGGTCTCCTGGACAGCACCAGCTAACGACGGCGGTAAACCCGTAACGGGGTATGTGGTGACATCCAGCCCGGGGAAGAAGTCCTGCTCCACGACCGGTAAGCAAGCGTGTGTCGTGAAAGGGTTGACTGGAGGTAAGGCGTACTCGTTCACCGTGAAAGCCACGAACGCCATCGGAACCAGCAAGGCGTCACCGGCCGGGGTCGCTGGAGTGCTAGTTGGGCCGGCAAGCGCACCCCAAGACGCCAAAGCGGCAGCCTCGGGTGGATCGGCCAAAATCTCCTGGGCGAAGCCACGCAAATCCGGCGGAGGAAAACTCGTTCAATACATCGCTCGAGCAGGCTCATCATCATGCACAACAAAGAAGAAGACCTGCACGATTAACGGGCTAGCGCTCGGGCGCACCTACCAAGTCACCATCACCGCCGTCACCACCGGCGGACGCTCCAAACCCGCCACCACCACCGTCACCACCATCGCACCAGTGCCAGTCAAACCACAACAAGACATCACATGACAATCGGAGTCATCAAGCTTTAGATCCCAGGGGGTCAGAAAAGCTCTCGAGTCTCAAGAAATGTCTGGCGTCGGCTTCTTGTCTGGAGCTACTTCTGGTTGAGGAGGTAGCGGGATAACAACCGACGGCGACGGCGCGGACTTTGTCTTCTTCGGACCCCGGATTGCCGTGACGACAAACGAGTACGTCTTCCCTGGCGTCGCTTGACGAAGAATGCACTTTGTCTTCACTGTCTTGCATGCCAGCCCGCGGGGCTTGGAAGCTACCTTGTAGCGAACTTTTGTCCCCGTCGTCTTGCCGGCAGGTGGCTTCCAGGCAACTCGAATCTGATTTCCACTAGCCTTCGCGGTGACTCGCCTCGGGGCAAGAAGCCTTGGACTTTCCGGTGTGATGCGGTTGGTCTCCGACACGCCTCCCAACCCAGCTGAGTTAGACGCGGCAATCGATACCTGATACGTCACATCAGGTCGAAGACCAACTAGGACACACGATGTCTCAGTCGTCACGCATCCTGCAGTCTTGGGAACCGTTTGCACCGCGTAGTTAACTTCTGCCCCGCCTGTTGTACCTGAGGCCGCCCAAGACGCCGTCACTCGGCTAGAACCGTTGTCGATTAACGAAGGTGCCCCTGGCGCGCTGGGCGGAATCACCTGAAGAGGCACCACACCGGTGCTGCTATATCCGACACCGCCGAACCCGTCGTTGTCGATGACCTCAACGAAAATCCCGGTCGCTTCGTCATTTGCAGGCTCTGGTGGCGCATACGAGTAGGCGGCCGTTTCAACTTGTGACGCCCCACTACGCGACTCATCCGGAAAAGCAAATGTCCACCTAATCCGAAAGCCCGACAGGTTCGGGCATTTGGTCGTCCATGAAAATTCAGGAACTCTCTTACCCTCGACGTAATTCGCTGCGATTTGCGGCCGTCCAATGATCATTCCGGGAGTGC
>WLWE01002673.1_pt1 | contig 11145 bp, 7 predicted proteins | sample 6718301 | NCBI WGS metagenome assembly WLWE01 (sample SAMN12718691, study PRJNA515312) | sponge metagenome | isolation source: marine sponge | host: Mycale hentscheli | place: New Zealand: South Island, Marlborough, Capsize Point | collected 2003-05-01 | reverse complement strand
GTGGGAGCTATCAATATTTCCATAAAGAGTCCGGCGCTCAGATTGAGGCATATTGCTGGGGGATAGGGGGAAAGTGTGAAGCGATCCGAAATGAAAATGATTGAGACCGCAGCAAAGCAGCGCTGGGAGGTCTCATCCGAGTACCGATCACAGGCGGTAGAGACTTTGATGAGAATCCTTGGCAGTGTAGAGTCATCAGACCGTGAGAAGATTGCGGCAACTCGCGCGTTGGTTGCGATGGACGTACTGAATCAGAAGGATGAGCATGCAGAGCAACTTAAATCAGACCGAAATCGATTTCTTGAGATCGCTAACCGACTCGGAATTAGAGAAAGTGTTGAGCCAGTTGCCAAAGTCGGAACAGATCACGTTGTTGAAGGAGTTATTGTCCGACCCGAACGAAAACAACAAAGACCTAAAAAGAAAACGCGCTCAAAGAAGCGCAGCGGCAGAGGTAATAATAAATCCAATCGCTGATCCGGCGCGTCGAGCAAGATGTTTAGCCGATCCGGTGGAGTTCCTGCGAACATATGGACTCGATGACTCGGGCAACTCGTGTTTCTACAATCCATTTGCCCAGCATCACATTGCAATGATTGAAGCAATTGACGAACGGTCTCGCAACGGCGGTGATAAATCTGTCGCGGCCCCGCGCGGAGACGGGAAGTCAACTACAGCAGTCTGGATGGCAATTTACATCTTGCTTGCCGCGCGTGTTCGCAGCATTGTGATCATTGCAGCGACTAGAAAGCACGCACAGAAGTTATTCAAGACAATCAAGAGAGCATTGACTCGAAATGAGTTGTTGATGTCCGATTTTCCAGAGATTTGCGATTGTGTCCGCGAATTAGATGGCGCACCGCAGCGAGCAGCCAAGCAACACGTTAATGGAAACAAAACTGGAATCGTTTGGACACAGGATGAGATCAAATTGCCCCATGTTGCTGGCAGTCCATACGGTGGCGCTCATGTTGCTTACTACGGACTCGATTCTGCTATTCGTGGAGGTCGATTTGAGTTTGCATTGATCGATGACCCCGAGACAAGAGAGGTAGCTTTCTCGGATGACCAAAACCGCAAGGTCGAAGACATGATCGATGGTGATGTTGCAGGGTTGGCAGGCCCAAACACGGCAATCAGTCGCGTGGTTCTCACAACGATCCAAAATTGCCGAAGCTATTCGTATCGAGTGACAGATCGCAAGCTAAAACCAACTTTTGCTGGTGATCGGTATGGCATGCTTTCGCAATGGCCTGATGATCGCGATGTTTGGGATGAATACATTGCAATGAGACAACGAAATCAATCTCAAGGCGATAAAGATGGACTTGAGGCTTTGCAATTCTATTTAGACAACCGAGATCGAATGGAATCAGGTTGCGTTGTCTCAAATCCCCACCGATTCAATCGAAGACTTGATGCAAATGGCAAAGCAGTCGAGGTAAGTGCAATCCAAGCGTTTTTCAATCGCGTTGCCGACTGGGGATTGTCTCGTGTCATGGCAGAGTTGCAAAACGAGCCAGATCAAGAAGAGCAAGAAGAAACACTTGGATTAACTGCCGGATTGGTTGCTAGTCGCGTGTCTCACCTGCTTCAAGGCGCATTGCCAACAGAAAAGTGCAAGATTGCGTTTGGGTTGGACATTGGCAAGTATTATTCGTATTGGGTCAAGGTGGCAAGTCATGGCAACGCAATTGGGCATGTCATTGACTATGGAATCATTGAAAACCCTAACATGACTAAATCGACCGAGCCTGATGCAGTTGCGGTCAGCTTAATGAAAGCGTTGGACATGTGGCGAACCGATATGCTTGCCGAGAACCCTCCCGATTTTGGTTTGATTGACTCAGGGTATTCGACGGACACAATTTACGAATTTATTCGTCGGTCAGGCGGTACACCATTCGCTGCGGCAAAAGGTTGGGACACTGGCAGGTTTCGAATCGGAGAAAACAAAACTGGTCGACGAGTCTTCCATGAGTCATACGCACAGTTTTTAAATGAAGAGAAGATTTGGCTTTACAACGTCCACACCGAATGGTGGAAGCAATACCTGCAAGAAAGATTCTTGACTCGCAACATTGTTGACGGGAGTTTCAACGATGGATCGTTAAGTCTGTTTAACGCTGGCAAAGACCCAAAGCGTCATTTAAGTTTTTCGCATCACATTACAGCAGAAGGCGAAGAGAAACTTTTTGTTGAGGGCAAGGGGATTGTCAGAAGTTGGAAAGTCTACAACCGAAACAACCACTGGCTTGATGCGACAGCATTGGCAATGGCAGCGCTCGGAGTTCTTGGAGTTCGATTGATCCCGAGAGTGAGCTTGCAGAGCGTGCCAGCAAAACCAGCAGCACCAAGTGCAACAAAACAACCTGACCCAAGATTTAAGCACCGGCAAGGTGGATGGGTGCAGGGAGCAACACCTAAAAAGGATATTCGATGACGATGACTAAGAAAAAACCACGCAAGTCTAAGAAAAAAGTCATCCGCAGACCGGATGTGCCAAAGGCGCGTCGATTCACGCCAAAGCCGTGCAGTGCTTGCAGCGAGTTGCGACCAAAAAACAAATCGTATTCCGAAGTTTATTCGACCTTTAAACGCACCGATGGAACCTATCGATACTGCCGTTGTAATTTTTGCAACAACACTTGGATGAGCGTCGAACGCAACTAAAGCCATCGCTGTGGAAGTTTGCAGGTTGGGAGCTAAGTTTAAGTCGTTATAGTTTTCGGCTATGGCATCAACACAACAACTGCTCGACCAAATTGAAACCGCAATTGAGGCACTGCTGACTGGAGGTCACTCTCAGTACAGCATTGGATCGCGAAGTGTAACCAAACTTGACCTGCCTTCTCTGTTTTCAGAACGAAGATTGTTGCAGGCTGAGGTCTCGCGTGAATCAAATGGAATGGTTCGTCTGGCAAAAATGGCGAGAACCAGCAAATGATTGAACGACTGCTCGACAACATTTATAAAACTGTTGCCCCTCGTCGTGCGTTGCAACGAATGCAAGCACGCAAGATCATGAGGGAATACGATGGCGCTCGACCCAATCGAATGAATGCTTACGCCGACCCTAAGAATCATTCGGCAGAGGAAGAACAGCAAGGCCCATTTGGAGCAGATGCGTTGCGAGCGTGGGCGAGAAAGCTAGTTCGCGACAACGCCTATGCGTTTGGAATTGTTGACACGATTGTTTCCTCAGTCATTGGCGAGGGAATTAAAGTTGAATCGATGTGCGATGGGTATCGCGGCATGGACGAAGACAAGGTCAACGATTATCGGAATAAAGTCTGGCAAGAGTGGTGCGAAAACTGCGAGCTAACTGGTCAGTTTAACTTTGACCAATTGCAAATGATTTGCCAACGAGAAATGTGCGAAGCAGGCGAAGTGTTGGTTCACTTAGTTACGCTGCCAAGTAAAAGACACAATGGAATTTACCGGCCAGTTCCATTTGCGTTGGAGTTGATTGAGGCAGATCGATTGGCCTCTGATCGTGACACCTACCAGATCATGCGAGACCGCGAAGGCATTAAGATTGTCCGTGGCGTTGAGATGGATCACAATGGCACGCCATTAGCCTATTGGATTTATCCAGCACATCCAGACTCGGGATATGCTTACGAGACAACTCCAATACGAATTCCAGCAAACAAAATCATCCATCTATTCAAGAGAGATCGAATTGGTCAATCTCGCGGAGTGACATGGTTTGCACCTGCTATTGAATCGCTCAGAACCATGGGCGTGTATTTAGAAAACGAATTGCAAGCCTCGGCAGTTGCAAGTTGCTTCACGATGGCAATCAAGACAGATGGAGACCAAACCGGAGGTCTCTTGCCACCGAGCTATGAGTCGGGAGACAACAGTGACGAGGCAGGCAATAGCTACGACTATTTGCAGGCTGGAATGATCATGCGACTGCGACCAAACGAGTCAGTCGAAAGCGTTAACCCAACTCGACCAAACACCGGAGCAGGTGCGTGGATTAACACAATCTTGCGTCAAGTTGCAGTTGGCGTTGGCTTGTCATACGAAACAGTGGCACGAGATTACTCTCAGACAAACTACAGCAGCAACCGAGCAAGCCAACTCGAAGATCGACGAAGATTCCGCAGATGGCAAAGCTATCTCTGTGGTGATTTGCTGCAACCTGTTTGGGATGAGTTTTTTAATCACTGTGCAATGATTGACAAAAAAGCCTTTCCGACGATGGCTGAATTGCTGGACAACCGAAGGAAATACACAAACGTGGAATTCCAGCCACCTCGATGGGAATGGGTCGACCCGTCAACCGAGCAGTCATCAAGCGAGGCAAGTATCAAAGCGTTTCAAAGCACTTACCAAGATGAGCTATCGGGTAGAGGTGCAAACTGGAAACGAGTATTTGAGCAACGCGCACGAGAAGAGAAGTTGCTCAAGAAACTTGGCTTGACATCTCCAGCAGGGCAAGAGCAGGCAGATGCACAAAGCAAAACCAAAACAGCAGACGCTGCGATGGTTGGGGCAGAAGCATCGGCACAACCGAAAGAAGAAAAGATTGAGGTTGAAAAACCACAGCCAGATTTGCCGATTAAAAAAAAAGATTTAGAACGCGGGACTGGTAGCTGCGGGCAGGATGACGCAGGCAAGTTTGGGCAAAACAATACATGTGCAGTTGGCTCAGGTCGTGGAGGTGCTGACGGAACAGGTGGCAAGGCAAAGCAAAAGCAAGTTCCTGAGTATTCCAACAAGATGAAGGGGGCAAGCAATTTTTCGCCATTGCCAAACCCATATGCTGACGAAGATGGGGATGGAATTACTGACAACGCATTGATCGGTGTGCCTGCCGACGAAACGCCACCACCTCCAAAGATTCCACGACTGCAAAATCTTGACGACGAAGAGCAGAAAAGTCAGGACGACTTTAACGCAGCGGTCGAAGCCAACCCTGAAAAAGAAGCAGATCGCTATCGGGAAATGGTTGCTGCAAAAAAAGACCCCAAAAAACCTTTGCTTCACAAATCGTTTAACACGGACGATGCGAAATATCTTAATCCGAAGTACGACAAAGACGATCCGGCAGCAATGGCAAAGCACAACTTGCCAAGTCACGCAGCAGCAAACGCCATGGCAAAACTTGGCTTTGAGCGAGAGCTTGATGCCAAACTTAAATCCGGTGAGATGAAAAAGGGTGACAGGATTTTAGTGACGATGGGTGGAGTTGCGGCAGGAAAAGGCTACGCAGTTGAGAAAAAATTCAATGATCAAGCTGATTCAATTGGTGCGGTTTGGGACACAGCAGGCGAGCAAAATGGAACAGAACTTGAGTGGGCAATCAAGCAGGCAACGGATCGTGGATTGAATGTAGAGTTTGTGTACGTTCACACCGATCCAACTGACCATGCGTTTGCGGGCATGGAAGGGTTCTTCAGTCGTGCAAAGAAAAAAGGCAGAACGCCGACAAGCCAAGTGTTTGGGCAAAGCTACAAAATTGGAGCAGAAAACTTTAACGCTGGACAAAAAAAATACGCTGACCAAGAGAACGTGAAGTGGACTGTGTTGGACAACCCCAACCCAAAAGGAAATAAAAAGGAGCGAACTCTTACGAGTGTGCCTGTGGCTGAAGTCCCCGATCCCAAGAAATTGCAAGAACGATTTGAACAAGAGGTGGAAAAACGGGACTTGCCACAGTACATCAAAGACGCAGCAATGAGTGGTCACAGGATTTTTGGTGACAAGAAGTTTGAGAAAGATTTGGATCGAGAACTTGATCGCTGTCGCAATATGATTATCCGACACGCACTCGACAACCTCGAAAGTGCTTTAATGCGAAGTCCGAATCCTTGTGGAACCGGCGATGGTGGATTGTTTACTGCGGGCAATTACTGCGCAACAGGCAATCCGAATCAGGGTGCAGGAAAACATACTGGCAAACCTTTGGCAACAAATGCAATTCCTGTAAACCTAAGAGAAAAGCCACTTGGCGAAGGCGTTGATCGTGCTGGTGTTAAGTACATGGAAGGCGAATGGGAGGTTCCCAAGCAAAAAAAGAAAAAGCCAAGCGTGTTTGAAGTGGTCAGTTACCTTGATCGTGAAAACGCAGAGAGAGGTTCTTTGGAATACGAGGTTCCACCCGAAGGCGCAAAGAACGCAAAAGAAGCAGCAAAGATAGATGCGGCAAATGACAAGAAAGCTGACCTGATCTCAGACGCAACAACTGCGGAAATTATGTGGGCATTAGAAAATGCTCCAGAGGGTGAGTCAGGTGCGGGATGGTATGAGCGCCAGATGGAAGGCGCGATGGACATCATGTACGACCTGTACCCCGAGATGAAAGGCAACGTAAAGGACGAGATGGCTTTCAAAGCTATTCTTGCTATTACAAGCAACGGGCAAGAGGTGAAGGACAACTTTAAACTTGCTGACAAACTCTATCAAAGGTATTTAAAGACTGGAGAATTTCCAACTAGCTTTAGCGAAGGTGGAAAACAAAAAGGTGCTATGAAAGATAGCATGCGGGTCATGAATCATCTCTATCAGAACTACACCCCAGAAGAGGTGAGCAAGTTTTTGGGGGCAAAGATGACGTTTGGTGAATTGGCAGACGAGGCAACAAAGCTAGGTCTTCCAATTAAAGCACTAAGCGGAGAAAACGTCGACACGATTGTAACTGGTTCTGTAATCTTCGGCCCTAAACTTGGATCATTCTACAACAATCTTAATGGCAATTTTGAATCTACAACGATGGACTTGTGGTTTGCCAGAACAATGGGACGCATTCAAGGCGTTGCCACAAAGGTTGATCCAGAAGGAGTTCGCCAAACCGCAAAAGATTTAAAGGAACAGATTTTGTTCGCCGCAGAGCGAGGCGTGGGAACCTTGCTTCCAGAAGACTTTGACCCCAAGACAAAGGTAGGTCAAAAGAAACTTAAGGCAATGAAAGCAGCGGGCGGTGGCAAGTCAACTACTGGAGACGCAGCACACGATCAATACAAACGATTGTTCAATGAAAAGACAATGTATTCGCAAGCCGAGGTAATTGGTTGGCTTGACGAAGCAATTGCGAATCCTGAATCAGCAGCAGACAACGAGGAATTGCTTGATTGGATTAACAACCGAAGAAAAGAGTTCGGTGCAAGTCGTTCATTTACTTACAACAGCGATGGCTCGCAAAAGTTTGAAAAAGGTCGCGGCCCTAACGATCCACGTATCAGCGAAAAGACAGGCAAGCAGTTAAGCGTTGACCCTAAATACAAAAGTTTCGTTGACAAAACACTTTTAAACAAACGATCCAAGACGTTATACGAAAAACTCGTGCCGATTAAAGCTGCACCAGCAGGTGGAGGCGAGCGAAACTTTTATCGTGATGTGATGAAGAAGACGCAACAGAAACTTGCCGAGCGAGGCATTGTGATGAATGCGGCAGATATGCAAGCAGTGCTTTGGTACAACGAAAAACGATTGTACACAAAGTTTGGATATTCAGGCAAAGGCTCAAGCACAGTTGATTATCTCGACGCTGCAATGATCTTAAAAGAAAAACGAAAGAAGAAAAAGAAATGAAAATCACAGGAAAGGGAAGTTCGCATGACTTCGGTGATCAGCATGCGTTCGACGTTGTAACACCAGAAGACAAAATGAAATTGATTGATGCGTTAATGGCAAAAATGGGAATTAAAAAGAAACCGCAAAAGCCACAAGTTCATCGCGCATGGAACGACATTAAGGTAATGAAACGAGACAATGCCAGCTAAGTACGATCACATATCCTTTAAACCGCCAACGTCTGTTGCCAAAGCAGCAAAGCGTGGTCTCAAAATGCGCTCAAAGCAAAGCAAGAGCAACCAAGGCGGGACTGCTGTTGGATTAGCTCGTGCAAACCAATTGGCAAAGCGAGAGACTCTTAGCCCGTCAACAGTTAAGCGAATGAAGGCGTTTTTTGATCGTCACCAGAAAAACAAGAAAGTTGACTCAGGGAAAAAAGCGGGAGCCGACAAAGGTCAGCAAGCGTGGCTTTTGTGGGGTGGAGATGCAGGTCGAGGTTGGAGTGCCAAGAAGGTAAGGCAGATGGAAGCGGCAGACAAAAAGAAGTCTGTCAAGCGAGCTAACAACCCATGCGGAATGGGCAAAGGTGGATTGTTCACAAAATCAAATTACTGCGCAACTGGAAATCCAAATCAGGGTAAGAAGTCAAAAGCAAAAGCCAAGCCAGCTAAAGCAGCCAAGCAAAGTTTGCCACCAGTTAAGGCTGAAGCTAGACGCAAAGAGCAGAGAAAAGCTGTTGACTCGATGCTCAATAGTTCAGCGGTAAGAACGCAAGTAACAAAACACAGAGACATAATAGAAGAGATAGACAAGAAAAGGAAACTGTTCAAAGAGCAAAAGAAAAAAGTTGAAGAGTGGCGAGACAAAATCAGAAACGGAGATTCATTGCTGCCTGCAAAGCATCAGAAATTCTGGGGAACGAGAGACTTTGAAAGAATTCGCAATTCTCTAGACAAAGAACTAGGCGTGTTCGAAGGCATTTCCCCAGAGCGAAAAGCTGAACTCAATAAAGTCATTAGCCAATACGAAGCAGAGTTCAAGGTTCTCGACGATGAAGAGACTCGTCTGCGAATGGATTTAAGAAAAACGGCAGAAGTTCGAGATCACGCGAGAGACATGCGGCAGGTTGAATATAGGAAAGCAGTCCAACGCAAAATGATGGAGCTAAACATTGGTTCGGCTGGATGGCTACAAGCGGTTCCGTTTAATTCTGACTGGGAAGAGTATAGGTTTTTGCGAGAGCAATACGCAGCAGTCTCTAGTTTTACACAAGACTTAAATGCGGAGATGCCTATTTTAAATGATTGGCAAAGGGAAGAATTAAGTCCCGAGAGATTGCAAGTATACAGCGAAGAAATAAACCTCAGAACAGCATTGCTAGGTGTTAACAGAAGTGAGAAGCAAGAACTTCGCGATAAAATGAAAGAGGTTAGAGAACGCCTCGACGATGGCGATCAAGGGAGATTGTCATTTGATGACGGGCAGCGAGGCCAAGGTTTAGGTCGCATAATGCGAAGAATGTGGCACGAGGAAAGAATCGAAGGTGCGAGAGAACAATCAAGAGCAATGTCAAAAGAGTTCGGCCTGCTGCCATTGTTTGAAGGGGATCGGAACGAAGAGCAAGCTGCCAAGGCGTTGCAGCTATTTAAACAACAGGAATTGATTGATCGATACAAACGAGAATACAGGGCGTTCAAAGATAAAGAATACGGAGGGTCAAACCAATATTTCGATGAGGCTGAAAACACAACAATAACCCTTGAAAACTCATACAGATTACAAAACAAAAAAGAGCAGTTTTCTCCCCAAGAAAATTTAGAAAAAGCAACCGCGTTTTTTGAATCGCAAGGATTGAAAATCTTTGAAGAAGACATTGCAACTCTCGGAGGTCTTGGCGATGACTCGCGAGCAACTGTAACAGTCACAGAAGTTGCAGGCACAGGTGAACCTGCTATCGAGTTATTGATTAGAGATGGATACAAAGCCGAACGCATGATGGTAGTCGAAGATGGCGAAATAATCATGCACAACAAATGGTTCAGAGTTTTCGAAACTGGGCAAGGACTTGGTTCGGAAATTTTTGCTAGGCAAGTTCAAGCTGCAAGGGAAGCAGGGGTTTCAAAACTGGAATGCCTTGCAGCAAGAAGTTCTGAAATGAATGGGTACATTACGTGGGCAAAATTTGGCTACGATGGAAGAATTCCACCTGATATTCGTCCAGAAGTAGAAGATCACTTTGGCGAATCAATAACTACGATTCAACAGTTAATGGCAACAGCAGGTGGAATGGATTGGTGGCAAGAACACGGGGTTGATTGGTACGCCACGTTTGACCTTGACCCTGACTCGTATTCGAGCAGGCACTTCGAAAGTTACTTGAAACGAAAAGGAATTTACGAAGGACCATGACTAAGAACTACGAAGAACCAGATGTTTCGCCAGTCGAAATGTACATCCTCGATTCGATAATTGATGACGAGATTGAGTTTCGTTTGTGGATGCAAAGCAAACGAGCAAAACGTGAGATGAAGCGAGCGCTTAACTCGTGCGGCATGAACGACGATGGCACGTTTGCATCCCCCAACTCGTGCGCGGGGACGAAGGGCAAAGGCAAGAAGGCAAAAAGCAAAACGCAAAGCAAGGTAGCACTGAAGACTTTTAAGAAGAATGGCGTTGAGTTTATTTCGCCAAACCGCGACCCTGAGCAGTATAGAAAATTTACTCCGGTCACAGGCAAGAACAGTGACTTTATTGGATTGCCTACTCAAGAGAAAATTCACAAGTATCTAAACAAAAACCTTGTTGCCAAAATGGTTACCGGCAAAAACGAGGACGGAAGCAAGATTGCAGGATACCCGTGGATAGAAAAACACGCGGGCAAGCTAGTCAAAGCAAGAATTGACATACCAACATACAAAGCATCTACGGAGGCAGGTGACTCGGTTTATGCAGTTACATTGCACGAGGACGACCGAAGGCAGTACGCAGGTGCTTACATTCCAATGGCAGTGTTAAGCAATGTCACGTTCAAAGACAATGATCTTGGAGCGCTTTATATTCAAGAAAAGATCGCAGGCAAAACTCCACTTGCAACAGTTGTCGGAACGCTAGATTACGATTCAACAATTAACCAAGTGATACCTGACGACATCGATAGCTGGACTCCGGTTGGATACAACCCATCGCACGCAACCTTCTTTTATGACAAACGCACTGGCAAGGAAGTAGCTGGCGGGGAAATTGCAATTTCAGTCGGCAACACAGTATTTGTCAAAAATCCTAAATACGCAAAAGGCGGTCGATCTGCGTTAAACAAACGAGAATCGCAATCAATAAGATCAACCAAAAAACGAATAGAGAAAATCGAAAAGACAGAAAAGTTAATCGGCACAAAAAAGAAAAAGCCTAAAGGCATTTACGATCTTGATCCCATGTCAGAGTTGCATGATTTGTTTGTTGGCCCTAAGCGTAAAAAGGTCAAACGAGCGTTGAATCCTTGCGGCATGACTAAAGGTGGAACATTTGCAAAGGGCAATTCGTGCGCTGGAACAAAGGGAACAGGCAAGTCAAAACTTAAAAAGCCAAAGCGACAAGCAAAGAAGTACACCCGAGAGGGAT
>WLWE01002670.1_pt1 | contig 11161 bp, 14 predicted proteins | sample 6718301 | NCBI WGS metagenome assembly WLWE01 (sample SAMN12718691, study PRJNA515312) | sponge metagenome | isolation source: marine sponge | host: Mycale hentscheli | place: New Zealand: South Island, Marlborough, Capsize Point | collected 2003-05-01 | reverse complement strand
GAGACGATCTAACTTAGTAGGATCGTTTTGATACTTCATATATGACATGATATATGAAGCAGAGAGTGGTGCTTCAAACTTAAGTTTCTTACCAAGATGAGGAAGAACTTGATCATGCAACCAAATAAGAGCATCTTGAAGGTGCTTAACCTGAGTCACAATAGTGCTGTGAGTGCTAGTCTCACCACGCTTAAACTCTTCTGGGAAACAACCAGCAGCAGCAAACTCAATAGGAGTTACTTTACGAAGGCGATCATCTGTGATGTACTTACCCTGAGGATGAAGAACAGCACGGACAGCACCATCAACACGATCATTTGCTCTCTCTACATCAGTAGCAGAATCAAACCATGTGTATGCTTCTAGAAGTTCTGCATAAGAGTTAACGACAAGATAAGAGACAAACAAAGACTTTGGTTGGTCTTCCTTCTTCACAATATGCTCGAAGTAATAACCTCTACCATGTCCATCAGTTTTGATCTTATCACCTTTGTGATATTGCTTACCAGTTACTTCATCAATAAAATCACTTCCACAAATTACACCGTCAACTTCAGTGTGTTTAGGAGTGCGATTCTTCATCTTCTTTTTAAAAGATGGAGAGTTTGCACGTTTGATATGATCTCTCTGTGTGGGATGTGTCATCCACATAATCAACCACTCATGAAGAGTAATCTCTTCACGGGTGATCCTACGTCCTTTCCAATTATTTTGCATAATAATTATTTAATACCTAGGCGTTGTTGAAATTCTACATGATCAACGACCCAAACTGTGTCAGAGTCGTAGTTAAACTTGAGGCGATCAAACTTGTTAGTCAGGTCAGTATCGATGAGGATGACATATACTTTGCCTTCCTCACCATACTGTTGTGCCCAGTCAGCAAAGTGTGCTGCTTCATGAAAAACGTTGTCCTGATGTCCACCTTCACCAAAACAGATCTTGGCAAAGATATATCCTTCGACATTGCCGTTGATCACACCATCGATAGACTTGAGGCACTCAAGTTTATCAAGACCAGACTCTTGGAACTCTGCTTTGTTCAATAGGCGTCCATCCTTTGTAGGACGGAGATCCTGGTTGTTCAAAGATTGTACATAGATACCATAACCACTAGAGACACGGTTGATCTCATCAAGAACATAAGATTCGTCCTTTGAACCTTGACGTGAGGCAAGAATAGCAGTACCATGAGCAACAGCTAAAGCAAACTCATAGTCTGCTTTACACTTCTCATAGACGTAATCACGACTGCTACGAAGAAGTTCAGCAAGACGATCAAGAGACTTGAAGTTAATCAGTTTCTTAAGATCAGCGTCACTGATACTCGCTGTATGACAAATACCCTCAGCAAGAGCGATGTTTGTCTCAAATTGGCGCGTGATACGAACTTTTGAAAGATCGGATTTGAACATTACGATTGCCACCTACATGGGTGGGATTATAGAATGTGGAGTCTTTAGGGCGCTTCCTCTCCCATGAATCTAATATACACCATCTGGAGGTCTGTGTCAACCCCCTAGTCCAGTCTGTTAACTGTCCCCAAAGATAGGATGGAGTTCTGTTTTTGCATGTACAGTTTTATTGATGTGTTGCTCCCATGCAACAGCATCATCTAGGTTATAGAAGATCGCTTGCTGCTTCGCTTGTCCCTTCTTCTTGTTCTTCATCCACACAACTGCATACTTCATTCCAATACTCACGAAAAACCAATAAAGTTGACTGATAACGACCATGACGACATGATGGGTCAGGTCGATCGATGTAGCAAATGGTGATATACTTTTCACCAATAAAATCCACCCACCCCGTGGTGGTGCGGTACTTAACCATCATACCACGAGTAAACTTCATCAATCAACCTCTTCAAATGGTTTACGATCTTTGTTTTCTGGTTTAGGAAGACGGAACATCTCCTTAAGATCATTCAGATCATTTAATTGTTGTTGAATAGAATCAAGTCTCCTCTGTATCACATTGAAGTTGTGATCATTGTTGCTCTGGATTGTCAACAAGTTTTCAACTGTTTGTTTAAATTCGTCTTCAGTCATTAGTAACGGTCAGGAATTTGGTGGTCTAGATTGAGAGCAGTGTTGCCAGTCATGTAGTCTCTAAGAGACATAGCACGACAATATGCTTTCTTGTGATATTCTATCACATCATCGACGCCAGATAGCATCTCTTCATACGTTTGTCGTGCTGATACTTTATCATCGTTGAGATAATCATCGATCGCATTTTGCATACGATCTTTGCGCTGCTTTGAATACTCATGTTGCCAGTTGATTTCAGTTGTCATTAAAGTCTTCGTTGCGACGTTTGTCAAGGTATTCAATGATCTCACCACGCCATTCTAACAACTCATGGTAGCATTGCTGATCATGTGCGTCTTGACGTAATTGGTGATCTGGTTTGAGAACACTCTCATAAAAGATATAGAACGCATCTTTACGTTTTTCGTGTTTCGTGGTGCTGTTCCAATCCATGTGATAGAAGCGTTATAGGGGACATTGTAGCATGGTTACTCTTCTGAGTCAACCAGGTCAAAGAAGAATACTTGAAACACCCTGCCTTTATCAAAATTAGATGGTTCTCCAAAATACCTGGAAGCACAATGATAGCGTGACGCATCGAAGATGACACACCGATTGTAATAATTCGCAATGCGGTCTGTCTCTTCCCACATGGTAGGATCAAAGAAATCTTCTTTGTTTATGGTATCAATTTCTGATTCCGATTCAGTGGCACCAGTTTCACGGTGTCGATAGAATGAAGTTCCTGTATCAATGGGAGCATCAGGAGTCAAATACACTATAGCAGCATAACTGTTAGGACTATCTGTATGTGCTCTCCAAATACTATCTTCAAAAGTACAAGCAAATGTACCGTTAGAAACTACATCATGAGAAAATTGAATATCAGTATCTCTCACGATCATAGTATTATTCTTATAGTCATACTGAAGATATCCTTGCATATCTCCTGTAACAACTTCGGTTGATGGGATAAACAACCAACGCTTTGGATCAATTTTACATCCAATGACACGACTGATCATGTCATAATTCCAAAGCATGTTACCAACTGCTGCCTTACATCTCCAACCAGGATAAGGCTCCCATTTGTTACCATGCTCACGCATCTGCTCTACAAAAACTTTCGACTTTCCTTCAGTGCCACCGTTTTCCAAGCACTTAATAGCATGTTTACGAATTTGATCAGGACTATCGTACCAATCATCAACAACAATTGTAGAAATGTATGCAGACATAGTTAAAATTTTATTAGTAAATTAATCAATTTGGTCAACAGATTCAATGTCACAAACGGGAACTTCATGCTCACCGCCAATGATGTACCAGTGCATTAACTGTCCATGATACTCTGGATGAGCAGCATACTCTGTAGTATACTCTCGTTTACCACAATACAACAATTCAGATTCATGAATATTATTCTCACGAAGCATTGCTTGAAGTTGCATATGCTGGAGTTCTACCTTGTCGGGAACTTTCATGTGGTTTGATGGACGCTCTGCTACCATAGCACAGGTGTCAACCCACTGTCAAGTCTTCAAATTCTGAGATCGTATTATGATACATGAAGATATCTTGACACGTACCTTCAGCGTCATATACAAATGTTAGATGAAAGAAAGTATCACCAACACATTTAGATTTAATAAAATCTGTTTGATCTTGTGTGAGAATATTCTCTCCGTTAACACCAAGTGTATCAAGATACATGTCAACCTGCTCTGGATACATGGTATACATTCTTGGTACAGTCTTCTCACTCTTATAATTTGTATTCATAAACTGTGAATACATGAAGTTCAAATTTAGTTTGATTTTATCGCTATTAGGATATAATGTGATGGATGCATCAGCAAGTCTATTGCCATAATCATATTCAAGTGTTAAATCCTCAATTGGTTTCATAAAAGGATAATTGGTGAGATTAAATCTAGCATCATATATTCTCAAACCAGATAACATTCCATCGGCAGAATATTCAATGCCATTGATTTGAGTAGTTCCCTCTTGCTTCAAACCACAAAGTTCACGAATCTGTGGTCTTAACCCAGAAACTTCAGAACAATCAATTTTATTTAAAAATCCTCTCCAAATATTAGTATCACTTACAATAGAGAATGGCAAAGTTTTACAGACAAAATATGACAACAAAGTATCATCTTTATATTCAATAAAAAGATCGATTGTATCGTCACGTAGAGGATCTGTTACATGCTGTGGGAAATATTCAACCCACTTGTTTAATTTCTCTTTTACTGCATCATCAATTGGCGGACCATATCTCTCATCTCTAAGAGAAGTAAATCTAACTGGCATACGTTGACAGGTAGAAATATGTTCCTGTGTTAACAAACTATATTTTTCTTGTACCGCAAACTTTTCAGAAAACATCACTCGTTACTCGCAATGATTTGTCCCTCAGCATTATATAATGCGTAAAAGATATAATTCTCTGGTGTAGCAGTAGTTGCTTGACTTTCTGGAAAGTCATTGTTTAAAAAGTTCAAAGTATCTGTGATATCTTCTACTTCCATGAAAACCAGTTCAGAATTTTTCAATGTAGTCCAAAGATCTAAAGGAAGAATGTCTTTATACAAATCATATGAAGCATTAATAGCATCAACATTTGTACTATTATTCCATCCAGTTGCTCTCAAATAAACCACTGGTTTTCCAATGGCAGCAGCATACTTACCAATGAAATTATCAAAATAAAGGACTTCGTAATCTGTATTCATTTTAGTATTAGCTTCCAAGCAATTGTTACACGTAATCCATTAAATGCTCTAGATACTCCTTCTGCCATATGTGGGATATTACCAGGGAAGAGTATTGCAGTTCGTGGAATGAGAGGTTGATATTGGATGTCACCGTTTAAATTAAAAATAGTTTTACCACACCATTCTGGTTTCCAATTATCATTTGCATAGTATAAAAATGTTCTGCCATGAGGATCATGCCAGTCAACATGGAAATCACCCATCGTACCAAATGTATGCCCGTTGGCATACACATCATATAACTCATATTCTTGTTGAGTTTTCTCCTGTATGATATTTAGAAGATATTCTCTATAGAATGGATTGTCTTTCAATTCTACAATCCAAAATGGATAATTCTTTTTATGTAGATTAGAACCATGACCGAACGCCCACTTGGGACCAAGAACATCTTCAACTATTTTTTGATGATTCTCAGCACCAAATGGATCATTATATCTTTCAATCACGTTGCTGCCTCTCTCATTATATTTGACCTAAGCAAATCAAGTTCCGAGATCAATTCCTCTTGATCCGGATCAACCATCTCTAATATCTTGATGATCTGTATATATTGTTCTCTTAGAAATGTATCATTAATTCCAGAACGCAACCAAGAGCAAAAAACTTTTCGTGTGCCAGAAGTTACTCTTGCAACACGATGTTTAAATTTAGTGGGATAAAAAAGTGCTTTGCCAGGAGATAGTTTATATGATTTAATAGAGTCTCCAATTTGCATTTCTAACTCACCACCTTCATAATCATCGTTTAAAAAACAAGTCATACTATAGTGTGGTATCATATTCATAATAGGTACACGATCATAATGCCAATCATAATGATCGGCAATGGAATACTTACTATAAATGATGGGAGACAGTTGTGTTAAACATAGTTCCCAACCTATCTTTTCATAAATTAAAGGTTCAATATAATTTTGCAACTCAATATTGTAGTTACCTTCATATGATGACTTGCATGATTTTTTTCCGTTATCTCCCATGCTAGTATTGCTTTTCGCTCCACTAACAAATGTTAAATAATCGAATAATTTATTAACATAATATAAGTTTTCATCATTTAGTAAATCAATTTCAAAAATCATAATGTTACTCTGTTATCTGCGATATGTCTGTGAAATATCTATCCCAGTCTACAGGAATTATATCATCAACTGCAAGTTCTTTCATTAATTCGAGAACAGAATCCTTGATGAATCGTTTGTTTGGAATTCCTCTTCCAGATAGATTGTACATGTTTTCTTCATTTTGTCTATAGAAATCTGAAGATGCTTCAACTTCTTGTCTTACCCATTGATCTGGATCTGTTGGATCCATGAATGGGGGAGCATCTGTAACACCATCATCTAATTTTCCATCAGGATATATTCTATAATAATACTTAGGATCAACAGGGAACTTAAATTCATATGCATATTTAAAGAACTTTAATCCAGATGGTTCTCCATTTTCATCATGGAACTGAGGATCTGATGGAGGAAGCAAAGTCTTTTCTCTAACCCATGCTCTCCATGCAATCCACATGTTTTTTTCTCCATCAAAACTTTCAGACACATCAGGAAGAACTCTAAAGTCAGTAGAATTGAGAATAGATTCACGCATTCTTCTCAATTTGTAGAATCTTTGCTCGTAAAAAATAACTTCATGGTCTACCTCTTTGATGAGTGCTTCAACTTCAAGTTTCTTAACCTCTTTTTGCACCTCACGAAGAGTTGCTAAAGATTCATACATTTGTTGTACTTGTGCTGGAGATGCACCCTTAAATCTATAATCATTCCAATAGGTTGATTCTGTAGCAAAATCATGTTTTTTCTTTCTTCTTTGGCACCAATATGTTCCATCATTGTAGTATTGAAACACAGATAATTCATCTTTATCCGTGTGCCAAAAAGAATCAACTGTTTCTAGGTACTTTGCCTTTAACTCCGCATTTAACTTTCTTTTCTTTGGATTTCTTCCATCAACGAGATTACTACGTCCCTGGTCGAGAATAAAGTTATTTTGAAAATCAACTTCTACAAGAATTTCTTTTTCAAGCAATGAGTTCGTCATGAGTTTACTTGGTTTTAATATACCATCCTGTTATGATGTATTTATCTTCTGTAAGCACAGTATTACCTTTATGGGTGTGAGTGAAACCAGAAGGCCAAACTACTACTGTTCCTTTAGTTGGTTTAATTCTTCTTCTTTGGTACATAAATTCAGTTTCTGCTTCGCCATCCGGCATATCATTTAAATAAATCATCCAGACTAATTCTCTTGCTGAATGTGAAAGTAAACCATTTTCACAATGCCAGAGATGATATCCACCACCAGGAGGAGTCTTCTGTAACTTAATATCAGTAGAGATCATAGGAATATTTAATAAACTCTGATACTTATTAACATAGTGTTTAGTACAAGAACTCAGAATACTATTAATAGCAGTTGTTAGTTTTCGATTATGATAATTCATTAAAAATGAATAATCCTTTCTATTCAATTCCCCACCGTATACATCAGCAGATTCATATATGGTTTCATCATCTTCATTATTATAATTATTAACATTTTTCATGTCATAAACAACAGAACCTGTCTCGAAATTACGCTCTGCATATGCAATAATTTCGTCACAAACCCCAGATGGCATAAAGTTTTCCCACACACCAATAAAGTCGTCAAACTCAAACTTAGTAATCTTGGGATCTTTCATCAATTCAAGTGGTCTATAATCAATACATTCTGTAATTTGATTCATATCAGTAAGCTTTGATAATGTATTTAGTCTTATTAAAGGGGATCAAAATTGGTGCCTGTGATTGTGGTTTCATGGTAACTTGAGGAACAGGCAAAGCAAATGTTCTAGAAAAATTAAATGTACCTTCAGTCATTTCCATAAAGATATCACTTTGATTAAAGGTTATCTCTTCCGTGTCAGCAGCATTACCCAAACCAGCTCCATATTGTCCTCCAGATCCAGATCCAGATTCATTACCGCCAGTAAAGTCAGTTTGAAAATCAACAACTGGATCCAATGTTAACTTATGACTATGTGATAGTGTTGTACCGCCAGAAGGGAGGTAATTATCAATAGAGAAGGTTGCTGGTCTAAGGTCAAATACCATTGCAAATTCACCTAAACTTCCCTGTAAGTTAGCACCACTCAATCCAGAATTACTACTAATAAACCACGTATAGAATGTAAGCTCAAAGTTTGCTGCGGTGTTATCTCCAGTTAATTGAGTAAGATCTCCTCCTACAGGATCTTCGCCAGTCATTGTAGTACCAAAACCAGCATCAACAATAAATTGAGCGATGCTTACCCAATCATCTCCATAATAATTCTGCAGCGAATTTTCAAAATCTCTATTACCTCCAGAAAATTGAGCTTTATTTAAAATTGTTTCCCATCCAGCTCTGATATTTTGAGTGTTGTTATTGTCTTGAGATGGATCGAGAATATTAGATTCTGAGTTAGGCGCTCCCTGACCCTCACCAAATTGATAGAAATTACTACCAGATGCGCCGGAAACAGTTTGGAACATGCTTCTACCATTAGAAACATTTCCCCATGCAATCATAGGAAATCCATCTTCAGACTCAGGAACAGCAGAGAAATATCTATGACTATGTTCCGGAACTCCAACAATAACACTTTGCAATGGTCCAATTGTAGCTTCAACGTCTCCAGTAATTGTAAATGGAATATTATCAGTAAGTGTATCTGTTCCAGAAACTCTAACGGTTCCTAAAGAATAAAAATCACTCTGCAATCCCTCAGTACCATTTACTGAACCCTGAATTTGTTCTAATGGTTCTACACCGAATGGATCTACTTTATCAAAGTACCAATATCCACCCTCTGCTCCTGGTTCCGTATATTGTTTTCCATTACTAGGTGTAAGGAAGACAGCATTTCCATATGAAGAGTCTACAGTGCCAGTTCCACAAATTCTTCTATTTCTATAATCAGGAACTCTAAAGTTTCCAGATGCCTCATTTCCTTTATTATACGTATCTTTAATTATAGCATAAAGTTCAAAGTAATCTGTTTGATTTAACTGCCTACCATCACATTCAACAAATCCTGGATATCTATCGTTAAGACCTCCATCTAAATCACCATATCCAAGAATAATATTCTGTTTTAGAATTGGCAGAACTGTTCCGATTGTATATCCATCAAATTTATTGGTTTTTCTACTATACCATGTACCAGCATCAGTTGGTGGAAGTGGTACTGTAGCATATGTAGTAACCGTCCAAACAAATGGATTATTGAGAGCACCAGTAGTACCAACCGTTACAGTTGTATTTTCAGATGTATTTAAATTTGATGCAGATAATAAATTAATACGGAAAGAGGTGTTTATCAAAGGATCAAATTCTCTAGGTCCTGAAGAAAAGGTATCATAATCAACAGAAATTGTAGAAAGTGGATTTGAACTTGTAATATTTACAGGAACATTAATACCATTGATTGTTACAGGAGCACTGGTAATATATGTTCCTGGGATAACATTATTTTTGTCTGCGGGTGGAGTGATATTACTTGGAATAGGATCTGGTCCTGAATATGTTTGAATCTGCCATGCAGGAATCTGTAATAGTCCTACTTTGATAGTAAGATTATTAACAGTACTAACAGAAGCAGAAGACTTCATGTAAAGTGTGATAGTATCACCATTTGTAACTGCAGCAGGGAATACACCAATAGAATTTTCATTAATTTTAATTTTTACTTCACTAGAGTCTGTGCCTATCAATTGAACTGGTACTGTGATGCCATTACCAAGTCCAGAAATACCACCAATTGGTCGTGACTCGGATGGAATTAAGGTATCTACTGCAACATTTGTTACTGCAGGAAAACTAAAACCATTTGGAGTTGTAGATGGGAAATTACCTGTCGTGACACTCCATACACTACCAGGACCAGATGCAATACCTAATGCAACATTCGTCAAACTATTTCCACTGTTGGGAGTAAAAGTTCTTAATTGAAGATATTGTCCGTTTGATACAGTGCCAATAGCAGTATTACCAGTAACAGGAGCTACCCAAGTAACACCATCCAATACTTCATATCCATTCTCATCTGTTACTGTATTCGTATTACTTGATAAAGCAAATTCTCCGTTAGTTACAAATATAGTTCCTGGTTCAAATAATCCATTTACTTGTATAATTTCAGTGGTATAAACATATGTGTCTAGTGGTTGGTTTATAAGCTCACTAAACTGAGGAAAAGGTTCTGGTTTATTGACCGGAACTGGTTTATTCCTAAGTTCCCACTCTTCAAAGGAAGTACCAATCTTTAGAGTAACTTTGGTTACTTGATTTTCAAATTGACCCGTTCTACCTTTAATTTGAATTCTTGCACCATTTTCTACTGTAGGGGGAGTAACACCTTCAGTAGTAATATAATAATCTGTTGCTGCTGATCCTGTATCCCATGTACCATTACCATCATAATCAATTCTTACACCATAATAATTTAAAGGATTAGCGCCTCCTGGTATTGCTAGTGTAGTAGAAACTTCACACTCTGCCTGTGTAGTTTCAGTCAATCCACTAACAGTAATAATAGATTCAGATGGTCTATTACCATCAGCATAATAATACATTGTATCTAACTCCGCAGGATTAACCTTTTCAAATGGAAAGGGATCTGGAGTAAAATCTTCTGGTATAGTAATGATAGACCAGAACTGTGTAAGCTCACCAATTTGAATGGTAACTGTTAGTGTAGTATCCCAATCTGATGGTGCCTTAAACTTAAACTGAATATAGTCACCTTCTCTTACGTAGAGAGGTGCATTATTAGGAGCAAATGAATATGTCATTCCTTAACTTACAGTTCCAGTCTTACTATTTATCGAGAGGATTACAACTCTCTAATGTTTTCCCACTGATCATCATCATTAACTTGAACTTGAATTGGATAGTTTGATTTAATTTCAACTGGTATATCAATATCATCGACTAATAGTTGTTCGGATATAATTTCTGTCTCTGGAGAGATAACAGGAGCTTGATCTTTAATTAGATCTCTTGAGTCTGGAACATCCAAATTTTCTGGTATCCTATCGATATTTACGGTAGTAATTCTAGAATTTGGAGTAATAGATCCACCATTTCCCGTAGCAGTATATCTTATTTCAAATCTTTCTGGACCATGATCATCCCAAGTAGGAGTCCATGAATATACACCCTCAGAAATAGTATTAGGTCCAATCTCAGCAGATCCAGCAAGAGGTAAATTAATAGTCTCTTCAAGAACACTACCAGCATTAGGACCAGTAAGTCTAATAGCAATTATTTCTAGTGTATGCGCGGTATTTGCATATTGAGATTTAAATCC
>WLWE01002668.1_pt1 | contig 11163 bp, 15 predicted proteins | sample 6718301 | NCBI WGS metagenome assembly WLWE01 (sample SAMN12718691, study PRJNA515312) | sponge metagenome | isolation source: marine sponge | host: Mycale hentscheli | place: New Zealand: South Island, Marlborough, Capsize Point | collected 2003-05-01 | reverse complement strand
TGGAGGGGCGTCAGCTAGATGCTACTGTTGGCACCTTCACACCACAGGACCGTGATGAGCAAATCACTTACGTCGCAAAGCCTGTCGGTTGCGATCAACCAAAAGCGAAAGCGACGGTTGATCAAAAGGCGAAGGCTGTGCAGAGTGCAGCCGCGAAGGACGATATACCCTTTTAATCTCACACGCTCGCTCTAGCGCCGGTTTTCTCATTGGCCGGTTTGGCACCCACGCACTTTAGAGGGTTTGTATCGGTGTATTGCAAGGCTTGCGTTTTTCCTTAGCTTTCTCGCAAGTGGCTGCACAAGCGTCGGTGACAGGCACATTGCAGGTTCGATTCCTGCACGGCGTTTTCCTTTTTACTATCTAACACGGAGGGACGATGAACATTCGCATTGACAAAAAATTCAAAGACCTAATACCGCCACTTACTGATGAAGAGCGGCGGCAGCTAGAGGATAATATTGAAGCGGCAGGCAAAGCCTACGACACCATCAAGGTGTGGGAAGGCAAGATTGTTGACGGCCATAACCGTTACGATATCTGTCGCAAACTGAAGTTGCCTTTCAAGGTGGAACAACTGAAGTTTGATAGCCGCGAACATGCCATGATTTGGATGATTGACAATCAGGCAGGCAGAAGAAACGTAGAAGTTTATTGCAGGGTTTCCATGCTGGATTTACGCGATGACCTCATTGGTGGGTTGGTTGAGAAGCATGGCGGCGACAGGAAGTCCGACGATTTCAAGAGCCTGAATTCAGGCTCTTGTTCTGACAAGCACAGCGGCAAGCGATCTGCAAAGATTGCTGAAATTGCTGGTTGTGGACGCGACACCGTAGAAAAGGTGCTAAGGATCAACGACGCCCACGAAGACGGGTTTGTGCCTGAAGAAACTATCGAGAAACTCAAGCGTGGCGACACGTCAATCAACCGGGTTATACGCGATCTGAAAGAAGAAAAGACAGCACGAAAACGGCAGGAAGAAAAGAAGGCGGCGGTCAAGAAGCTACGAAAGGTAGACGGTCTGTACTTTGGAGACTTCCGCGAAAAAGGCGACCTGATTCCTGACAATTCAGTCGACCTTATTTTTACCGATCCCCCGTATGACCGTAAGGCTATTGAACTTTACGACGGCTTAGGTGAGTTCGCGGCGAGAGTCCTTCGCCCTGGCGGTAGTCTTGTTGCTTACGTGGGACATATACAGCTACCGGACGTATTGCCAGCACTGGGTTCGCACTTGCGGTACTGGTGGACGTGCGCCTGCGTTCACTCTGGCCCTTCATTTGCTCGTATGACTGAGTACGGAATTGTAGCGAAATGGAAGCCTATCGTTTGGTATGTCAAAGAAACCCGCGAGGATAAAAAAACCTTTATTGATGACGCGGTTACAGGTACTAAAGAGAAAAGTCATCACGAGTGGCAGCAGGCTCAGTCAGAAGCCGAGTATTACATCGACAAACTGACGAAAAAAAAGGACTTTGTTGTAGACCCGTTTTGCGGTGGTGGAACAACTCCGGCAGCTTGTCAGTCTACTGGCAGACGTTGGGCGGCGTTTGAAATAGATAAAGGAAATTACGCTCGTGCTACAGAAAGGCTAGGTGCTAAATGACAAAGCCAAGAATACATGGATCGGACATACCATTCATTAAATGGTTTAGGAGTCGAAGCGAACTTAACTCAAGTCCTACGATTGCTGGTGGCATGGCACGAAGCGACATTGACTGCATGTTAAGTCTTGATGACATCGTTCACCGATATTACACAGCAGATCATAGAAGGACTCAATTCATTATGCACCTTGAAGTGAAAATGCGTCAGCCAATTTGCGAATCGAATTTTGATTCCGCGAATTTTTATCGACGCCATGAATCCCAGATAGATACCTTTGCAAAGGTTCATGCCAGCACTGCGAAAGAGACGCCATTTATTAAAAAAAGAAATGGCACGTCAATCAAAACAACACTGCTTAATTACGGAGTATGTTGGTTAATCATGGATGGAGTTTGTCCAGACACTTCTAAACATTTCTTGTGGGGTAGATACAAGGTTGACGATGGGATTTTCGATATGTCTTCTGACGCAATACAGTGGGCTGCTTTATCAGGCGTTGAAGAATTGATTAGCCGACTGCGTTTTGAAATTGACCCCGACTTTGGAATAGGAGAATGAGATGTCAGACTTTCCGACTGAACATAGCGACCTGCGTGCAGCGTATTTTCACTTAAAAGACTTTGGACAAGAGACACACGCAAATACAGTCAAGCGTTTCGCAACTCAATTCAAAGAGGTTCACGGGCTTCTTCGGAAGTTGCGACTGAGAGTCCGTGAGCTTGAGGCAGAAAAGCCACGAGTTAGTTACGAAGAGAATAGGCAACGTGAACTGGAAAAACGTGCCAGGAACAGGCCCGCAGCAAACGAGTAAGGAGGCTCACATGGCTGAGAAATGGCGAAGGATCGCTACGCATCCTGATTACATGGTCAGCGACCAGGGGAAGATCAAGAAAGGTGATCGTTACTTGGCGTTGTCCATGAATGCACACGGCTATCAAAAGGTGAATTTGGAGAATGGCCTTGATGGCACACGCACCAAACTGGTACACCGTGTCGTCGCGATGGAGTGGCTTCAGAACCCTGACGACTTGCCAGTGGTGCATCATAAAAATGCAGTCAAGATTGACAACCGTGCGGCCAATCTTGAGTGGTGCAGCCATTCACAGAACAGTCGCTACGCAGCGGAAACACGGTTTTCTGAGAACAACGGGAAGCCGCCAAAGGCACATCCCACATTCCGGGAACTGATGGAGGAAATACAGGAGTTGAAGGAAATTATGTCACGAATAGAGAGGGAGTGTTTCGAATGACTGATGAGGAGATGTACAAGCAGTACGAGGAATTAGTGGAGTCCGTCGTAGAGGAGGATTTTAACAAATATGAGTCGAAGATTCTGGCACAGTCAGCGTTCTCGTCTGTTCAGCAGCTTCGGCTTCTGACTAGACTGCGGGAGCGATTGAGGCCGGTGGCAATACCGGCTCATGTGAAACGGCCAGAGGAACCAGAGATCAACGACCATTCGTATTTTCTACGCCAGCATGGCAAAGGAGGATGATATGAGACATTTTCAGGTAGACGCACACATTTACAGTAAACGCGAAATTAAGCGTATCGCACGCAAGACGGGTAAAAGCCGCTCTGAAGTCGTCGGTGCTATGGTTTGCCTCTGGGGCTACGTAGCGGTCCACAGCAGGGATTCTGGCACCATCGAGGGTGATTATGACGACCTAGCAGACGAACTGGATCAGGACGCAGAATTCTGGCAGGCGGTGGAATCTGAGGGTTGGCTAACTTGTGACAGTGAGGCAAACACGGTAACGGTGCCAGAGTGGCAGGCTCGTTTCTACACTGGTAGCAATTCTGAGCGATGCAAGACATACCGTAAAAACAAGGCTGAAACGAAAAGTGAGCGCGTCGCGAGCGCGTCGCAACATGTCGCCGATCAGTCGCGAGAGTGTCATGATCACATAGATAGAGTAGATAAGATAATAGATATAAAAGAAGAGAGAATAGAAGAGGCCGCCCCAGCGGCGAATCTTTCTTCTGATCTTTTTGAGTTTAAGAAGAATCTACAGGCAGCAGGGATGGAAATTGGTAGCCTTCCTGGCTGGTTGTCCAAAGCCATGAGTAACGGACATGCTAGCACCTACCTGCAAGCATCCCGCGAGTTGGCACACACTGACTTGCTTTCAGGTGACAGTCCCTCTCACTTGGGGAATTTCAAGAACACCTCATGGGTTCAGAGAGTAGCAAATGGGGAGTTCTCAAAGGGAGGCCCGGCACCACAAGCGGAGCCAGAAGACCCGATGGAGCAATGGGTACAGGTTCATGCTGCTGGCAAAAGAATGAAAAGGAAGGATGCCATAGCGTGGACAAAAGACCCAGCCAACGCAGAGTACATTGAGATTTACAAGTCACGGAGCCAAAAGAATGCAGACAGGGACTCCCATCGTGGCGACACGCCTCCAGAAGGCACCCCTCTTCCTGATGCAATCACCCCTCCAGTTCTCAAGAACGCAGATGAGTCTTTTGACACAGCAGCCGCACAGAGGCGTGCTTTGGAGCAAATAGCGGCTTTTGAGAAAAGTAGCCAGGGAGGTTGACAACTTGGTGGACACATGCCAATAATGACCACACAGCACTAGCAAACTGTTCTACCAACCACTGTGGTTGTGAGTTTATTAACAAGACTTCCCGCACCTGTGCTAGCAGGCCCGTCAGCAGTGCTAAACTCCTGCTGGCGGGAGCGGGTTTTTTGGAGGGAATTATGACAAAGGCAGAAGTAGAAAAAAGGCGTGCAGAATTACTGGCACAAGTTCGTGAGTTTGTGAAGAAGGAGGGACAGTGAATATGGAAATACATGCTCCAAGCATTGATCCATTTCGCGTTGAGTTTTCTGACTTGCCAATGGTTGCCGCGTTGCGAAACTGGCAAACGAATTTGCTGACAAACCGCAGCCGTCTGTTAGGTGTAGATGCAAAGCACACAAACACATTACGCAGGGATAATGTGAACATTGAGTGGGTGCAGTTTTTGGCACAGCAAGCCAACGTCATGGTCAAAAGCTATTTCCCAACAAACATTCAGCAACCATTAAAGAAAAAGTGGGAGGCATTTGAGGTCTACAACATGCTTCAAAGAATACTAAAGGCAGGTAAGCCACATGAACTAGGGCCAAGAGTGGGCGGAATTTCTAGGGCTGGCGAACTGTATGTAGAGAGCGGGCTACGTGCTTGTTGTTGGAGGAAATATTCCAGTAAGTGCACTGGCGAAATTGGAAGGTGTGAAGTTGACCACATAATACCGAGGACTCCGCTTGTTGGTTCTGAAGCATGGAAGCTAATTCAAGACGGTTTCAATGTGTACCAAAAAAAGAACTTGCAACTGCTTTGTCGAAATTGCAACGCGTTTAAGAAAAACAAATACAACAAGGATTGGGGGTATCTAGGTGATTGACAAACGAATTATAAACAAAGACGCAGTGCTGTACGTGGAGCGTGCAGACATTGCACTTCAGCATATCAAAGACAGCAGCATTCAGTGTTGCGTTACCAGTCCACCGTATTGGGGTCAAAGAATATACAACGGCACAGAGGGTTGTCTTGGGATGGAGCCAACACAAAAGGAATACATTGACAACCTAGTTTTTGTTTTGGATATGGTCGGTAAATGCTTGAAGAATGACGGTGTGCTTTGGTTAAACCTTGGTGATGGACACTACACAAAAAAATCTACAAACCGGAATGGTGCAACAAACTTAGGCGGCAACAAGGTGCGTGGCGGTGGCGAGTACGCTTTACCTGTACGTTCAGACCCGCACATTAAAGAAAAAGAATTGTGTGGCACCCCTTGGGCTGTGGCCTTTGCATTAAGAGAGTGTGGCTTCTATGTCCGGGATGCGATTATCTGGCAGAAACCTAGCCCGATGCCGGGAGGTGCTGCTGATCGTTGTGTCTCTAGCTACGAAACTGTTTTCATGTTGACGAAATCAAAAAGATACAAGTTCGATAGAGAAGCCATGAGTGAAGACGCCGTTGGTGGTGGCAGGCGTTGGATGCGGAATGTCTGGACTATACCTAGTGCTAAAGGCAACGGTTGGCATTTTGCTAGGATGCCTGAAGAACTTGCCGCACGTTGCATCCTTGGAACAACAGACGCAGGCGACACAGTGCTTGACCCGTTTTCAGGAAGCGGAACAACTGGAATAGTAGCAGTTGCAAATGGCAGGAAGTATGTAGGAGTAGAGAATGACCCGGCATACGCTGGTGCCAGCATTGCTGTTTTTTAATCTTCCCGCCCGCCAGCCGAGACGTTAAATTATGGCGATGCCAAAGAAGCCAAAACACAGCGTGGGACATTTCTCAGCTTTTGTAGAGACAGTAGCAAACGAGTTGTTTGTCGACGCGGAACCGATTGACATCCCGAAGTACACCTATTGTTTTGAATTGTGGGGACGTTTTTGTGTGTGTGCTGTGCTCGATCAGAAGGCCAGCGAGCTGCCGCTACTAGCCCTTGACAGTATTCGGAAGCAGTGCCAGAAGCGATACAAGCGTCCGGTTGCGTTGATTATGTATTTAAATCCAAAGGAATGGTCTTGGGAAAAAAGTGAAATGAGGGTAGTCGAATTATTAAACGAGCATGGAGGGGAAGCGTCATGAAGTTTGGCAGATCATGGGCGATGCCGTCCGCAAACACTTTTGAAATCAAGCCCATTGGCGAGTTAATTGCGAGGCACTTGCACGGTCTCAGCGTTGACCCGTTTGCAAATAAAAACAGGCTGGCGACTGTTACCAATGACTTAGACCCAGACATGAAATGTGATTTTGCTCTGGACGCAAAAGAATTCCTAAAGACTTTCAAAGATTCGTCTGTTGATTGTGTTCTGTTTGACCCACCTTATTCGACGCGACAAATTGCAGAGCATTACAAGCGATTAGGCAAGACCGTCAACATGGAAACAACACAGTCTAGTTTTTGGGGAAATCTTAAAAAAGAAATTGGCAGAATAGTTAAAGACGGCGGCAAGGTGCTTTCTTTTGGTTGGAACAGTGGCGGCATTGGTAAGAAATTAAGTTTTGAAATTGAAGAGATTTTGCTTGTGGCTCATGGCGGCTGGCACAATGATACGATCTGTACCGTTGAAAGAAAACGCAAAACGCAACCAAGGCTTTTTCATTAGCGGAAGCGATGGCGGAACAGTGAGGAAGGATTTAACAAGGAGGAAAGGAGATGGGCGATATGTGGAGGAGTTACACGGACGAACAACTTGGAACGAATGGCTGGCATGAACCTGTTGAGAGGGAGGAGTTAAAGCGGTACGAAAGCGGAGCAACGCGAAGCGAAATGAAAACCGCCTTCTCATTGCTTCCTTGGGATGCCTTACAAGCGGCTGCACAGGTGATGAAGGAGGGAGCCAAGACGCACGGCAAGCACAACTGGAAACAGGGTTTCCCGATTGACGAAGGACTTGATCATGTTTTAGATCACTTAGCCAACTACATGGCAGGCACTGACGATGGTGTTGACCATTTGAGTCATGCCATCTGCGGATTGTGCATGGTCAAGAGCTTCGACCTGAAGGGGGAGAAGTTTAACGATGGCATGTAATGCGAAGACGAAAGGAAAAAACGGCGAGCTCGCCGCCGCCAAAATCCTGAACGAGTTACTGCCTCACGCCAAAGCTCGTCGCAGTCAACAGTTCAAGGGTGACAAAACAGCAGCAGACCTGACCTGTCCTGGCTTGCCAAACATTCAATTTGAAGTAAAGCGTCGTCAGTCAATGAATCTGCATTCAGTAATGAAGAAGTCATTGGGAGATTGTGGCGAGAATGACGTGCCTGTCATTCTGCATCGTAAGGATAATGAGGAGTGGCTGATGACGATAAGGCTGGAGGACCTGCCAGCCGCCATGTTCAATCTACTTCGGGAGGGTAATCCTAAAGGAATCAGCAAGGATGTTGAACCAGAATCAGGTTGATATTGCGACAAGAATGTGGGCCGAGGATGCCAAAACACAGGAAATCTGTGAGGCCATCAAAATAACGCCCAGGAAGTTTGAGTCTTACCGTGCGACGTGTCTCAGCGGCCTAGAGACTCGCCGGAAGGGAACGAACGGCGGGAAGTGGCTTCGCAAGGTGCCTCCGCCCACGCTGGCACAGATTGCAGAACGTGCTGCTGAGATACGTGCGGGCTGGGATCATGAAACTGAAATGCAGCGTCGTTTCGGTGCTAGAGGCACGCTCGTGGAGTTTGATCTTTCCCCGCAGGAAAAACGGAGTCAAACTTTACCAGACCTTATGGAGTAAGCGATACTCGAAACATGAGTTGCTCTGAAGAATGCGTTGCTGACGGTTATGCCTACCAATCGCCTCAGCGGGTAATACGTTTTAATGACTGGTTTGCCACCGTTGCCTTTTTCGCCAAGCCAGATGGCTCGTGCGACAAGGTGCCGCTGAACATGAGTGGCTATAGTCAATTCGAAGCTGTCGTTTTTGTTCGCCAGCCGAGTGAACCGATTGCACAAATCGAAGTTGACACCACACAAAAAAGCGATGGCGTTTTAACTTTCAAGCTCCCTGCTGATAGCGACTTCTTTGAGAAGTTCCCGGCGGCCACATACCGATGGCAATTTTCCATGAGATCAGCAGCAGGCGTTTATAAAACATACATACGCGGCACATACGAGGTGCTTCCAAATGGCTGATGAAACATGCACACCTTGCAATGACGTAATTGACGTCTGCATATCGACTGGCCCGCCCGGTCCTCGCGGTTCGGTAGGAAAAATCACGCAGTTTATTTTCTACCCTGCCGTAGGCACAACTGACATTACAGGCACAGACAAGTCAGGCGCCCTCATGGAGGTTGATCCTGATGGTTGTCTCGTGAGCATCAACGGAGTGATGCTTGAGCCTGGAGCTGACTACACCATTGCTGCCGATGGACTCACGGTTACTCTTTCTGAAGGCATTGTCAACGCCAATGATGTGCTGACTGTTCAGACTTGGAAGAGTGACGAGCAGTCCAGCAATGACGTTCTGGATTTAAAGCTAGACGTTGAGAAGAACACGTCTGATATTGCTGGCCTCGATGTTCGCGTCACTCAGAACGAAGATGACATTGCTGCAATACAAGGCACGGCACAGAACTTCACTACCCGTGACGTAAAAGTATCGGGTGTGAATACAACTCGTGCCGTAGACGAGCCATTGCAGACACAGCAAGACGTGAATGTCCATCTCGACAAAACTATCGCTGAAGCTGAAGAACGCATCGACACTCTTGAGTCAGGCCAGCCAACCTTGGAGGCAGATTTAGAAGATTTGCGAACGGACGTTGACGAAAACACCCAAGGAATTTCAGACACAGCAACCGCACTGAACGATCTCACGGATGTGGTGTCGGACAACGTAGACGACATCACGAGCTTGCAAAATCAAGTCAACAACCTTCCTCCTCCGACTGACATCAGCGAGTTGTCAGAAGACGTTGATGATATTGCCAAGCAGGTAGGTTCGAACACCATCGCCATTTCAAAGAACACGGCAGACATTGCCGCCTTGCCTGAGATGACGATTGACTTGGAACCTCTCTCAGAGGCTATTGAAACCAACGCCGCAGGCATTTCGAAGAACGCATCTGACATCAAGGACATCAAGGGCGTTGATGCGAAGCAGCAGGGTGAAATCAATGACATCAAGGCCGATGTTGTTGAGCTTCAAGAAACCGAGTTTGACCTTACTGGCTTGGCTGTTGTCGACGAGGACAATAAGTTCACTGCTTCGCAGACAATTAAGGACGGCGTGACGATCACAGGATCAAAGGCTTTCTTGAATCTGGATAAAGGTTCGCCTCTGAGCATCAGCAATGGCAACTTTTCAAACTCCGTTGTTGAGATTAAACGCTCAACAGGTGACACTGCCATCTCTCTTGAAGCGTCCGGCCACATTCGCGGCGTGAAGACAGACGCCGATCCTAGCTGTGCTGTCAGCTTGGAATACTTTCAAGCAAATGTGGGTGCTGGTGGTGGTGACGTTGACATGTCACTCTATGCCACGAAACTAGCACTGACCGATGAAGAGAAGGCTCGCATTCTTGGCGATGAAAAGTTGGCCGCCGATCTCGCTAATGCAATACTGACGGAAAAATATAACGATCAAGAACTAAGGAATAAGATATCAGCCGAAGAGAAGGCGAGAGCGTCTGGCGACTCTATCCTGACCAACCAGATAGCCAGTGAGACGCAGTACCGTAAAGAAGGTGACGCAAAGCTCCAGGCAGCTGTTGATGCTATTGAAATTCCTGATGTGAATCTTGAAGGGTATGCCACTGAGGATTTTGTAACAGAAGTAATTGCTGATTTCGCCACCGAAAATTTTGTGGAGGAAGCCATAGGGGCTATTGAATTCCCTGAGCTCCCTGAAGGTTTGGCGACGGAGACATACGTCGCTGAAGCTATTGACGCTATTGAGTTCCCTGCTGGTACTGTTATTTCAGACACCGCACCGACAGACCCTGAAGAGGGTTCCACTTGGTACGACACCGTGAGGCTGGAACTGTTTGTTTTTGCTTCTGGTTCTTGGCTCCCGTCTAGTCCTCTTGGAGCCCGTGTTTCTCAGGGAGAGGTTGTGCAGGCAGAGATACTGTCAAGGGTAGAGGCTGGAGAGGAAGCGCAGGACGAGCTACAGCATAAGGTCAGGGCGCTAGAAGGCGCGGTCGGCGAGCATACTCTATCATTAACCGTGCTCAACTCAAACCCACGACCGGGTGAGTTCAACTTAAAAGACGGGTCGCTACAGCTTACTACCTCACTCTCACAGGCTGACTACATTACACTGTCTCGGACCGACAGGGACGGCAACACAATCGACTTAAACAGGATCACCGAGGGTGATGTCCTGCGACTATCGGATGAGTTAGGGGAAACTGCGGAGTTAAAGATCACCGCAAGCGCTGATGGGGTTTGTTCATACAAAAAAATCAGCGGCGAGTTGGAAGACATCGCAGCGGGCGGCGAACCCTTCCAGACTGCCATTGACTTTGTATTGCTAAGTTCGTTTGATCCCGAAGGTCTTGCCACTGTCGATTACGTTGACGCAAGAGACAACACTAAGATCGGTAACACTGGCGAGCAGATTTTAGCTTCCAGCAATTGGAAAATTAGAGCTCCAGCATCGGCAGAAGGCGATAACGGAAAGCTGTCTTTCATTAACATTAAAGACGATGAGCTTCACCTGTATCACATTGCTGATCCAACAGACGACCACCACGCGGCACCGATTAAGTATATTCAGGAAAACTACGCAGGCATTGAAACCAAGAATGACTTCACGGGGACAAACAAATTTAAGGGATTGACATACTTCGATAGTTCGATCATTTCTAAATCTGATACGTTTATGGAGTTAAAAGGCGACGCCGACTCTGTGCAAAACAGATTCCTGAAACTCAGAGGAAATGCAGACTTCAGAGTTTACGCTTATCCGGGTGACAATAACGACAGCGCAAGGAATGCCTTCAGCATCTTAATGAAGCCGGGCGACGACTACCCAGTCACGACGCTTAACTACCTGCAAGATCCCGTGTCTAACGGACACGCCGTCAATAAGCGTTATC
>WLWE01002667.1_pt1 | contig 11170 bp, 10 predicted proteins | sample 6718301 | NCBI WGS metagenome assembly WLWE01 (sample SAMN12718691, study PRJNA515312) | sponge metagenome | isolation source: marine sponge | host: Mycale hentscheli | place: New Zealand: South Island, Marlborough, Capsize Point | collected 2003-05-01 | reverse complement strand
ATCTTGACCAAATATGTATGTTGATGGTTGTTTCAGCGCCTACTAGGTTGTTTGTGCTGTAATCTATCGCAGTTTCTTCGCCTAAGGTAATAAAAGGGTAGCTGTTACCCTCAACAACCTCGTCATACACGCCACAGGCAAGCGTAGTGGTAATTGCAGACACATTAAGTGCTGTATAAATACTAGATTGTAGTGCAAATTGACCAACACTCATTTTAGAATACCTTTTTTAAACATTGATTGTATCTTTCTTTTGTTTTTCATAAGCGCAGGTTGCATAAAAGGTCTTTCTGTCATATTGACCGTGCCGAACTCTAAGTGCTTAGAATATGGCGCTGCAGATATAATCTGACCTACAACTGTGCCGTTAGGTTTTACATCTACATCCATTGTTATTTGACTTGCTAAAAATCCAGTATCACTAGCAGGTGGTTGATTTGGCGCTGATGCTGTGTGTGTTCTTCTAGGCTCGTACTTTTGATATGTTTTACCAGTACCGCCTGCAAGTATGCTTTTCTTTGCAGTGTTTTGCACCATCATAGTTCCACGAGTTACATACTCTTTGACCTTGTTGTCATCTAGCGTTGCCTGTAGCTTTTTATTAAATGCTTTTAGGTTGGAAATCTTTAGATCAATGCCATCACTCATATCGCAATACCTTCTTCGCAGAGCAATGTTAGAAATCTATCTCTCTCGTCCACATTAATGATGCCGTTGATTGCAAAAGACCTAGTGCCAAAGGTTATCTTGCTGTTGGTGTCTATGTTCTTCATGTAGCGTATCGTGATCTCATGCGTAACCTTTTCCTGCAACATACCCTGTCTGTAGGTGCTGTTAGCGTTCTTGGGTTTGATGTTTGCATAGATAGTTGCTACAGAGCCGAATGATTGTGCTAAACCACCGCCTGCATCTCTAGTATTGGTTGCTCTCTCAACCTTTACCCTATATCGCATCTTGCCGATACTGTTAGCCATCTTAACCGAGAGCCATGAGAGAGGATGAACCCATCCCTCTATGAATTACATAAGGTGCGTACAGCGATCTCAACATTGGGGGATAGGGTAGCTTCGCATCATACATATCACCTCTGTGTTCATAAAGGTAAGCTATGTGTTGCATGATACCTAGCTTTATGGGTTCAGGAATGTTGTATTGCGAGGTGTAACCAGTTACATATTTAACCTCAATGGCGTTTGCTACTCGTAATGCGGTAGGGAATGACTCACCTGTTCTCATTACCACTCTAGCAGGCTCTCTAGCGTTGTCTAAGTAATACTTTGAAGCTGCGAGGGTTGTAGCCACATCCGCATCATCATAGGTCTTAATATGGCTCACAGATGCAACTGGTGCTCTAGGTAATACCACATAGTTTTTGTAGTAGTTTAGGTAAGGACCAGTTCTTACACCTTCCCACAAAGGGTTTTCTATATCTTCAAAGGCATCTAGAAAAAGCGTAAGGGTTTGTGTCATCAAGGCTCTACCAGTATGTTCTTCGCAGAATCGTCTAGCAGTCTCTATAAAAGGTCTTACCACTCTTTCGTCTGTGGCATCATCTACTCTAAGATATTCCTTTACTTCCTGTAGGGTTACTGGTTCTTGTGTGGGTGCTGTGTCAACTACTAATCCTGCCATTATGCTACCTTGTCTAATAAGTAAGAGCCTACGATAACGGCATACAAGCCCCATATCATAGCTTCCATACGAATGAATCTAGCTGAACCTGACTCTAATCTTTTATCTAGGTTCTCGTAACGAATTGCACATATCTGTTCGTGCAACTCCAAAGCAGTAACATTAGTTGGCTTTTTTATCGCCCTTTTCGCTACTGGTTTCTTCTTCGGCGCTATCTTCTTTGTTCGCATCTATACCCTCTAACTCCATGATGTTTTGGATATATTGAGCCTTTGCTGCTTGTTGTGATTTTAAATCAACAATGACTTCGTTATACCTTTGGTTGGATAGCTTTAACTTTTCCTCAACAATGGACAACTCAACAAACTGTTGCTTACCCTCGTCTGAGAAAGAGTCTGCATCATGTGCAACTCCGTCAATGGTTAAAGTGTTTCCGTTTTCTTTAGCTTCTGCCATATCTTACTCCTGTAAAAATTAATATCTTAGCATCATTCAGGTGGAGTTGGGAACTCACCTAAAGGTCTTACTGGTGGGTCTGCATCATCATATACATAGAGTGCTGCAAGAGCATCCACATCTGAGACTGCATCTATCTTAGTTTTCATGCTTGCTGATGCTGTTCTTACGCCAGTTCTGAATGTTGTCCAATCGCTAGGTATTGCTGTGCCTGCTTCCTGTTTTCTTACAACCAACCAATCGTTAGGCTGTAGCATTCCGTAGGCTTGATTTGTTATGACTTGTTTATGTTCTGTCTTTAGAGTATCTAAGTCTTTTGCCGTAGCTGTACCGTAGGTGGCTTTTACCTTGTTTGATGCAAAGGTAAACTCTTGGTTGGTGTTGATGTAGTATTTAGGGTCTTTATATTTGGAATTATCTACGATCACCCTGTACACGCCTATACCTCTAAGCTGTGCATCTGACCATAAGGTCATTACATTTGCAGGGTATTGATTATCCCCTACCGTAATTGCAGTAGGTCTTGTATAAACCTTTTGTACTGTCTCACTGTCTACGAATGCCCACATATTATTATCTTACCTCTATCTTGCTGTTGTTGGAATACCTGTTGATGTTACGAATGGATTTTCTGCAAATGCCATGTAGATGTATGAATTTCCGCTTCCGTTCCATGTTCCATCTGCATAGGCTCGTATTTTGAAGCCATTAGATAAAAAATCTACCATGTCATAAGCTGCTCCTTGTGTTGCGTTATTTGTATTAGGATTTAATCCATCTTTAATAGGATTAAATGAACTTCTTTTATTGTCCCACATATACCAATTTGAAACAGCACTTTTATTTTTCATCATAATAAAAGCTGGTTTAAAGCCAGTATAGACGAATGGACCATTTGCATTTCCATTGCCGACATACTTGCCAAACTTGCTGTAGCCTTGTTTTTCTGCGAAGCAGTAGGCTACATAAGTAGAACCATTTCCATTTTTTTCATTTGAAGTAGCACTACCTAGTCCAAATGTTGTGCTTGAAAAACTAGATAGCACATTGGTTGCACCAGCTTCTGTCAAATTTAATGTGGCTCTTGAAGTGCCATCAATTTGTATATCCCAGTTACTAATACCACTTCTTCTTTTAAAAATAATCCAATTAGGTGTAACTCCTAATCCGTGTCCTACTGTTGAAGATGTATTGCCTGTGCCTGTATAAGTAACAATACTAAATCCAGCATCTTGGTTGGCTTGTACTGTAGAAGTTACATTACCATCATTATTTGTGGCTGTCGTACCACCATTGGCTTTCCATTGCCAACAGACATAATTATAAGCTGAGCTTTGGTTAATCCCTGCATTATTGTGTGGACCTAACCCAAAACCATCAGTATTAAATGAAGTTAATTCGTACCCTGACGCATTTGTATATTCACTAGCATTAGTATTAGATATCAAAAATTTAGTAATTCCTCTAGTTGAATCCCATAAGGTGTGTGATACAGTTTCACTTCTATTTTTAAACCAAAGAAAATCAGGTTTTAAATCGCTGTTACCATCATTGGTAATAGCTTGAGTGCTATTATTACCAGCGTATAAAGCAATCTGAAAAAATGCAGATGGGTCGTCTATATTTGTATAAGCCATTATCCGTACTCCGCTAAGTTTTTAGTGCATAAGGCGTAGTAGCCTGATGGGGGTGCATATTCAAAAGTTCCGTAGCCATTAGCATCACTTTCCGCACTTGAGATTGATGAGACTGTATAACCACCAAAGTTCATGTTTACTGTTCTGTCATATAATGCAACAAAAGGAAATACTGTTTTATCTGCAAGGTTATAAGTTGATAAATTAGCTGTGCCTGAAGAACCAAAAGCTGTTATTAAACTACCATTTAGATATACTTTTATTGTTTGAGTAGAGCTATCTAAATCCAAAGCAAAGCCTACAATACTGTTTGCAACTATGCTGTTAGGCGCACTCGTTGTGCTTTCACTACCATTTGAGTATTGCAAAGTTCCATCTGTGTAAAAAACAACTGATGTGTTTTGCGACTGTGCATTGCCACTGCTTATGTTATCTTCTCCATCTGTTTGCAATCCCATAAAGGTATTACCATTGGCAAGTTGTTTAATTTCCCAATACCATTTTCCTGAAGTTAAACCAAAACTTGCTTTGCCACCACCCCAGTTATTTGCTGCTCCATAAATTTTTGTTGCTCCTTCTGTAATAGTATTTCCATAAGCATAATTATATAAAGGATTAAGCGTACAAAAATTATTAGTAGGTGTGTCAGTTGCTTGATTAGTAGAATCTATATCACTTAATGTTAAATCTCTATTATTCCCTGATACATCATTTCCTAAATTAGAAGCATCTTTATAATCAAGATAAAAACCTTTATTACCATAACTTACACTTACTTGTTTCGGTTTCCAAATGCCACTATCCTCATCAAACTCACCAAAATCAGTGGGTGCATATGCAGTTCCATCAACAAAATGTGTTTCAGCCATATATCCATGTGTGAAATTTCCATAAACACTAGAATAAGCTCTACCAACACTAAAATCTTCTTTACTTACTATATAACATTCTTGATTTTGACTTGGATAAATTTGACTTGAAAGACTTGTTATCCTTTCTCCATTAACATACAGCCTTATTCTCTCACTTTCAGTTGAATTTGAAGTATCCCAAACTGCAAAGAAATGATAATGAGCAGCAGGGTCACGAAATAAAGCATTTGATACTACTCTAAAATTCCAACTACCTGAAACTTTTTGACCAAAGACAAAATCTCCCCCACTTCCCCAATCGCCCATTATATAACTACGATTATTTACATCAGAATAATTATTAACGAAAGAAGCTACACCAGCTGAATTTGTAGAACCACTAAGAGAATTTTTAAACCAAGTTGAAAAACACCCTGTTGTTGTACTGGTTGGTGTTCCTGTCCAAGAAGTATCGTACATATAAGATTGACCATTGCCAGCATTATTAGTGCCATTCCAATTAAACATACAAGAGTTATCAATATCATACCCACCTGATACGGAGTTAGTTCCTGATAAAGCAAGTAGGGACATTAGCTTAGTGTAAGGTTTAGGTTTCTGCCTACCTCTAGCCACTTGCTACCGTTGTAGCGGAATGTGAATAGGTCACCCTTTGATGCTGTTGTTGTAAGAGTTGGTGCTGTGTCTGCCGTGAATTCGTAGGCTGCGTTCCATGTTAGCGTTCTTGAGCCTGTGCCGTCCTGTATAACTAGCAAGGATATGTACTGACCACTACCCACTGCGTTAGTAGGCGCAGAAAGCGTTCTGTTGCCCCCTAGCGTTAGTTTAGCGATTGGAGATGCCGAGACATCCCATGCGACCGTACTGCCGTCAGTAAGCGTAGCTTCCGTGCCTAGCTTTACCTGTAAACCTGTGAGATCAAGCACATCACCACTTACAATCTCTTTGATTGCAGGCGTTCCACTGCCGTCTACGATTAAGGGAAATCTTGCTGCCATATTTTTATACTCCTACATTTACATTACCTGCACGACCAACTACTGTTAGTGTACCACTCGTAATGCTTATATTGGTATTAGAACTTCTACCAACGATTGTTAATGTTTGATCTACCGCAACGGTAGAGAATGAAAGTGTGCCTGAGCCGTTTGTTGTCAATGCCTGTCCGTTAGAGCCGTCAGATACATTCAAAGCTGCAATACCTATGGCGTTGTCTGCAACCTTTGCTGCACTTACCGCATCATCCGCAATCTTAGCCGTAGCGACACTGCTGTCTGCTAAAAGTTCACTTGGTATTACTGTGTTTGCCATTAGGTAACCTCATCCCATTGTTGATCTGTTTCGTTCCATGTATACATATTGCCATCATCAGGATATGCAACTGGACATTCCCATAGGCAAGTTGTTTCGTTTAGTGTCCATGATGGATATGGTTGTGGTTCATAAAAAGCATCTCTACCTTGATCATATGTATGTCCAATGCCTGCATAATTTTTTCTTATAGAGCCATCCATTTTTGTTTCTATCCACGTGCCTGCTGAATCATCAATAAAAGTGTCAAAAAAATCATCATATGCAACTATTACTTTGACCACCAAGCCGTCTACTACTTTTGCCCAATACTTACTCATGCTGTATAACTTCCTGAACTATTAAAGGTGAGAATAGTATCATCACCGCTTGTTGTAACTGTAGGGGAACCTGTTGTTGTGCCTGAATATTGATCTGTTGCCATCCTTAGTATAACGACCCCAGCACCACCAGCACCACCGCTACTTGCACCTTGGGAGCTACCTGCTCCACCACCACTCCCAGTATTTGCTGTTCCTGCTGTTCCATTTGGACTAGCAACGCTTTGTCCACCATTGCCACCGCCACCTGAACCACCTAATGCACCAACATATTGTGTGCTACCATTTGGCATTAATGCACCACCACCTCCGCCACCTGCTCTTGTTACAGACGAACCAGTTATTGTAGATGCAACTCCATTACCACCAGCACCAGCACCACTATCACCTGATACCCAGCCCCCAGCTAACGGAGAGCCACCAAAAGCATCTTGACCCACAGCACCAGCACCCCCTCCGCCACCACCACCATAAAATCCATTACCATGATATTTTGAAAATCCACCACCATATCCTTGGTTTGCAGTTCCTGAAGAATTATTTGTGTTTCCGCCTCCTGAGCCACCCCCTGAACCACCACTTCCACCAGTTCCACTTCTTATACCAGCACCACCGCCTACTGTACTAATTGTGGTTATTCCTGTGCCTGCAATGCTTGATACTGAACCTGCACTTCCATTTGCTGATCCAGTTCCACCTGCACCACCAGCACCAACTGTTATTGTATATTGTGTTCCTGCTGTAAGTGTGATCGTTGATTCAGAAGAACCGCCACCGCCCGAAGTTTCGCTATTGTAAGATGCTCTATAACCGCCAGCACCCCCTGCTCCTGCTCCTGCTCCATTGTTACCTGCTGCACCACCACCTCCGCCTGCAATAACTAAAAAGTCAGCAAGTATTGGATAAGCTTCTGTTGTAACTTTTTTCCAACCACCGCCTACATAAGACTCTATTTCTGTTTTTGAAGTGTTATATCTCACCATGCCATTTGCAGGAGAAGATGGTCTCTGTGCTGTAGTTCCTGCAGGAATGGTTATAGACTCAGTGCCACTAAATGTAGGATTGTCTGCAATCTTTGCAGAGGTAATAGCATCATCAACTATAGAAGCTGTAACAACGGCATTTGAAGCTAACTGATCTGCACCAACGGCATCATCAGCAATAGAAGCTGTTACGACTGCATCATCTGCAATAGTTGCACTTGTGATAGCATCATCCGCAATCGCTGCAGTGGTTACTGCATCGTCTGCTATAACTCTTGATGTGATCTTAGTGTTAGCCATTTATCCCTCTAGCGTTTCTATTCTTGACTTTAAATCGTCTATTATTGTTTGTTGTTCTTGTATAGCTTTTATCAGATATGGTGTCAATTTTCCGTAATCTACTCCATAAGGATTTTTATTTTCATCTTCTCCACCCACGCTTACAGCATCTGGTACTATAGTTTCAAGTTCTTGTGCTATAACGCCGACTTGATGATGTCCACAATATTTCCAATCAAACTCTCTTACTTGTATGTTATTAATTGTTTCTAATTGAGAAGAAGCATCTACAATATTTTCTTTTAATCTCCTGTCTGAGGTTGTATTGAAATTAACACTGTTTCCAGCCCCACCTTGAATTGAACCAGTTACACTGTTGGCATCAGTCATATAAACATAATAAGCACTTGAGGCACTGCTATCGCCTGTAAAAGCTAATCCTAAAATTTTATTAGCAGAACCTACTGCGATATCAGTATCTGCAAAATAACCTGCAAAATTGGTATCTGCGCCAGTGGTTGCTTCTGCGTAAATACCTGTTCCAATTGTTGCACTTTGCCCATCAAAAGAATCTATTTTAATTCCTGCACAATGCCCTGAACCATTCATGCTAGATGGGAAGGTTGGATTAATTCTTAGTCCTGATATTTTAGAATTAGCATTAAGTGATGCTGCAGCATTCATAGTTCCTGTAACAGCAACAATAGAAGCTGTACTATTGTTAGTAGGTGTAATTGTGCTATTAAAAATTGCTCCAGCACCTGAACCACTCACTGTTCTTGTTCCTTTTACCTCTAGCTGTCCTTCTGGTGTGTGTGTTCCAATTCCAAATGCACCATCTTCTAATAGTGTAAATTGTGTAGTAGTTGAAGTCGTTGAGTTGTTTCTAACAAGCAATTTACCGCCTGAATAACTAAATAATACAAATTTACTGTCGTCTGAATCAGTTAATCTTAATTGAGAATGTACTGCTTCAATATCCACAATACTATCAGGACTCGTAGTTCCTATGCCTACGTTTCCAGAAGAATCAATTCTCATGCGTTCATCAAGATTGCTTCCTGTTTTGAATCTTACAACACCTGAACCGCCAATAGAGTTTTGATCTAAAAGCATATATGTTGCAGAACCATCTTCAAGTTTTAAATTAGCATCGCCTGAAGAAACTTCAATATGCAATTTAGCATCTACTGTTGATGCACCAATACCTAGATTAGTTCCATCAAAAGTAAGACCTGACTCACCATTAAGAGTATTAGCTGTACCGCTACCAGTTATAACCCTGTTATCAGCGTTGTTATTAATTGTAGTACCACTAACAGTTGCGAATGATAAAGTTCCTGAACCGTTGGTCTGTAATACCTGTCCGTTGCTACCATCTGATGTTGGATAAGCCAAGCCACTTAATGTGCTAAGACCTGTAACTGTAAAAGTGCCACCGACTGCAACATTGCCTGTGAATGTAGGCGATTCTTCTACCTGTGAAGCTGCCCAAACCGCATCATTTCCATCAGAGGTTAGAACATAGTTTGCAGAGCCTAGAGCCAATGCACTTGGATTGCCTGAAGCATCTCCTACGATTAACTTACCTCTAGCAAGTCCTGCCATCTTAGCCAGTGTTACGGCATCATCATTGATCTTAACTGTGGTTACATTGCCGTCTGCTATCGTGCTTGTGGTTACTGCGTTTGATGCAGGCACATTAACAGTTGTCTGTGCAAACATCATTACTTCTATGGCTGCTGAGTTAGCAGGGGCGGTATCAAATGTTAGTGTTGTTCCGCTTGTGCTGTATGTAGCCTTGTTCTGATAAACACCGTCTATGTATACCTGTGTGTTGTTCTCGTTGTTCGGTAAGGCACTTAATGTATATGCAGTTGTTGAACCATTACCTGTAAAGGCATCTTGTACCATGCTTGTGCCTGATATAGAGGTCTTGACATGGAATACCACGATCTTTCTTGTGTTAGCAGGTGCGGTTGCGAATGTGATTGTCGTACCACTAGCTGCATAGGTTGCTTTGTTTTGGAACACGCCCTCTATAAATACAATAAGGTTATCTTCGCTAGCAACAGAACTGCTAAGTGTAAATGCGGTTGTACTACCATTACCTGTAAAGTTGTCGGTCTCCATTGCAGAAGCGCCACCGCCACCACCTGCGATTGCACCCCACTCGTCTGTGTAACCTTCAAAGCCTGCTGTTGTTGTGTTGTATCTAAAGTAACCTGCTGCAGGACTGCTTGGTCTTTGCGCTGTAGTTCCTACTGGTACATGAATAGCATCTGTGTATGAACCTATGTCTAATGAAACATCAGGCGAAGCGTTACCAATACCTACACGATTGTTTGAACTGTCAACCTTAAGAACATTGGTGTCTATCGTTACATCACCACTAACTGCCAATGAGCCAAGTGTTCCTATGCTTGTTACATTGTTGAGGGTATCTAGTGATGTCTCAAAGTAGGTCTCAAAGTCAGTAAGGGCAACTTGTTTCATAGTGCCGTTGTCATTGACTACGACTCTATCTGCATCAGCTAATGTGGTTGATGTAGCACTTGTATCACCGTCAAGAATGTTGATCTCTGCGGTAGTAGCTGTAACACCATCAAGAATATTGAGTTCTGCTGTCGTGGATGTAACACCATCCAAGATGTTCAGTTCTGCACCTGTGGATGTTATTGCTGTACCACCAAGAGTTATGCCTGTGGTTGTAAGACCTGCAATAACTAAATCTGCTGCAGCATATCCTGTTGCACTACCATTTACTGTTGTACTAGGCGCAGTCTGCGTATCTTTGAATATCTTAAATGTTCCGCTATCGGAAGCATCATAGTAGATACCTGCATATTTTGTTGTGCTTGATACGACATACTTACCATAGAAACCAAAATCTGTAGCGTTGCCAGTGTTGGCGTTTGTTAATCCTGTGAAGTTGTTGTCTGTAACAACTGAACCAGTTTGTGTGGTAGTTCCTGTTACGGTTAAGTTACCGCTTACTGTCAGATTGTTAGAAACAGTTACATCATTTGGCAATCCTATTGTCAAAGTATCTGTTGCACTTACGGCTACATCTACCTCATTGCTTGTACCTGCTACTGTTAAGGTATCGCCACCGCTTATTGTTTGCGTATTTGAGCCGTCAGAAAGAGTAAAGCTAGTTGATATAGCTGCAGTGCTTGCACTTGTGATTCTGCCTTTGGCATCAACCGCTATGACTGGAACTGCTGTAGCACTACCATAACTTGCTGCGGTAACACCTGAAGTACCAAGAGATACAGCACCACTGCTTACTGCAAAATCACCTGTAAATGAAGCCACACCTTTATTGGAACTAGTAGCATCCTCTGCAGAGTAGGTAATAGTTCCTGAACTTTCAGCTACATCTAATCCCTCACCTGCTGCATAAGTAATAGTTCCGCCTAATGCTATTGCTGTGGTGTTACTACCATCGCCAACTGTAATACTGCTATTGGCTAGTTTTGCATTAGCTATAGAGCCTGCAAGTTGTGCGTTAGTTATAGTTCCTGTAAGACTGCTTGTTGGGTAGTTTGTAGCATCAGCTAGATCAAATGCAGGCGTTGCATCAGAAGCACCGAGAGCAAGAGATATTCCGCCAAAGCTAACTGTGGAATTGGCTAATTTTGCATTTGCAATACTGCCTGCTAACTGTGCATTGGTAA
>WLWE01002664.1_pt1 | contig 11178 bp, 8 predicted proteins | sample 6718301 | NCBI WGS metagenome assembly WLWE01 (sample SAMN12718691, study PRJNA515312) | sponge metagenome | isolation source: marine sponge | host: Mycale hentscheli | place: New Zealand: South Island, Marlborough, Capsize Point | collected 2003-05-01 | reverse complement strand
CCAATCACAATTGGCAAACCATAAGTTGGATTGGTAAAGTTTTCAGTATCTGCCATCTTATGATGAATTGCACTTTGTTGAACTTCCACTGAATCACTGTTTTGATATGAAAACGAAGTTCCTTGTCTCAATGGAAGATGGCGATATAAGTTGAATTCATTGTTCGTAGTTGAAAGAGGGTCAGTAACTTGAACATACCCGGGTGTTCCTAAAGCGTTTGCAGATTCAATGCCAGATATTGTTCCATCTGTCTTTGTAACTATAGCTAATGCAGCTTCCACAATGTATTTCAAAGTTGTAGTTCGATTTTGAGCTACAGGTCGCATCATTATTCTTAAATCTTGTGCAGCGGTAAGAGTTTTTCTTTGTGTTCCAAATTTCACTACTCGTGAATCAACTGACGAATTGTGTTTTTCAAGTCCATTTCCGATTTTTTTTTGATAATAAAAGTTAACATTTATTGTTTTCAAACCAGTTCCTCCTGCATCACTAATTTCCCACCAAACATCGTAATCTGTTGCGCCAGTTTGTGGGTCCAATAAAATATTGTAGTTGTTACTTGCTGAATCAAAGTTGAATTTGTTGCCAGCAACAATACCACCTCTTAAACCAACAACATTTTCTTTAAATGCTAAAGAACTACAAGATACATCCCAAGCCCAACACCCCCCTTCAACTCCTCTAGCGTTAGCTAATGCAGTCCATGTTCCTAAAGTTGCTTCTGTATCAGTGTTCCAAACCGGTTTCGTGTCAATGAAGTTGCCCTGCTTCTTTTCAGATTTTACCAACTTTACAAAATTGTTTCGAGATACATCTGTAGATTGTGTAACATTTGCACCTTCACCATATGACAAAAAATTGAATGGAAATTCAGTTGGCTGCCCACTTATTGGACCACATAATTGTTCGTTAATACCTGCTCGCACTCGAAAGTTGGACGCAACACTCAATCCTAAACTTCCAACATCATTTGGTTTTTGTTGCTCACAGAAAAAGCCAAACTTACCAGAATTTGCCGATATATCACAATCCCATGCTCCATTTGTCAAAGTTGAAATTGGAATATTGTTTGAATCATTCATAAAATTGTTGAAAAATGCTTGAATGTTAGTTGATTCTTTTATTTTTATTGGAAAATTTTTACTTTTTAAACTTAAACTCAACATAGTTGGTGCATGAGGTGTGTATCCAATTCCGTCTCTTGAATTAACAAAATCGCCGCTTCCGTAATTCAATGCAAATGTATTTCCACCAGCCGCAATTTGAACTTCATTAACAGTCAATAACTTACGATTAATGTGACTTGATACCAAACAAATTTCGGCATCTTTAGGAATTTTAACACCCTGTGTCATGTAGTTGCTAAAATCTTCAGGGTCATCACCTTTGGAACTTAAAATAATCAAACTCATCTTGAAATAACATGAGATAATTTTTCTCTGCTTTAATATATAAAATGCCTCACTTTGCCAAACATTTTTTTAACTCCAACCAATTGCTTCCCAAACAAAGAAAGAAGCGTGTTCCCCTAAAAGTTGATGATTTTCAACCTAAAAAACCCATTTCCCCTCAAGAAATATTTGGTGATTCTATCAAAGTTAAAAAAGTTAAAAAAGACAAAAAAAAGTAATCTTATGTATAAGTAAAATGAACTCTACTATGCCAAATACTTCAAACAATCCTTATGCATACTCTACCTATGTATTGGCTACTATGTTTTTGGTCAGCGAAGTTTTGCCATTGCTCAAATCCAAGTCAAATGGCATGCTTCACGCTTTACTTTGTGTTCTTCGCGGGTCGAAATGCCTCGCCACAAATTTGGAACAAAAAGTTGCAGCTGTTGTTGAACCTTAAATATTAGTTTTTTTCCTTTTTCGAAGTCGTTGTCTTACTGTCGACGCTCTTGCTTGGGGACGAATATATACAGCCTTCCTTTTTGGTTTTGGTGGTTTAGGCGGTTTTGGCTTCGGTTTTGGCTTCGGTTTTGGCGGTTTTGGTGCAGCTTTTTTCTTGAACTTTCGCCAAGTAACACCTTGCTTAAAAAACTTGGTCTCCTGCTTAACTTTTTTAGCATTGTAGCCAAACTGCGTAGGGTAGGCTATTGTTACATATTTCTTTGTTATATTATTCACGTATCCCTGAAACCATTTCTCTGTCCCGTCGTCCAACTTCCACAAATACTCTATGTGCTCGTAGTTGTCTGGCAATGATGGTTTGTCAAAAACTCGCAGTGGTTTTACATTTCTACTTCTTCTTTTTTTTATTTTGTTCGGTGTGTCTTGAAAGTAGTTTCTAACACCACCCATGGTTGTAATAGTCTTTATTTCTTTGATAACTGCTTCCGGTCGAATTCCATTGTTGTCGGGTCCTTTTATTCTTTCACTTCCTCTAAAGTTTCCTTTTCCTCTTTCCTCACTCAACAAGCCTTCTCTTTTATACTTTGCTTTCAAATATACTTCAACTTTATGTATTTGGGATTGCGTTGAACTTACATAGTTGGCCGTTCCATCGTCGTTTGAATTGTTACCATTGAACTTTGTAATGCCACAAAACCATATCCATACCCCGTTGCATTCACCAGCCTCATCATTCGTTCCATAAGTTATCTCATAACTCCGAAGTCTAGCATATGAGTTGCCCGTCTTTTCGCCAGCAATTCCTATTTTGAAGAATCTCCCTGCATCCAAATTGGGTTCAACTATGTAAAAAACTCTTGTGTTTTTCGTTTGAGTAATTGTGCTTTGCTTCAATAAAAAAGTGCTCAAGTCTTCACCGCCATCTTCAACTATGTTTCTCATACATTATAAAACTATTTTATTTTTATTTAAACATTGCATTATTTATAATATAATGTTTAAATCTCTCCCCATCGAACTTTACTACAAAATTTTGAACTTCGGCGCTGTTGAACCGCCACACTTCGTAGCATACAAAACTTCAACAATTCGTCCGATTTTTTCATGCGAACTTCAATCAAATATTTCTCCGGGTTCAATTACTTTAATCGAAGAAGACCAGCTAAATACCGACGAAGCTTACTACTTATTTTTACTTAACCAAGATTTATAAACATGTTCAACAATCCTTTTTATTAACTTTTCGGGTATAATTGAACGGGTAATTCGGCTTCTTCTTTCACTGTAACCCCATCGCTTTACAGAGTTCATTCGGTCAGGCTTCTCGTTCCAAAGTTCAATGTTGCTCCACAAATCAGTCGCTTTTTGTATGTCGTGACCATAGTTGCTATAGAATACTGTGGTTTGATACGGAAGTTGCTGCATTGGTTCAAAATACCGTAGTCTCCCTCTTGGGTTTTCAATGCAATAAAAAGTTGGTTGAAAGTATTTGATTATCTCCAACATTTTCAAAATTAGTTGATTGCCAACTTTTGCCACTTCTGTTTTTGGCAACAATCCTTCTTTCAATGTTCGATGCACATGGGTAGCCCTGCTCCAACTAGTGCAATCAGGACTTGCCCAAATGATGTTAAAGTAACCCGGCGCATATGCCTTGTAGTTCCATGTAAGAATGTCCTCACAAATAGTTGGATTATGCTGTGTATCGATGTCCAGCGTTGTCATACGGATGCCATAAAGTTCAGCTATTTTCGTGAATGATTTTGTCCCACAAAATAGTTCCAATCCTCTCATTTATATATTTACAATATTTTTATTTTCGTTTTTTACTTTTTACCAACAATTACACAGCAATAACACAAATACCATTATTTATGATGTTTGTGTTAAAAAGTATTTTTGTAATTTACTGAAAAAAAGGCACTCGCTAGGGCGGTTTTTGTGTGAAACGGCGGTAAAAAACGACGTTTTTAATTCTATTTTCAAATATGAAAAACATACATATATAAAAGTTTTGAAAATAGAATATAAAAAGGCCGCCTTTACCCGCCTTTCCGCCTTTTTCCGTCTTTTTATAAAAATATATAATTTTCAAATATTTAGTTATACCCGGGAATCACATCGTTAAACCAATCAAACTGTTGTGCTGTTTCACTGAACTTGATTCCAACAAAACATCCTCTTTTGTTTCTTTTTTTTCTATCACAATTATACTTGTATCCTAAATGTTTAAATTTTTCTTTTATGAATTTAAATTTATGTTCGGGTAAGTCATGTTCTTTTTGCATGAAGAAGTTAGAAAGTTCATATTTTGTAATCACATCATCGTTGTTGCCTTTTACAATGTTAGATTTTATTACGTTTGCCCATGGGTCATTTTCTTCTATGGCTGCAGCAAAGCATGTTTGAAATTTTTTTGGCAAATTTAATTTGCAATTGTTATCATAAAATTGTTTTGAGTATGGTGCAAGAATGTGAAACAATGCTAAACAATTTCTGGTATCTTCAAACATACTTTCAATACTGGAATCTTTCAAATATATGTGATTTTTTTCATCGACTTTTGAACTATCATCTGTAAATTTTGCATCCATTTTTGCTTGGTTACCTCTTTTTTTCGCAGCTTCATCATTTGGAAGATTCAATCCGTTGTTGGAAGATGCTTCAAATTTGAACTGATGTTTCATTTGAATTTCTTCCTGAAACAACGGTTTGACAGCAATTGTGTTGTTTTCACCAATGACAGATTTAAGTCTATTCACATCAATTTTGCTTTTGCCAAACTCTTCTGCAAAAATGAGACGAGTGGGTGTATTTGCTAACGAAGACAAAGATTTTTGCCAACTTGTGTTATCTTTATCGAATAAATCACAACCAACGACTTTAACATATATAGGAAATGCCCACATCATTAAGTAGGACAGAAATGATTTGCCATTGTCACCGGTTGGTCCGTAATAATACATGAACGCCTTGACTATTTTTCCTGTCAATGTAACACCGCGCCACTTGAAAAATCCTTCTCTTGTTTCATCGTCAGGCAATGATTTTTTGATGATATTATGAATTCTTGCAATGCGCGTTTCATCTCGAGTTGAACTATGGTTGTAATCCAAGTATTCAGTAATATACATTTGTCTAGTGCGTGATTCCAACTTGCCTGTTTTGAGATTAAATGCACCATTTTTGAACTGAAACAAATGTCTTGTGTTATCTTCCAAGTTAAACTGAATATTTGCTTTGATGTTTTTGCTTGTGAGTAAGTAATGAGTTATCCAGAGTTGAACTTTTGTCAAAAACGAGTGAGTTTTGAACTTTTTTATTCCTTTCGCAATTTCTTTTTCTTTTTTCTTGTTTTCCTGTTTTTTTTCTTCGTCAACCTCGCTCATGTTTTTATGTTTCCATCCTTGAAATCTATCAATGTAATCATGTTGGATTTCATTCGAAACTAAACAGTAAATGATAGAATCACAAACACTCTGCCCCACTTTCCAAGTATTGTCGTCCTCTTCGAAGTAGCACAATTTTCGATTATTTTTCATTTTTTTATCAGTCAAACATAAAAATCGATTTTCGAATTTTTGAAGAAAGTAATGCCCAACAGTGTCCTCGTCGACGTCCAAATCAGCTATCGGTATAAACTTTTTGCAAAAATTATCAAATTCATATGATGTATCCACGCTTTCATTGTAAGATTCCCAAGCTGTTTTCACCCATTCTTCACCATCATAGTTGGCTCTTTTACTGATTTCGTGAACTATATCATATACTTTTTTATCAGCACTTGCAGCACATGCTCTAATAATACCACCCCATTGTTGTGGATTAGCAATGGTTGAATCAGGGAAATTGTTCAAATTATCGCGGATGGCATCGTAGTCATAATTGTGTGTTTCGGCAAGGGTATCCCCTGCAACGTTTTGCGTTTTTTCAACATTTTTCGTTTTTTCAACATTTTTTTTTGAACTTTTTTTTGAACTTTTTTTCGAACTTTTTTTCACCAAGTTTGAGTTAAAATTAATAATATTTGGATTATATTTAGTTGAGCGTTGATGTTCAAAAACTACATCATTTATGCTTGCCCAACCCCAGAGACCATTCAAATATTCAACACCTTCCTTATCATCATGGTCTGTGCCAAATTTCTTATCAAATACTTGTTTAGTTCTTTTGGGTGTATCTGGCACATCACCTTTTTCAATAAATATGTGTCTCCCAAAAGATTTTGTTGAACTTTTTTTGTAGGGGTGTGTCTTTAAAAGTTGGAGAAATGGATTCGGTTTTCCATCAACATCTTTCAAAATACAATCAATATCCACAACACGAATATCTCTGGTATCGTATGCAATGAAGTTGTAGTTGTAGGGGTCACCATTTTCTTTATGGTCCCAACGCATTTTCATTAAATTTTCATTATCAAAATCATTCATTGTTACAACATCAACATCAAATTTTTTTAATATTTTAATTTTTTTGAAAGTTCCATCTTCAAGTTTTTTTGTTGAATCATTAACATCGATACGTATGGGAAAGTTCTTAATGCCTTTTGCATCTAAAAACTGTTTAATCGGTTGATGTCTACCGTCACTGAAAGCCTCACGCATCTCTTTGGCTAAATTCGCTGAACTTGCCATTTTAGATTTAATAACTTTTTTTTTTCCTTGATTCATCATATTATAATATAGTATGTCAAGTTCTCTTTAAGTCTCTTTCGTTAAGAGTATATTAAGATAAGTATTTGAATATAATTTTGCGAATAATAAAATTATATTAAATTTAAAATCAATTTAATTTTCGTGGCAAGAGCACTTGCTGGCCTTCGTTTTGGGCCGCTTTGTGTATGGTTTCTTGCGCTTCTTCAGGTCTTTCTTGCTTTCGTGGAAGTCTTTGTCACCCTTTTTGGTGGTGTAGTTCGAGTCACCCGGGTGTGTTTTGCTTTTTGTCTTCGATGACGAAGATTTTACTTTTTTTGTCGAACTTGATTTTTTTGGTTTGTATGTTTGTTTGGCTACACTCATTGCTTCTTTGTATGATATTTTGTTCTTCTTTGCTGTCTTTTTTACATGGTCTATCCAACTTGACATTTATATTATTTGTTGAGAAAATATTTTTTTCTAAAGAACTTTTTTTTTTTTGTAAAAATTTTTGATGTTGTGAAGTGTTGAAATGTCGATTTTTGTGAGCATATGTCCATTTTCCACCACATTCACATGATTTTGGCTTTTTTCCTTCCAATTTGCACTTCAAAACACGCTTTTTTGCCTTCTCTTCGTCAAAAACTGACGATTTGTCGTTCAATTGACCATATTTTTCAATGTATTTGGCTTCCTCCAATCGAAGTGTGTTTGAATCAGTCTCTGCTATCAAAATACATTCGATATCTTCTTTGTTCATTCCACATTTTCGGAAATGTTGGTAGGCTTTGCAATTGTAGGAACGGCGTTGAGAGTTGAAACATTCACTCTTGTGTTCCGCTTGCCTGTAGGAAAGCCGTCTTAAAGTAGAACCAACATATATTTTCTCGCAATTTTTACATGGTATCATATAGACACTTGGCATATATAATAATAAAACATATTTATTTTTTTGTATAGACTTGTTCCTGTATTGAAGTTGAATGTCCCATTTGTTGGGCCAAAAGTTCCTTTTGTTTGATGGATGGCGCGTTTTTGAACTTATTTGATAGGAATATGTGCCGTAACATGTTAACACTCACGTTTTTCTGGTCATCACCGCCGAAGATTCGCATTATTAACTTGCTTAACCCATCACTGCTTAATTTCCCGTTTCGAAAGTTCGTCAATAAATATTCTTTTGTTGTGTGGTGCTTTAAAAAAATGTTCAACACTTGGTTTAACTTTGGTGGTATTTCCATCATGAAGTTTTGCTTTGTTTTTTGTGAATTTTCGCCAAAACTGAAGTATTTTTTAACTCTCGACTGAACTACCAAATAGTTGAACTTTTTAATGTCCTCGTCCGTCATTTTTTTGTATTCTTTGTGTTCAACTATTTTCATGTTGGCGTAGTCGAGTCTTCGTGGTGGTATTAATGTATATAAACTTGAAACTAAATATTTTTGAACTGTGTGGTATTCAAGTTTAGTTAGTTTAACTTTTTTTGTGTATTGGCACCTCCTCATAGTATTCATGTAACCGCGTTGAACTTTTAAAATGTCATTCCAACTTCGCCAATTTTCCATTTGTTTGGGGTTGGCCAATTGTTCTTTTTGTTGGGCAAAATAGGCTGTCATTTTGTCGCTCAACATGCTGGTAAAGTATCGATGCATTTTTTTGTATTCTGTTTTACCTTTGCCATCTGGACTCAACAGTATCAAAATGCAACTAATCATCATACGTTGTTTTGCTGGTTTTAATTCTTCTAAATATTTGGTGATTCCTTCCATGCCAAGTTTTCCGTGAATACACTCACCGATTGGTAGTTCGTTGTCCTTATTTAATCTCTCGTTGAGTTGCTTAATGTTTGTGGCATATTGTTTCCAAGTAACTTCTTTTATGTTGCGCCCTTTCATGATTTGATTTTTTAGTTGTTCCATTGTGTATATACATACATGTTATTATTCTTTTAAGTAAGTATAAAATATATTACTATTTTTATGTGTGCGTTATGACTACGCCTCCTCCTCCAGGTCAGTCGGCGGCAACCACGTGTTTCAGGTTTTCTTTTGTTTTTTATATATTTATTTATTTTTCGTCAACTTTGTCAACTTCACCTCTTCAGTTTTCTTCAACTTCGCCAAATTCGTCAACATCACCCTCGTGTCTCTCAACAGCAATAACTGTATCATTTCTGTTTTCAATGTGTTCTTCGCCATTTTCAAATGCCTCTCTTGCTTCAGCTTCGCTATTTGCAGAAACAACAAAAATACTATTTCTTCTGAAATGAATATCCCACAAAGGAAGTTCATCATTGACAACTGGTGAATGTTGATAAATTTCAACTTCGGAAACTTCGGCAACTTTTTCGGCAGCTTCGGAAACTTCGGCAACTTCTTCTTTTGATTCAACTTGTTCAACTTCTTCTTTTTCTTCAACTTCCAAAAATGCGGTTGCTTCCAAAAAACGTGTAATATATTCATCTACTTTTTGCAAGAAAACTTCTAACAAAACTGGGTCAGATGTAAAAATTGGTTGTTCATCAATAAAACGTTGTCTCTGTGTTTCAAAAAAATCAGTAAACATATCATCGGTAAGTTCACTTTGTTCAAGGGCACGAGTAAATTGTTGCATAAATACACGACATTTGAAAGCCGCAATAATTTGTCTATGTCTAGCAACATCTTCGGCAACTTCGGCAACTTCGGCAACTTCGGCAACTTCTTGGCTACTTGGCGGCGTTTGGTGTTCACCGCGGCAAAGACCGCATTCACTTTTTCCGGTCAACTCTTTGTAGCCTTGCCAACAATCGAGATGCAATTGATGACCACATGATAATGTTTTTAAACCAGCTTTCATTTTTTCAAGACAAATGTAACAATTATCAATTTCGGTTTCAACATTTTGACGGTCAAACATTTCTTCTTCGGCAAGTCTCGTCAACCACATATCAAATTTAGTTTTGTCCTTTTTTTCATATTTGGCAGCAAACGCTTTTCGAAGTTTCAAATACGAGTAAAACACAACTCTTAACCGAGCTTTGTTTTTTTCAAATTGACCAAATGGGGTTGCTTTTCTTTCGTCTTCGGGCAACTCTGAACTTTTGTTCCATTGTTTTTTATCAGCTTTTCCGTATTTCCCACGACTCATTGCTTCTGACGTATATAACTTGACCATCAATCGGTTCAACTCCTGCATTTTCATTTCCATTGCCAAAATCATTTTTCTTTCCTTTTGATAAGGGAAAAATGGTTTCTTCCATTTAGATATAAATCTGTTTTTTTCGTCGTCTGGTAAGGAACGCGAAAGGGTAGTTGCATATGAGTGTCCAAATTCCATTGGGTTATTTTTTGACAAACTGTGATTCATTCTCATATATGCATTAGCAATCAAATGAGTGTGCTGTTTAATTAAGTTACGGAGACTTTTATTATCCTCAATGTCCACAACTAATTTATCATAAATGTATTCATCAAGAAATTTTGCGACTTTGACTTTTTCTGCGGCCGCAGCATTTTTGGATTTTTCATTGTTTTTCATTTCACCTTGCGTTGAACTTTCAATAGGTTTAACGGTGTTTTCCAACGTTGATACAGTTGGTGCATTGGTGCCAAGTGCAACGTTTGCATCATGCTCGTGACCAACATTTCCGATTCCTGCGATTCCTGTTCCTGCGATTCCTGTTCCTGCGATTTCTTGTTTTTCATTTTTTTCATTTTTTTCATTTTTTTCGTTGGGTTCTTTTGTTTCGGCCAAATTTGCTTGGTTGGACGGCGGGTTCAACGTTGGGTCGGTCGACGGCGGGTTGGTCGGGTTGCTTGGTTGGGTTGGGTTGTTGGTTGGGTTGGTTGACATGGTTGGTGTAGGTTGGTGGATTTCAGGTTGGTGGATTTCAGGTTGGAAACAGTAACGAACAAAAAATCTCAAACACAGAAATCAGAAAAAACATGATTTTATGGCGGTAAGGCGGTTAGGACGGATGTTTTATATTCTATTCTCTAAAATTTATTATTAAAATTTAAGTTCATATTTAATAAAGGTTTCAAATATTTCGTTATTACCGCCATTTTGTTCAAAACCGTCTTCAACATGTTCAAATACTTAACTTCAGGTAGTTCAAATACTTAACTTCGGGTTGATTCAGGGGGCAGTTCAACTTTGACTTCAAATGAGTTTAGGTTAAAATACTTATAAGTTCAGGGCGGGTAGGGCGGGATAGGACGGGTGTTTCATATTCTATTCTCTAAATTTTATTATTAAAATCCAACTTATTTTTAATAAAGGTTTCAAATATTTCGTTCTTTTCGACCCTACCGCCGTTTAAGTAAGTATTTGAACGCGTAACAATTAAATCTCTTGGCAATGTTCCGTATCACGTCGCAGACCCCTTCTTAAATTATTTGTTTGTTACGATAGTAACAAAGCAAATAATTTAAAATTTTCGTGTCTGGCCCGCGTAAAATCAAACGAGACTTCAGGTCGAACTTGAAAATAAACTTGACATTTTTTAACTTTTTTTTGGGCGTAAATTCAAGTTTTTAACCTATTTTTTACCAAATATCGTGTTTTTTCATAGGCAGGATATTGCTATTATTAGGCCTTTTTCGTAGTGTTTTTATTATGTTTTACGTGTTTTTTAGTTAAAACCGTGTTGAGTTTATTTTACGCGGGCCAGACACGAAAATTTTAAAATTTTCGTGTCTGGCCCG
>WLWE01002662.1_pt1 | contig 11186 bp, 18 predicted proteins | sample 6718301 | NCBI WGS metagenome assembly WLWE01 (sample SAMN12718691, study PRJNA515312) | sponge metagenome | isolation source: marine sponge | host: Mycale hentscheli | place: New Zealand: South Island, Marlborough, Capsize Point | collected 2003-05-01 | reverse complement strand
TATACGTTGGCTTGTAGGTACGTTACTAGCGCCACCAAGGGTGGACAACTCTACACCGCGAGATGCAAAACCACTAGTTGCGTCCCAGTAGTATATAGGTCCACCACGAGGTGCGAAGATAAGGTCTTCGCCAAAGTTAGACTGACTCCAAAGACGAACAGATTCTACGGATGTTCCACCTACACCCCAAGTACCTGAACTCCAAGAACCTGCTCCCCAACCCGTAATTGGAATAGCAAATGCTGTACCTACGTTAATTTGGTACTCCGCTGTGACCGTACCACCACCTGTTGCACTAGAAGAAGCGGCTGACCCTGCGTCTATTGTATACTCATTAGTAGTTGTAGTCAGTGTTATTTGATATTCTCCGTTAAGTGTAAGTCCACCTACAGCACTAGCTCCGCTATATGTAACAAAATCTCCATCTACGTACCCACTATTTGCATCCGTGACGACTACAATAGGAGAACCAGAAGTTGTTTCAAACGGGTTAGTCAGCGTCACTGTATCACGTAAAGGGGTAATATCGTTGTACGCGCCGCCGCTTTCGATGTAAAACTTCAAATTAGTACCTACACCAATCAAGTTCAAACCACCTAGAGTTATCCAGTTCCAGAGTGACCTAGCAACACCTTGAAACGTTGTGGCGGATATACGTTGCCAACCACCTATTTTCTCCGGTGTACCCTGCCTAAAACGAATTTTATCGCACTCGTACCAGCCACCTTCGCTTGTATAACGTGTGTTTTCGCGGTTCACACCAGACTTCAAAAGTAGCTTTTTTAAGGGCATATTACACCAACCAGTCGTATATCTTGTTTGTTTCTTTGATACGGTGGTCTAAACCTGTGTACCCACCGTTAATCCTTTTTGTTAATCGTTTGATGGTATCGTCATTTACACCTTCATCGCATATTTTCCACAGCTTATTGGAGTCAAAAAACCATATAGCTGTTTCCATTGCGTAGTCTTCCTCTAGTAAAGAGGGGTCTTGAATTACTTCTGGCTTGCCCATGTCTGCAGCGAACGCTTTGACGTTATCATATCCGGTTAATTGGAGAAATCCGCGGCCTATGTATAGACTGGCTTTTTGCTTAGAATCATTACCCATACGACCAAAATACACGTTTTCCGCCAGTGCTTTTGGGTTACGTTCGTACGGCTTTGCGCTTTCTTCAGTAGGGAAACGACTAGGCCACACCTTCATCATAGCCTCCGCACTGTAGTTTAGGTTCTCTCGAGTGTAACGAAACGTACCGCTCTCATGCACAACCTGACCTAAAAGGTGCGCGCCGCGTTCTGGCGACAGTTCGTAATGTGATACAATGCCGCGTGCTGTATTAGGGCCAAACGCCCCATCTGCGGTGCACCCACACTTTTCTTGTAGTATCTTTAACGCGTTGCTCATTTTATTCTCGCCTTCATAAACAAAACTAACCCGTAAATAACGAGTCCAAAAACTGTAGCCACGGCAACATCTACTAAGTGTTCCCTCATGTGGTATATAAACTCTATACCCGCTTGGACATCCCCCTGACTAGCGGAAGTATTTACTTCTACATTCTTAGTACCGTTGAATGTGCCAATGGTTTGCTCCATCTTATCTTCCGCCAATCATGCCATTATGGTCACGAGTTATGTATTTTAGATCGTTCTCTACCAAAGCCACACGTTGCTTGATACTGTTGATAGCACCAATGGTCGTCGTCAGCCCTGCAAGCTCATCCCACAGATCATCAATCTCTTCAAACGCATGATTTAGCTCGGAAGCGTTAGCTTCTACATCTCGCTTGAGGTTTATATTGTCTTCAATAGCCATACGAGAACCTAACTGACTTACAGTCTCCTCTAACCCAGATATTGTTGACGCCTGTTGAGATACCCACCAAACGCCTCCTGCTAATTGAACTGCCATCGCGGCGACTAGCGCCAGTGGTAATTTAACATTTTCCATTATTTCCTCTTAAACATAGCGGTTGCCCCGCGCACACCAAAACTCGCTGAAATTGCGATACCTAAACTATAAAAATACCAGTCGGGCGCTTTGGAAAGCTGCTCGAACCCTTTGTCAACCCAACCCTCTGTGCCCGGAATAAACGCTAAAACAAGGGGAATCGACAGGACAATTACGAACCATTCGTCTTTCCAGCTTGATTTAGAACCCTCTGCCATAATGCGCTCCCAGTCGGCAACGCTTGTCTTTTCAGACAATAATATCTGGGCTTTAGCTTTCGCCTCTGTGAGCTTCAACTCTGCGGATGCGGCGTTCTTATCAGCTTTGCCTTGTAGCCAAGACCCTGCGAGATTTGCTACCGGACCTATAAGTGCTTGTATCATGGTGATCCCGCCCCTTTACTGTCATTCGACTCCTTACCCATCCATATACCGAACGATCCGGTAAAGGCTCCAGTTACGACAGATATTAGCCCCGCCTGCGATACCGACAGATCAGGTTGAGATAACGCCCATTCTAGGCACCGTATATACATAACGGTTGTTACCAACATCATCAGACGTGGTAGAACTTTCCATTTATCAAGTTTTGTTGCCATCACGTTTTCCTTTCTCTAACCACGCCTTTGCTATACCGCTGTGATGCGTTATTATAACTATTTTTCCGTCTTTGTCACATACAATGTATTTTCCTAGTCTATTCTTGTATAACGTCACCCGTTCGCCAGTTTATCTACGCCCCATATCATCGCTGCAGTTCCCGCTATAAAAACTGTAACTCCTAGCACTAATGAAACTCCCCAGAACAACCTATCCCTAGCTGCGGCTTGTGCTTCTAAAATGTCTTTCTGACGTTTTCTAGCTTCCGCCTGCTCTCGCACGACCAAATCCCACATGCCGGGTGGCCCATACAATTGGCAATGAGAGCGAAGAGTATCCATAGCTTCTTTATGAGCCATTTTAGCCTGCGCTATAGCAAACCCTTCTTCCTCTGAAGAAGTCATACGACCCAATGGGCCTTTATGTTTACCTTTTTCTGCGAGGTTGATGTCCGCTTCTAGTTTGGCTAGTTTGCCAAAATGCGGCATGAGACTGTTCATGTCTTTACCCGCTTGGACCGCGGAACTAATACCACTTGCTATTTTAGTGACGGCTCCTGCTAGGGCTAAGACTTCTATCATGTTACCGCTCCATTAAGCGATCTATTTTTTCTTCAAGGCGATCAAACCGCGTAACGATTTGACTCATAGTTGTGGCTCCGTCTAGTTTATTGACGTATTCTTTTGCCATTTCTTCCCTTGTTTTATTCAAGAGAATTTGAACGCGCCCAAGTTCGGCATGTTGTGTTTTTATCCACCAGCTCAAACCACCTATTGCAGTGGTTAAGCCTAAGTTTATGAGCGCGTTCATTTCCATTCTATTATTCTTTCTTTAATACCTATTAGTTGCCGTACCCCCATAACATTAGGAAATTCGTTGGACTTGTATGCTCCCGTTGTCACCATAACGGTAATTTATGTGGGTATTTGTACCGTCTCCAATGTATGATGCGTATAGGGCATCGGATGAATGGGAGACAGATGGAGTGTAGTTAGTTCCATCATACAATGTGAACCCACAGTTCTGCCGCCCGGTGTTGTCCACAGGATTAGCCCGCCAAGTATAAGCACAGGCACCGTTGTTGGCTCCTCCTAGAGTTCCTCCGATGTTGGAAGCCAAAGACGTGTCAGCATAACCCGAGCCACCGCCTGCACCGCCTGCACCGCCGGGTTCATTCTCATCGGCAGCGCCGCCGCCACCATAATACCCGCCACCGCCACCGCCTGCAGCGTTCTTGCCTTCAATACCGCCGGGGTCTGTATCTAAACCTATCCCGCCGAACCATAGACCTCCATCTCCTCCGTATTTAACACCATCTTCTATGGCACCAGCGCCGCCAGCAGTAAGCGTACCTCCTTGCCCAGCGGTATTAGCTGTGTTAGTATACCCACCTTGTTGGCCATTAGTGTTAAATTGAGCGCCTTGGCCCCCGGTGTTAAAGTTTTGGTCAGTAGCACCGCCACCGCCGCCCGCTACTAGGATACGATTGTCGGTTGTTGAATTAGCTGTATAACCATTCAGCCTGATATCAGTTCCGCCGCCGCCTGAACCAGAATACATGGAATTTTCCCCTTGCGCGCCAGCCGCGCCGCCGCCATTCCAGCCTCCGGGGTTAGGATAATACCAAGCGGGTGTAGTGTTCGCGCGTGTAGCGCCGCCTGTGTAAATACCGCCTTGGCCTATGGTAAAGTATACGGTGTCTAAAGGACTTAGTGTAATAGTCGCGTTAGCAAGTCCCCCGGGAGCACCCCAACCGGGATCGGCGGACCCACCACCACCGCCTCTAAGGGTAAATGTATAAGACCCCGCTGGGAACCCAGTTACGCCAAATATTTTACCCGGTTCCGGGTTGGAGCGGGAGTTTTCTTCTGGGTGAGTCTCGTATGTAAGTACATCTGAAGTAGCTACACCGGGTAGCCTATTAGACCAAAAAGATGGAGTTGCGGACCCAAATACCGTCTCCCACCTAGACTGGGAACTACCATATGACCCAAATGTCATGGGTCTGAGTGTCCATGTAGCATTCACAGCCATATTAAACAAAGCAGGAGCGCCGTCGCCGCCACCGGGATTAAACCCACGGGCCGAGCCACCTCCGAAGGTACTCAACATGGGAGCGTATAGAATCTGCGGTTTTTTAGGGATAATTAAAGTCATGTGCTATACCCCCTACTTACGCGTATTGCGTCTGGCTAGCCAGAACAGTGAACGCTGCTGACGCTGTTTTAATGATCGTGAACGTATATACGTCAAGACTGTCAGCGTTGCCTGCTGTCGGAGCAGAGCCGCCAGACCACTCAGGCGTGACCGTCGAGCCATCTATTTGATAAGCATTCAGGTAGTAGGCCGTTGAACCTTGCTTCATGATCACAGTACAAGTCATACTCTGACCTGTGGACATGATACTGTTCAGTGTAGTTGAACTATCGCCACGGAAGTTTACAGTACGGTTTGCCGTCTGGTTTGCCGTGAAGTTAATAATCGCTTGATCCGCCAAGTCAAAGTTTACTGTACCCGTGGTAGACGTACCACTGGCAACCTTCTCTTTAACTTCCTCAATGTCCAACGGGCCATTAACAGTTGCCCCATCAGCAACCATAGTACCATTAACATTTGTACCAGTGCTTGTGGTCTGAAACTTGTTGGAGTTGTCATAGTAAATATTAACTGCGCCATTCCCGACAGCAGTAAGCATGTTTTCAGCATTACTATTGTATGTAAGAGATATCTCCGTACCATTGGTGTCTAGGTAAAGATTACCAGTACCCGAATCATGTATATGAGAGTGGGAACCACTGTGGTACATAACTAAGTCTGCACTGGTGCCAAACCGTAACTCTTCGCCATCAGGAAAACGAACATTTCCTGCGCCATCCGCTGTGACAACTTTTGATGTTTCAACAACGCCCAACGTCGTGATGTCGTTGTAGTTGATCTCAGCAGCCGTGGCCGTCAAACCAAGGTTCGTGAGCGCCGTCGCTGCATTATCCAAGTCAGACAAGTTGTTTGCGGCTTGTAGATCACCAGTTCCCGCCTGCGCGTCAACGTAAGCCTTGATTGACTGTTGTGTGGCCAGACCTGCAGGGTCATCAGAGGACATGTTGTCCTCATCCAATATCGAAGTGACCGTGACTGTACCCGCGATATTAAGACTTGTGTTGGCTGTCGCTGTGGTAACTGTAGCGGCGGCAGGGGTTGAACCACCAATAACTACGCCATCTGCTGTACCGCCATTGATGTCGGCTGTTGTAAGAACCGCTGAAGGGACTGTGACAACCCCCGTAGAATTTGCGATAGTGGCGGCTGTTGTACCATCATTAGCTGAGATAGCCCCAGTTTCCACGTCCGTAGCGTTGACTACATCATCTTTGAGTAACACGCTGTCAATTGTGACACCAGAACCCGCTGTAGTCTCATCAATAGTATTTGTAGTAATCTTCTGCCCGTTAGCGACGAGGATGTCGTTGGCACCAGACGTGTTACCATTAGCTAGAATCTCAGAAAGTGAGTCCGCTGTAGCAACCTGCGCATCTACATATGCTTTAATAGACTGTTGTGTAGCTAAAGATGTAGCGCTATCTGACGCCATATTATCTTCGTCAAGAACGGCTGTGACTGTTGTGCTAGTGCCCAACTGTAGAGATGTTGTGTGAGTTACGGCTTCTACAACGTTTGTACCGTCACAGAATAAGAATGTGGTACGTCCGTCAGGAATAAGAATGCCCGTTCCTGTAGAGGTCTTGACCGTGATGTTTTGACCCGACGCGTTCTTGACGATGTAAATTTTAGAAGCTGTAGGACAGATAACCGTACCAGCGCCAGTCAGATTTGTGCCTGTGTCGGTAAGCTCAAGCATAGCGCAGCGGGACTCAGAAGATGTACCGTCCGCTGAAGTCAACGTATGCGAGTTTGCGGACCATGTATTAACGACTGCCCGGCCAGCGACGGCCTGTTCGACCATAGATGTGATGTTGTCGTTTACTACGTTACCCCATGTACCACTGAGTTCTCCTTGAACTGGTAGGGCAAGTTTAAGTATTGGTGAATATTGAGTTGTCATGTTATGTTCCTTACGCGGCTATATCTTGCCAATTTGGGGTTTGTGTTTCAGTTACGTCTTCCCACTCGGGAGTTTGCGCACTGGCGATGGGTGTCCAATTAGGTGTTTGGTTATCATCAACCTCGCCCCATACGTTGACGAAACCGATAATTCCCGTAGCTGCAAGCCCTGTAACAGATATATCTGCGTTAGCTGATGTGGCTACAGTACCAAGTTCTGCGTTCCCTTGCAATCCCGTAACTGAAACTACAATCTCAAACGCGATAAACACGTCGCCTATAGTACCTTCGGCTTCTACTCCCGTTGGGTAAACTGTTATACCCAGTGACAGAGCTACGTCACCTATAACGCCGTCAGCTTCTACACCTGTAGCCGCAACATTAGCTTCGGCGTCTACTGTAAGATCACCTACAACGCCGTCAGCTTCTACACCTGCAGGTACAACATCAGCCGCCGCGGTAGCCGTAACTGTTCCTAACGCAGCTTCAGCTTCTACACCTATGACTACTACATTAGCTTCAGCGTCCACTGTAGATGTACCGATCTCACCGTCAGCTTCTACACCTGTAGCGAGTATATTGGATTCTGCATCTACTGTGGCTGTGCCGATTTCACCATCAGCTTCTACGCCTATAACTAATACATTAGATTCTGCATCTACTGCGGGTACACCAATTTCACCATCAGCTTCTACGCCCGTAGTAAGAGCAGCGGCTTCCGCGAAAACAACAACGGTGCCAAGTGCTAAAGCTCCAGCCACACTGGTGAGCTGTATGTCCGCCTCCGCGTCGATCCCTGTAGTACCAATACCGCCCGCCGCGGCCACGCCATCTGGTGATGCGTTTGCAGAAGCAGATACGACTACAGTAGCACCGCCACCCCAAGCGTCAGCTCCCCAAGCGTCAGCTCCCCAAAAATTATCTGGTCCTACGCTACCTCTAGCTTCTACACCTACAGGTAAAACATCAGCCGCCGCGGTAGCAGTAACTGTTCCTAGCGCGGCTTCAGCTTCTACTCCTGTCAGATATTCTACTATACTCAGTGACAGAGTTACGTCACCAACATTACCAGTCGCGGCCACTCCATCTGGTGATGCGTTTGCAGAAGCAGATACTACTGTAGTCGTATTGCCATTCCAAACACCAGCGCCCCACGCGTCAGCGCCCCAGAAATTATCTGGTCCTACGCTGCCTCTAGCTTCGACACCTGCAACGAATATCGCAAGCTGATCCGTACCCCAAGAAGTCTGACCCCAGTTACCTCCACCCCAGCCAGAATTTAGCTGAGACGAAGGATTCCCGGCCCAAGAATTTTGGCCCCAAGCGTCAGCTCCCCAAGGTTTGTCGGTACTGGACATACACTACCTTACGGAGTAGCTATGCGTACTATAGCATTAGTAGCGTCGGCTGCTGGGAATTGTACTGTAAAATCACCTGCAGTAGAGATTTTATCTCCTCCGAAATCCAACACCGCGACTGCTGGATTTGTACCACCAACCTTGTATATCAACGCACCCCGAGCTGTAATCGTAGCATCGGTCCACGTTGTATCTGCAAAATCCAAAAACGCCGTAGTACCTGATGATGTGGGGCTAGCGGCTATAGTAAGTGTATTGCCCCCGGCTGTATAACCATTGCCAGTAGCCACTTCATTTGTTGTAGCGTACGCTGTTGTAGCCGCGCCTAACGTGGCTGAACTGGTAAACAGCGCTATTTTAAAAGTTTGTGACGTATCGCCACTAAAATCCATCTCGCCGTTCAAAAGAGCGACTTTGAAGGATGTGCACATTGCTTGAGTAATTGCCATTTTAGTCTCCTTAACTTACTGGCACTCGGAACTGTCCCGAGCGGTATGCGTCTTCACGTAATTTGCCGTCTCCGAGAGCCTTCAACAGCGTTATAGATTGCAAATACATTTTTTCGTACATCGCAACAATATCAGGTTCACCTTTCATAAAGCGAATAGCCTCAATCAACGCGCCATTAAGTAGCGCAGAATCAAACTCTTCTCCAAGCCATGTAGTACCCGCAGTGACGATTGATTGTGGGTAATACCCATAATGAAGTTCCGAAGTATACCCCGCATCTGGAGTAGGGCCGACAATAAACGTGTCGTCGTCAAAATATGCGTAATGCTTGGGTAACCCTGTAGAAGTAGGACTAGGGTAGGCTTCTCGCATAAAGTTAACGTCTTTGTTTAACAAGAAGTGATAGTTACCGCTGCCGTCCACTACAGCTAGAGAATACGACCATAAAAAATCAGATGGCGTAGACAGGTACTTATTATTAGTAGAGAGTGTACCTGTCACGTTTCTACGCAGCGCAGGTATCTGCACTGAGTTGTATATTTTCTGTTCAGCCTGCTGTGTGAACATAGCGAGCTGGTCATCTGTAAACGAGTTCTCGCAGATGTCTTCAATGTTAGTTTTCAGCTCGGTATAATTCATAACTTACGCCATTGGCCCCCGTGCGTACAAACCCTTGGTAGCTGCGCCCGTGCCGCGTACCTTGATTTTACCACCTTTTTTGTAGGCTGTTTGCATAGCCTGACCTGTTTTCTTTGCTTCTTTGGCAGCGGCTTTTTTACCTGCTGTGTCGTATCCAAACATTTTATTTCCAACTTTGGGCATTACGCACCTCCTATGTTATACTTACGGTAACTTGGCCCACCTGACCAGCACCTACTAAAGTGTTAGGTGTAAGCCCAAATGGGTCATCACCTCCACCAACAGGGTTCCATCCCCACTGAATACCACGACTGCTATAATCTCCAGACGGCCCCAGACTTTGATCGGGGCGCGGGTTCCGTATAGCTTGCGGATCGTTAACTGGGTATTCCCCGAGACGTAACTGTGGTTGGTCTGGACTCCAACACTCTCTGCACGCCTTAACATTTGTATCTCGTCCTTTAACAAACAGGTTTTTAAGCTCCCGTAACTTGTACTGGAACCCACACACATCACAAAGCGCGATAACCTTTTGAGAAGATGCGAACTGGTTGCTCATTAACGAATCCTAGCTATTCTAGGGACAAATCGTTCGGCTGTCTTCTCTCGGTCTTCTCCTGCAGCAAGCTCATACTGCTCATCGTACACAGCTTTTAGCATAGGAATACGGTCCACCAATTCAGGAACCTTCATGGCGATATGGTACGCCAGACCTGCGACAAGGCAGGGGAAAAACCGGAAATTCATATCGGCGGTCTGTACGCCGGACCCAGCGTCTTCCACACGGCGCATACGCCAGTAATACAGCACGTAGTCGTTGTTGTTCGGCACAGGCCATACATTTACATGCGGTGCGTCTCTCAACCGTTCTACATACAACTGAATAGGACGGCCTTGTGATAACTTGTTAGGTATAGATGCGTACGTGCTTACACTGATTCGACTTATAGTAAGATCGGCTTGTGTGCTTACGTTACCATTGTTGGTACGTATTTGATGTTCAAGCAAATCAATAGTATCGGCTGGTAAAGCATACCTAGATGTACCGGATACTAAGTTAATTGTACCAGAATCAATCGTCCACATGTTAATACCGCGGTTCTGCCACTCAATAGTCATCAAATTCATAGAACGTCTAGCGGTACGCAAATCGTACCCAGAACGCATCTCACGTCCCGCACGTTCCCATGCTTCTTCCGCGATCTCCGTGAAGTCCATATTGAACGCTGTGGTGCCTGATGTCGTCATTTCTTACGCCTTTTCGTAGCAGCTACACGTTTGGGCTTGCCTGCTGGTTGACCTAAACGCTTCTTCTGCGCTACCCGTTTACTCTTCTCGGTCTTAGTCATTTCCCCGCTAGTTTTCGGAGTTTTGCTAGAAATTCGTTTAGTTGGTCTACAGTACGGAGTACCACGACTTTCACCTTTTTTACGACCACACGGCTTACCTGTACTAACATCTTTCCAGTCCTCCTTGAACCAGCGTTTTAGTGCAGCACCTTTTGCGGTCTTACGAACGGCCATTACTTCCCTGCCTTTTTCTTCCTACACTTAGCAATAGCTCCACTAGCATAAGCACTAGGGAACACTTTATAACTCGCCTTCACCTTGCGGTAACATGCGTCTTTGACTGTGCCGCCCTTCTTGTAACCTTTGCTACAGGAAGAACAGCCACAACCGCTGGATTTGTAATACCTACGCATCAGCGCATCTTACAAACTTTGCCGCCACGAGCCATGCCGTAGCCACGAATTTTACCACCAGACTTCATCTTCTTAACTTTGCCGCCTTTTTTCATAGCGCCTTTGCCGTCAGCAGCATAGAACGGAACTTTTTTACCGTTCTTTTCGACCATCTTCAACGCTCCGCCAGACTTCATGCCCATAGGACTTGCTTTTTTCATAGCGGCTTCGCCTTTACGAATCTCTTCGTTTTCACGGCCTTCCATCATCTGCATACGGTTACCACGTTCTAACGCTGCAATCTCTTCTGGAGTAGCATCCATACCTCTTGGACGCATCTTAGGGCGTGGTGAACTCATAGGTGCACCGCCCATTTTCTTTTTGGTTTTTAGACCTTTAGGTCTCATTTTAGGTCGCATTCCGTTCATAAGATATCTCCTAGCCAT
>WLWE01002661.1_pt1 | contig 11188 bp, 12 predicted proteins | sample 6718301 | NCBI WGS metagenome assembly WLWE01 (sample SAMN12718691, study PRJNA515312) | sponge metagenome | isolation source: marine sponge | host: Mycale hentscheli | place: New Zealand: South Island, Marlborough, Capsize Point | collected 2003-05-01 | reverse complement strand
TCGCACTCATGAACGGAGTGTCCTCAGGTGCGATGTTGTAGATGATGTCAGAGAGGTCTTCTCTGATACCACCCGGAGGCGTAGCCCGACCCGGGCCTAGGGCGGGATAAGTTTCCCGTGTTTTTGCGATTACTGCCATGATAAAACTCCTGCCTTAAAGAAGGTCTTCTATTAGTGACGCTGCTGTTTTAACGTCCCCTGTTTTTTTAAGTGATGTCATCTTTGCAGTACGTTTTTCCCGTGACGCCTTGGTGCCTTTACCAGACCCCGGCTTAACACGATTGGATTTTGACTTTAATCTCTTGGGTTTGGCGCTCATAATTTCGTCATACTTCATAGCCTTTAACAGAACCTGAACAGATCGGTTGTCAACTAGGTTGTCAACTTCTTCTTTTTCAAATCCTAGGTTACTAGCATAACCCCTTAGTTTGCCTGCCAACTCTGTCCTTGCTTCTGGATCAGACCATTCTGGAATAGCCTCCGCTAATTTAGCGGTTTCAATCTGAATGAGTTCTGCCTTTGCTTGTTCGAACTGTTGGCCTTGCTGCTGAATAGCGTGCTGTTGCTGTGCTTGAGCGTGACGTATTTTGTCCTGTTCCTCACGAAATTCATCACGTTTAGTGACGTACTCAATGGGGTCTTCTTCTTTTAGTCTTGCCCAGTCTACACCTGCAAACCGACGCAAACCCTGCATACCCTGATTAACAAATTGTCCAATCTGGTTTATGTACTGCTCTCTGACTTGATTGTTCTCTTGCTGTTGCTGTAGCATTACCTGAACAGCCTCCTCCATCTTCTTACGCTCTTCAGCAATTTCTTGCGTTTTGCGTGTATAGTCAGATTGTCGGGAATATCCATTACGCAGTTCTTCGATATCAACCTCCATCTCTTCACCGTTAACCATGACGGTGTAGAATTCAGTCTCTTCTCCCTCTGCATCCCGGTTATCCTCAGGGTCATACTCATCCTCTTCTTCGTATTCCCCTTCCTCCTCAGATGTATCGTCCTCATCCTCTACAGGTTGTGATTCGTGATCTTCTTCGGCTTGCTCTGCTTCAACTTCAGGTTGCGGGCCTTCCCCGTCCAAATAGTTTAGCATCGCATTGGCTGCTGTAGCCATATCAGTTACATCATCCGTGGGTGCTGTGCTTCCAACATTATCCACATTTTCTTCTGCGCTCATTATTTCTCCTTGTTTAGGTGTCGCTTAAAAGTTTCGTCATCTATAACAGATTTTATTCTATTTACAAGAGCGTCAATATTTTTGAATGATCTCCAAATGTACTCACGCTCATCTATCTCTTCCCATTCTGTTGCAAGCCATTGATCAAACAGTTGTTCTTTGATTTGGTCTGCCGTGTCAGTAAAGAGTCCTTCTTCTAATAAAACTTTTGCTTGTTGTACCTTATCCAATTTTTATTTGATTTCCTTCCCCCTCTAATTGGGCTTCGAATGATTTAAGATTTGCTTCGAACTGATCAACGCCTTTGCGGTGTTCAAACTCTTGCTTATCTAGGTCTAGTTTTGCTGCTTTTAATGACAGTTCTGCCATATCTTTCTGTTGGTCAGCCTGCATTTTCTGCTGATCTGCCTGCATTTTCTGCTGTTCAGGGCTTGGTTGTGGCTGCTGCTGTTGATTAGGTGGTGTAATAAACCCGCTAGTGTCCTGATAACCCATAGCCTTCAACAAAGATGTAGATATGTTGTAGATATTCTCTTGGGATATCATAGGATTACCGGCGTTCTGAGCCTGAGTAGCCATTTGAAGTATGTTATTCAACTGACCAATCTGCTGCTGTTTATTGCCATTGCCTAATGCAACCGATACCGTCAGGTCAATTTGCGGTGACCATCCATCTGGGTTAACCTCTACCCAGTTGTTGCGAAGTCTGATCATTCGTGGTTTATCCTGATTCTCAAGAAGCAGGTTATAAATACGAAGCATTAAATCCTTAACGCCAGTCTCTGCAAAGTTTCTAGCCACAAGTTCTATGCGTGTCTGAGATGCCGTCATCATTGTGTCCACAGCAGTAGCCGTGGTGTGTGATGTCAGTAGGTCAGGGTTAAGCCCTTGGCTTGTTTTGCTAACGCCAGTTCTGTTTTCCCGTATCTCATCTACGTATTGCAGCATTTGAAACGTATAAGGTTCCAGTGCAGGAGTAGCCAGAGGGGTGACAGCATTAGGTGATTTAACACGTACGATGCCTCCCGGTCTAGCCGTCAGTAAATCATCCAGATTTGCCTGACCCTCTAGCACTGCGAATCGTCCAAAGTTTTGGTTATACATATTGTCTAACAGGTTGCGTAGCAGGGTAGATTTAATCTGCTGCAACGGCATAGTTACGTCAGCAATAGACATACCAAAGAATTTGTGAGGTATCTTGATAGGTGTTAGGCTAATAAACGGAATGTCATCAACAGGCTCATTCTCCAGTATAATATTACCTACTGAACATACCCGTCGTAACTCAGCAATACCGTCCTCATCGTAATCCGTTTTAAGATAAGACTCATAAAGCCAGTATTCCTTTAAGGCGTCCTCTGGCTCAAACCCTTTATCGTGCGAACCAAAGAATGCTGCGTCATAGCGGTGCCTTGTTTGATACTCAGAGGAAAACATTCCCATGTCCGGACCCTGTGCCCCCATTTTTTTAGGATCAAGGTCTTCATCTGGGTACATCTCAGTTAAATCAGATAGAGTTTTCTTAACACGATGACAAACAAACCTTGAGTCAGCAATATCTTTTGCGTCACGGGCAATAAGGAACTCTTCAGGCGGTACATTTGCAATCTTGATGCGCCCTGTTGAAGTTTTCCTGATAAGAGTGAGGTTAAATAGTTCACCATTTTGCTCTTGAGATAATATTTCAGTGTCCTCTTCTAGCAATAAGGAGTCAAACTCAACCTCACTAATACCTTTATATTCCTCTCTTCGTTCTTCTTCGTATATCTCCCACCATACTTTAATAATACCATTCTTTAACAGGAGTGCGTCATGAAACCATGAGTAAAGAATCTCCCAACCGGGGTTATCTTTGGTTACTACATAGTTTACATAGTCTGTGGCTTGATCTGCTGATGCCTGATCTTCAGGACCTACAGGCTCAAACTTAACAAACTCATCTCCAGATGCAAATACACGCATAAGGCTTGGTTTAATCCATTCAACGGCATCTTGAACGGAGGAGTCAACAAAATGACTACGGCCTTCAACCTCATTACCCATAGGCTCACCGTAATAATACCTTTGCGCTTCCTCTCTTTGCCTACTAAGTTCGTCATAATAACCCAGAGCGTCACTGACCTCTGAGTTTATGCGTTGTCTTAATTTTGCGTCATCTTTATCTTGCATCAAATTATCATCCTGTTAAATGTTTTGTAGTTTAGATCGTTTGACCATCTGTCATCTTCACCTGCAACACCAAATCTTCTACTCATAAAGCAATACCTAGTAGCAGACATAATGTCATCACGCAGGGCTACGATCTTACCGTCCTTCCTGTGGTACATTCTGAATTCATTAAACCAGTCTAGCAAATGCTTGGCAACCTTAAACTTGCCTTCTTGCATGTATTGATACATCTCCTGAATTCCTTCTTCAACAGAGTTGGTTCCCTTCTTCTGTCCTAATCCCGGAGGATTGGAGAAGTGGTCAAGCATTATATTGCAACCACATCGTCGGTACTGCTCTGCAAGTCCGGGATTTCCCATGCTATCCCTACGGTTTCCATCATGTGGATACGCAATAGGAATAAAATGAGGGCGCTCTACGATGCTTCTTGAGTGCTCCATAGGAGACATCTTTCTGTTGCTGTACACATCATACACGTAGAATATGTCAGCATCTTGGTCTAATGCTCCCCACACTACTGCTGTAGGGTGATCCCACCCAAAGTCTATGCCTGCAATCTTAAGCCAATGATCTTGTATGATAGGTGATTCAACACCAATATCATCTTCTGAAAGCGGGAACACCAAGCCGGAACCTACAACGGGTACGCCACGGCTTCTCATTTCACGCTCATGTGGGGGTAGTGCGTTTAACACTTGTTCCATCATGTCATTAGTCAAATGCCCGGGATTTTTGTTTACAACCGAAAAAACATTTTCCTTGGCATCATCCCACGTTGCATTATTAATAGACTGCTTCTTCTTGATGTCGTTCATAAACGAAGCAACAGTGTCGGTCATACCGCTCTCAGGCGTAAACGTCATATAGACCATACCTTTTCGATCTAGCGTACGGGTTACACACTGACTATATATCTCATTAGGTGGTTCTTCGTCTAACCAAATACAATCAACAGACTTACCCATAAACTTGGCAACACCCTGCTCATACGATTTAAAATGTAGCGTGCTATTCCTGCCGTTCTTATGCCTTACCAAGATACTTGACTTAGCATTAGGAACGCCCGGTCTTCGCTCACTACTCATGATCAGTTCCTTAGGGATCATTCCTGTTCCCCAAGCATCACTGTCTTCTGGCGTGCCACATAGTTCGTTCTGAACAATGTCTCTTGTTGTTTCGTTAGAGACACCGCAAGCCCAAGCCGTAATACATTTGTCGTACCGTTTTCCTGTCCACCATTTGGGATACAACCCAGTCAAGTGAAAAGCCATCTCAGCAGCGCCACAATAGGATTTGCCAATACGGTTAGCAGCCATCAAAAGGCGTTGGTTATTTTTCCTTCCTGTCTCATGGAATTGATCCTGATACGGTAATGGATCATAGTTGTTTATCTTTTCGTATGCTTTTCTTCTCTCTAACTCCTGTACTATTTCTAACTTTTTGGCAAGTTCTTCGGCGTTAGCCACTGCTAATCAACCCCGCAAGTCCTGCAACATCTGCAATAGTATCAGGGATAATACCCCTACTTATATCCTGCGTTAAACTTAAGTCTGATCCAAGCATTTTCTCCCTGTCCGCTCCTAGTTCTTCGTAGCCTCTCATGGTTACGTTATCTACGTAAGATTCCATGCCTGCTTCAATGTAATCAGCAGTAGCATTTCCCGCATCAGTGCCGGTGTATCTGGCAGCGGATGCTGTACCTGCTGCAATAATCCCTACAAGTCCTGTAGTTAATCCTCCAATCTTTTTGATCCTTGCCCTGATTTGTTTTCTTCTTTTCTCAGGAAGGTCTTCCAACTGGGCTTCTGCTTTTGCAATCCTAGTATCGTTATCAGAAAGGACTTCAGTGTTAGATGCTGAATCTAGTTGAGTTTCAAACGGACCTTTTAAGTTACCTGATCTGACATTGTTAGCCCTTACCCTGTCCGCTTCCATCATCTGATTTTTAGGATCACTTCTGTAATTCCTCATATTTTCAAATTGAGTAGGCTTTGGTGCGTTCTCTGTAAACTCCGGGCCAAGCCCTGAAGCAGTTGCATTAACATCTACCGGAGAAATCAACGGACCCGCACCGTCAGGTCTAATGCCTGCGTTTGGATTAACCTCAGGTTTTGGTGAGTAACCCATACGTTCCTGAACACCTTTACGCTCTTCCATTGTCATTGGTTGATTAACGTCAGGGAAGATTGCAGGTTGTCTAGCAGGGGGTTGCTGTGGCGGTGGTGGCGGTGTACCTCTTGGTGTAAACTCCCTGTTAACTCTAGCATTATTTTCAGATGTGTATTCAGCAAGAGGTACATCATCTGGATTGTAAGTAGGTTGAACAACCTTGCTAACACGATTTACTTGTTGAGGTATAAGTGGTTCAGCCTCCGGCCCATTCAATCTAATTGGTGCTGGCTCAAACCTACCACCGGCAGGTGCAGGAGGCATCCTATCTATTTCAGGAATAACTCCCACACTGTTACGACCGGCACTTCTTTCATAGTCAGCCATAAATTCAGGGATTCTTGTATCACCTTGCGCTACAGCAATAGGAGTTCTTACATTGCTGTTAAGTCTTTCTCTAACGCCTGTTTCTGCATTCAACCCGGCTGCGTTTGGAGAATATACCGGACCCCCCAATTGAGGCATCATCTTAAGATCGGCAATCTCTTTTCTTTTCGCCAGTGCGTCGTCTACGGCGCTTGGAATTAACGGACCTTGGACAGAATTACGAAGGCTTGCTTCCATGTTTCTTCTTCTAGCAGCATTCTGTGCTTGCACGTTGCCACCACTGTCAGACTTTGGTCTTATCTGCTGATCTAACCGCAGAAGGCCATCTGTCTCTACGTCTTCATCAGGTAGTCTTTTTACTTCAACTTCTTCAGCGTCGGTAGTTAAGACCGTTTCTATTTTGCTTGAGATTTTTTCAAGCAAGTCTTCATCTGCGGGCTTTAAAGGTCTGGAACTTCTATTACGCCATGAGTACAGCAATCCTGTTTTTTTGTTTATGCCATACCAATTACCTGTCTCTAAGGCTTTATCAGCAATTTTTTTCTGGCTAGTTAATCTCTCTTTATCAGAAGGCGATAAATTACCGTCAGCATCCTTTTTGATTTTAATTTTGTTAACTTCTTCCTGATTCTTTTTTTGTTGTGAAGCAGGTATTCTGTCCATCTCACTTTCTTTTCCAGTAGAAATGTCATTACCTGATTCGATGTCATCTCCACCTCCTGCGTCATTGTTGTTCTGACGTGATCCAGTAGGGGATTGGCCTCTTGTAAGCCTTCTATCTTCAACTGTAGCATTATAGTCGGCAAGTACTTGATTTCTAACTTTAGCCTTAAAAGCCCCCTTGTTTGCATTGGTCTTGCGATTTGGCAGTACTAGGTCTTCTGATTTGTATCTTGCATTACCGGTTGCCTTGTCATACCCCTCAACAATGCCTTCATAGGTACTGTCTAACAAACCCCATACAGGGTCTTTCTTACCCTTATACTCATCAAACTTTTCAATTGCTTTAACGTCGTCAAGAATCTCCATCAACTTCTTGTCAACATCAATTCTTGCGTCATCAGACTTTATTTTTTTATATAGGCTCCAAGTTTTTCTTTGAATACGGTCATAGTATTCATCGTACGTTGTAGGAGTTTTATTCTTTTTCGGCGCTTTGCTAACTTCATCTGCGTTAGGCACTATACCGCTTGGATTAGAAGGTGTAGCCATTAGTGATACCCTAGTTGTTTTAGTTCTTCTTCCAGTTCTTCAGTTGACCGCTCTTCAACCGCAATAGTTTTCTGCTCTGTCTTGGTGGTGGGCTTGTATCCCGCACGGTCCATCAAGTCGATAGCAGCCTTGAGTCTAATAGCCTCAGACTCTCCATTGGTTGCAATATCGGCAATCATAGCCAAAGCAGCAGGGGCGTACCCACTGATGTTATTGGCTATCTGTTGTGCAATGTAGTCTTTGTAGCGAAGTTTAAGTTCATGACCACGGCGTTTGGCAGCGTCATTCATGTTGCCATATCCCGCATCACGGGCTGCCTTAGCAGCATTTCCGTGTAATATAAAGTGTGCTACAAAATCTTTTTGCTTATCTGTTTTTGGTACTATCATCGTTTAAGGTTCCCGTAGGTTTTCCAAAGAGGCGATCAAATGAGCCTGAGATAAAGCCCATGATTCTACCGTTGTTATCTATTGTCATGCCACCGTCAGTTGTTTCATTGATAGGGGCAGCCAAGAGTACTTCATATGCCCCGTCTTCGTTAGCGTAGTTGTACTGCATCTGGAAGGGTAGGGTAATCAAGGTTGATGCGCTGAATGTGATCAGGGCAAGCATCACAACCGCTAGTTCATCTTCGTTCTTGTCGTGGAATTTCTCCCATTCGTTTCTTGTATCTTCATCCTCTGGGAACTTATAGTCTGCGCATACTGAAGACCCTCTACCGTTTCCAGTGCCGATAACTGTTTTAAATTCATTACAGATGAGATCACCGATTCTACGTGCTTCCGCCGAAGTACCATCCAGATGGTATTCGCTAACGACAACCGGTTTGCCCAATGATACTGCATAAGCGACGGACTGCCGTATTTGATCATCAGTTTTATCAAAGCCTGTCTGAAGATAGATGATATCAGCGTCTTTGACATAAGATTCTTTTCCTGCCATACCCGGCGTTAGGTGAACACCAATAGGTTTGTTTACTCCTTTACGTCTTAGGTTCTGTATTAGAACGCTAACTTCGTTAGCACTGTAATATTCATCACACTCAAGACACACCACATAATGACTAGTAAGATCATCAACCGCATCAACAACCTTATTTTGGTACTCAATTTGATTTGCTAATCCTTGTTTGTAAACTTGTGGGCTGTCATCAGAAATGAGCCAAGTGACCGGGGCAATACCCCCATCAAGTAGTTTCTGATATCTAGCCCTCCAAGTAGTTCTGTCTACGCCATCTACCTTCTTAAACTTACTGTCGTAAGATCGTGCCATCACATCAGCATGAGTATCGCCATTACCCTGAATCTGTTTTAACACCTTGTCTCTCCACGCAGGAGATGCTTCATCACTGATCCAACTTAATGTGCTGTAGTCAGCACCGCCAATAAGAAAGGTACTTTTAAAGTCTGCTATCGCTGTCCCAACATTAGAGTTGCCTGCTATTAAAAATACAGCAGCAACTAAAAAACCCAACAAAAACTGCATGTTATTTCACTTCGTCCTCTTTCTTTTCTTCTTTAAAATATCGTTTGGCTGCATCAGCAACCAGATAGGGTAAGGCTAATAGGCTTAATAAATAGATCATTCTTTTGTTCTCTATAAGTCATCTAATTCAGTAATCAAGGGGGTTCTTGGGGGCAAACGAATTTGCACATCCACACATATCAAAAGTTTCTTTGGGTACGTTTATCGTAAGTTTTTCGGAGAAACTATCCTCACTAATATTGAGAGTGCATTTTGATAATATCTCTTGCGATTCTGTCTCTACGTATACTTTCGGACATATGCTTATATTCTGCAGCATAATATCTGTCAAGGGCAATTTCATGAACTTTATTTCGTACCCAGTGCATCCACCTGTGTTTAATCCAACTAAAAGCCCTTCTGAACTGTCTAACCGCTGATTCAAATAATTCTCTACCCCGGCTCCAATCTCCATTAAATAGCACGCTCTAACACCCAGTTCTTATACGTCCCTTCTTTGGTTACTTGTTTTAGCCTGTAGTTGCAGATAAGGTCAAGACTAAAGTCTGATGGCTTACCGTATGATCCAACTTCTCCGCCAACACGATCAAAGCAGGAGTCTCCTGCGTCTACACTTTGTGCGAATTCCGTGTTAAACTTATTTGTCTTTTCTGTAATCATTTCTCCAACAGGAGAAACAGCAGGAAGCAACACAGTTGCAATCCATCCTAATCCGGTTATAATTTCCATTTAATTTCGTTTCCTTTATTATTTGTGGGTTGTATTTTCTTTATACAGTTACTGCATGCGGGTTTACCAAGGAACTTGGTATTACCCTTGAATGTGGTGTTACATAGGTGGCAGGTTTTCATTAGTGTCCTAGTATATAGAAAGATGCCTTTGGCGAAGTCAGTATTATTAGGCAGTCTGTGTGCCCCCATTAGGGCTAAGCAGACTGACTTCTATGCTACGATGATTTCTCAGTTGTTGTTTTGTTACATATCGAAATATCTTTCTATAGTTTTAAAGCAAATCATGCCTTAAGTGTATGAATCTAAAGGGTTTTTTAAACGGTGGAAATGAGAATGATTCTTAAATAGGGTGTTTCAGATATCTCCGACCGGTGTAGATATGGGATATATGATAACGGCAGGATTCTGGAAGGGGGTGGGTACCTAGTAGAGTCCAGTACCCGCACAACCCTGCGCAAAGTAAGGTTATTCCCTATACCCTTATTCAAAGAAAGGTTATTCCCCCAGTGGTTATACCTTACATTAATTAATAATATAATTATATGCTAATATACTTATACTGCTATAGTAGTTAATCAGTATATTCTAATATAGTGGTGGTCTATGATCTGATAGTTCTGGTGAATGGTGGGAAGTTTCCCAATGTGAGTGGGAGTGTGCCCATGGCACATCTATATCACCACCTGCTAATATAGTCACCGTCTATAACTACAGCATATCAATAGTTTTTAACCATGAACTGAAGGCTAGAAAGGTTATCATCATTGTCCTTTAAGTCACGGAAATCAAAAGGGAAAAAAAATAAATAAAAAAAAACACCTCAAAATGACCGGTCAAAAGGGTAAGGGGGTGAGAGCATCAGCCGATACTCTCCAATCCGGTCGACTGGTAATCGTCCGGTCGACCATCACTAGGACTTATCTAATGATAAAAATAATTGATGTCGACAAACTACCTAGCGGTCACGTGCTATCTAAAGCGTTGATCAAATTGAAAAAAGACCATGAGCGGGGATTACTTGCCCGTCACGTGGTCGACAAGGGTGACACCGTGGAGATACACACACCCATGCGGAAGGCGTCATGAGCGCCTTTTCATGGGTCATCACGGTAGTTGCGCTTAATATTTCAATTATTTCAATACTTTAGGAGTCATTCAAAATGCATAAGATTTACTGGCTTGAATACGTGAACGCAAATGATAACCATTCTCACGATGGCATCATGACTGAAACATTCTGGTATAAATCAGACATGAACAGTCGACGTTATGAGTTAATGGGAGACAATGAGATCATAGACTATGGCTATGATTTGGTAGATTTAGACTAACCGGATGAGTAGTGCCCCGCAAGGGGCATTTACTTATGTCCGGTCGGCAGGTGGGCAATGTCCCACTGACAAATTGGGCAATGTCCCACTGACAAATAAGGAGATTAATTATGAAAATTAAACACATTGGTTCGAACATGACTGAGATTGAGGTAAACGGTACTTTTATTTTGTTCTCATATAATACACCGGTTGCCGGTCGCAGTATCAAGATTTCCGATGATGGGTATTTCAAGACATCAGAGCACTACAGCGCCACGACCACCCGTCACGTTAACAAGTATTTTCGTGATGAGTGGGACATGGACGCTAAGACTGAAGTTCCTGAGATATCTCAGGATGACATTTACAAACTAACGGATGGTATAAAATGAAAACAGTTATCTCTTTTTACGATTACACCGGTGAAGCCCTGAAACCTTGGGCTGAAGCCGGTTACGAATGCTTTGCTTACGACATTCAGCACGATGGATTCACGCCCACCGAATTGTTTGATTCTGGTGGCGCCATTCGCTACATGATGGCTGACCTCCATGACGAAATGACGTGGGAAAGACTGCTAAAACGTCACGCTGATGACG
>WLWE01002656.1_pt1 | contig 11202 bp, 23 predicted proteins | sample 6718301 | NCBI WGS metagenome assembly WLWE01 (sample SAMN12718691, study PRJNA515312) | sponge metagenome | isolation source: marine sponge | host: Mycale hentscheli | place: New Zealand: South Island, Marlborough, Capsize Point | collected 2003-05-01 | reverse complement strand
GACGTTACGAGCTTTTTAATCAAACGGGCCATTTCGTATTTGCACACTCCATATGTCCTTCTATCTTTAAAAGACGCAAAAGAAGCTAGGCGTAAAAAAGAAAATAAATCAGGGGGAGATAATTAATGTCTGATGAATCAACAGGCGAAAAACAAATGACTGCCTCTGAGAAAAGTGAATTATATGATGTTCTAAGAGGTATTCAGACGGGTACTGCAGACCGTGCTGCTGCCAAAGAAGTACAGAGTAGACTAAAAGCTAAGTATCCTAATACTTACGGTACTGTACGCAGACAGTGAGGTAATGATTTAGCTAAAACTTCTAATCATAAAGGCAAAGCTGTGTCTAAGAAAGATATACCCGTGATTGCTATTTCTGTAGGGACTATGAAAAAGCCTGAAAAGAAAACTAAAATGATGCGTGGTGGTATGGCTAACGGCAAACAACATATGTACGCAGCAGGTGGTGTAGTCAATGACGGACTAAAAGCCCTAGCTAAGACACGCCCGGATGTAGTAGCAAAGATACTCAAGTAATGGTTCTACGTAAACCTCCTGCTATTAAGAAGAAGAAGCCTCGTAACTACCGTAAGGAGTACGACAACTACCACGGTAAACCTGAACAGATAAAGCGCAGGGACAGCCGCAATGCTGCACGTAACTCTCTCAAGAAAGCTGGCGTAAAGGTAGCAGGTAAGGATGTAGCCCATAAGAATGGCAATCCTCGTGATAACCGACCTAAGAACCTAGCATTAAAGACACCAGCAAAGAACAGATCATATCCCCGCACAAGGACAGCAGGTAAACGCAATCCCTATGCATAAGATTGAAGCTGACATACGCAAATGGTCACATGAGTTCCTAGAAGTACCTAATGAGAAACTTAATGGACTACCACCGTGTCCCTACGCTAAACAGGCATGGCTAGACAACAAGGTTGTATTCAGCATAAACACAGGGGTAGATGGACTAGCTAAAGAAGTAGCAGACTTTGAGTCCCACGATTATGATATAGTTGTATGGGCTAGTCAGTATCTACCTGACATGCAATACCTAGACGGATGGTGTGATGGCGTAAACGAAGCCATGTCCATTGCAGGTAAAGATATGCACCTAATGGTGTTTCATCCAGACTACGATGCTGAAGAGGCAGGTCTGGACTTTTTAGTTGAAGATGGTGTAGTAGACGAGAGCCTAGTCTACTGTATGGTATTTGTACAAAGGCTATCACCCCTAGATGATGCAGCATTAAGCTTGGAGAAGTCTGGGTATTATAAACACTTCCCGGTGGATGTGTTTCAATCATTAGTTATAGACAGACGGAGATTACGAAATGAAGGGCAAAACTAAAGTAGCAAAGAAGATGATGCGTGGTGGTGCAGTACCAAAGCGTATGCGTGGCGGTGGCATGGCTAAGATGGCTAAAAAGAAGATGATGCGTGGCGGTGTAGCAGCTAAGAAGATGATGCGCGGCGGGGCTGTGAAAAAGAAATGAGGAAGCAAGTAGTATATTACTTTGCAATGGCATTGCTTAACATCGGTAAGCCATTTACTTGTATTGGTAACTGGTTCTGGAAAAAGCACAGAGATGTGCTAGACTGGAATAAGTAATGCCTATACTTGCTGGCGGCTCAAAGTTTCGTACAGAAGTAGTGTCGTTGAGTACTACCAACAAAACTACTGTATACACTGTACCTGCAAACTTCTCTTCTCATTTAGAGAACTTGTTTGTGAGTAACAACCATACAGGTAACGTGACTTTGAGTCTGCATTTATTCCATGCTGATGATAACACGGAGTATGACTTACTGACTACACATGCTATTTCAGGTGGTTCATATGAGTCTATCTTTACTGTAGACAGGCCACTGTACCTACACGCAGGTGACATTATTAAATGCACAGCGGATACAGCAAGTAAGTTAGTTGTTACTACAGCTTGTGAAGAATTTTTTGACCCGAATAGATAGGAGATAGGAGATGGTACGTGTCCCTAAAAAACCAGCCGCTAAAAAGAAAACCACACAAGTTAGAGCGAAAAAGAAACCGACTGGAAAGGTTAGCCTTTCGCAAGGGGGTGCGCCTAAAAGCCCATCAAGAGTTAATGAAGCTGGCAACTATACTAAGCCCGGAATGAGAAAGCAACAGTTTAATCGTATCAAGGCTGGTGGCAAAGGCGGTAATCCGGGTCAGTGGTCTGCACGTAAGGCGCAGATGTTAGCCAAAGCATATAAGTCTGCTGGTGGTGGTTATAAATCTTAGCTATCTAATGTTTTGTGTAGTGCTTGCTACACCAGATGACATGCAAGTTAAACTATACGGCGAGAAGGAATGGCTTTCTAAATGCCATGTAGCTGTAACAGAACACGGCTTTAACAATCCTAAAGACCGTTGCTTCTGCGTAAAGATGGATGATAAGGATACTTAATGCCACCACGTAATCATAAAGACTGGACTAAAGAACCTAAAGTAGAACATATCAGTTCACTTATATACTCTGACCACAGTTTGTATGAGCAGGAACTAGAAAACATATTCTCTAAAGTATGGGTTCCTATGTGCCATTCAAGTGAGATGCCATACTTAGGTGACTTCAGAAAGACGCAAATAGCATTACAGAATGTCGTAGCCGTGCGCTTTGAGAATAATGTAGTCAGGACATTCCTTACAGATAAGGTGCAAGCCCCTGCTGGCAATGACTTATCTCTAACATACCATTCTGGTAGCTGGACTGAACTGCCGTGTGAAGTAAAGCATGGGGGTATGGTATGGACTACCCTAGATACAAGCCCGTCTATGAGTGTGGATGAGTGGACTGCTGGCGCATTTGATTGTATAGCTGATGCCATTGACACTGAAGAGATGGAAGTGTTTCACTACCACAAGGCAGTGATAAACACTAACTACAAACTGTGGCACGATACTAACAGTGAGTTCTACCACGACTTCATGCACTACTTCAATCGTGTGTCAGGATTTAACGATGAGTATTTCGCTAGAAAGAATATCCCTTTTGATAATGGTCATGTTAACGTCAGCAGCTTTACTGTTAACTATGAAGAGTATGACGGATTTGAAGATAGGGGGGAGTTATCTTTTCCCAATCTGCCACCAAACCAGTGGTACATGGTGGATTTATTCCCCGGCTATAACTTTAACTTACGCGGCAGTGCCTACCGTAGCGACAGCGTAACACCACTAGGACCAAACAAAGTACTGATTGAGTTCCGTGGATATGGCTTGAAGAAAGATACGCCAGAAGAAAGACAGACACGTATCAAGCATCATAACTCCATATGGGGGCCATTCGGTAGGAACTTACATGAAGACCTTATCGGTGTAGCAGGTCAGGGTACAACGATGCGTGAAGGTACAGAGCCTAGAAACATTTTACATGGCAGACATGAAAATGGCACAATACATGATGAAGTAGGGATGAGACACTACTATGCAGAGTGGAGTAAGTGGATGGGTGTTGAAGCAAGCAGCCCAAAGAGTTTGGCAGCGTAGCATGGAAGAAAAAGAAAACAAAAAACCTCTATCTATAGGCATAAACGAAAACAGCTTTGAACTTGTACTAAGAATATTAGGCAACGAGTTTATTGCTATCCGTATAGGCTCAACAAACTTTAGTGGTAAACTAATAGCAGGTAGCATTCTTCTACTATTCTTTACCTTTATGCTGCTAGAAGTATTCGGACTATCTAGGATGCTAGGCATTGAGTAATGGCTACAAAGCTAAGTGAGAATACTGAAGTTGCGTTACCCTTACGTAATATCATAAGCATGGTAGCTGCTGCATCTGTAGCAACGTGGGCATACTTTGGTATTATAGAACGCCTAAATCAATTAGAAACTAACATCACTATGATGAAGTCAGACTTGGAACAGAACACGGAGTTCCGTATTAAGTGGCCTCGTGGTGAAATGGGCAGCTTGCCAGCAGACAGCGAACAGTTCATGCTTATTGAACATCTGGCAAATGAGCTAGATGATTTGTCTACACAAATAGATGAGGGCAAAGCCCCATATGACCAGCAACAGAAATTAACATTAGAGTTCTACGAGAAACGACTAAACGCATTAGAAGAAAATTTAGAGAAAATGAGAAATGGAAATCATTAAAACCATAACGCTTATCTTGTATATGGGTGGTGACGTTTCTGAACACACAGCATTTGAAAAAATATCAAAATGCTTAAAGGCTAAAAGAACCATAGAAAGAAACTTATATAAAAAGAGCCAGACAGTGCGGTATTCCTGTGAAAATAAAACAGTAGAAGTATCCAAAAACGATGACGGTTCTAGCTATATAGTTCGCATAGTAGAATGATTGTATTTGTACTGTATGTATATTTAGGGTCAAACGTAATAGACACAACACAAAAGTTTGTAGACATAGACAGATGCCTATACTTTGCTGAAAGATTGTCCCGACAACAATCTGTTCCGGCGGGTGGCGGTAAAAGAAAAAAGATAACTGCAGTATGTAGACCCCAACCCAAGTAGGAACCAACCAACAATGATTGCAGAGACACTCGCAGGTATAGCACTTGTGAAGAGTGCCGTAGATGGTATTAAAGGTGCTATTAACACTGCCAACGATATAAGTGATATAGCTGGACATATAGATAATCTATTTGCTGGCGAAAAACAAATACAACAGGAACGTGCCAAGAAAGCTGGCGTAGGTATAACAGACCAGTTTGGTGTAAGCAACGTAGCACGTGATGTTATTGATTCCAAGATAGCAGCAGAAAAGCTGCAAGAAGTAGCCACTATGGTAGACATGCGATTTGGACATGGCACATGGAAGGGCATCTTAGCTGAAAGACAAAAACGCATACAAGAAGCTAGGGAAGCTGCACTTAAAGCTAAACGCGAAGCAATACGAAGACACAATGAAATGATGGAAAATATAAAGATTGGTATAGGCGTAGGTACAATAGGTGTTATAGCTATAGGTTTACTTCTTTGGGCAATTGCAGCTTCTGCTATGGCATATTCATTATTTACTTGACAAACATAAACGTAAGTGGTATAACTGTATTATGAAAAAACCTCAAAAGAGTTTAGCTAATTGGTCTAAGCAAGACTGGAGAACCAAGAGTGGCAAACCCTCCAAGCAAACAGGGGAGCGTTATCTTCCGGCATCAGCTATTAAAGCCCTCTCGTCTTCGGAGTATGCGGCCACCACCGCTGCTAAAAGAAAAGGAACTGCTGCTGGTAAGCAATTCGTCAAGCAGCCTAAAGCGATATCAAAGAAAACTGCCAAGTTCAGACGGGGAGCCTAATGCTTAATTTACTTATTGGACCTATTGCAGAAATTGCTGGCACATGGATGTCAGGCAAAGTTGAACAGACAAAAGCTAATGCACAGACTAAAGTAGCTAAAGCACAGGCTGAAGCTGTGGTCATGCAGAAGAAAGCTACTGGCGAAATTGATTGGGACTTGGAGATGGCTAAAGGGTCATCTAACTCGTGGAAAGATGAGTGGCTGACTATCTTGTTTAGTATCCCACTTATCCTAGCATTTGTACCCGGTATGGAAGATGTAGTAGCAAATGGTTTTGCAAGGCTCAACGAGATGCCTGAATGGTATCAGTACTCACTTGGAGTTATCGTTGCGGCTTCTTTTGGAGTTCGTAGTGCAACAAAATTCTTTGGTAAAAAATAATGGCAGCACAGAAGATACTAGAGTGGAAACTGATTCCACGACTAATGATGCTAATGATGTCCATATCGGCGTGGAGAGTAGTGGAGTGGTTTATGACACTGCAAGACCCGACAAGTCAACAAGCGGCACTGGTGAGTGTAGTCACGGGGGCCATGACAGGTGCATTTGCGGTATGGATGAATCACGAGGGTAAAGAGAATGAAGTACAATCGACAAGACCTGATAGACAAGCTAGTAGTAAGCGAGGGTCTAAGGCTACAGGTGTATAAGGATACATTAGGGATTGATACTATAGGTATCGGCAGGAACCTAGAAGACCGTGGTATAACTAAAGAAGAACTAGAGTGGATGGACATACCCAATATAGATGTCGTCTATGAAATGGGTATCACAGAAGCTGATGCGGTCTACCTAGCAGAGAATGACGTACAGATAGTCGAAGAGGAACTGGTACGTGCGCACCCTTGCGTGGACAGTCTGGACGCTGTACGTCAGCTTATTGTCATAGACATGGCGTTTAACATGGGTGTACCTAGATTGAATAAGTTTAAAATGATGTGGGCAGCTATCCATGATGAGGACTACCCAACTGCAGCAAAAGAAATGTTAGACAGTAGGTGGGCATCTCAAGTAAAAGGACGGGCTACTAAGTTAGCTAACGCTATGCATAACGGAGAATTTTAATGGGATATATAGTTAAAACAAAAGGTACTAAAGGTCAAACATATCATATAGGAAAAAACCCCAAAAAATCTATTGCTAATAAAATAGGATTTGGTAGTACCGGAAAAAATAATAAACAATCGGATGGATTTTTTGATATGGCTGTCAAGTATGTGAAAAGAGCAGTCAAGGAACTTACAGACTAATGGCACGACAACTCACCGACAAACAACAGACACTACTCAACGTACTCTTTGAAGAAGCTGGCGGTGATTTGGTGCAAGCAAAGAAACTGGCAGGATATGCTGACACTTCTAGTACTTCAGAAATTGTTAAAGGTCTTAAAGAAGAGATACTTGAGGCTACTCAAATGTACATGGCACGTAATGCGCCGAAAGCAGCGATGGCTATGGTAGGTGGGTTGCATGACCCAACTGAACTAGGTATACGTGATAAGATGGCTGCAGCTAAAGAACTGCTTGACCGCACAGGTTTGGTTAAGACTGAGAAGATGCACGTAGAAGCATCAGGGGGTGTCATGCTTATGCCACCTAAAGCTGTAGTGGAAGACGATGACTAGAAGCATAGGCAAGTGGAAGCTACCACAGCCAACAGATATTAAAGAACAGAACGAGTGGGTAGCTATACCACGTATTGCACGTACAGTACCATTCGGATACAAACAGGATGAAGCAGACCCCGACCTTCTGCAACCTATACAGATTGAATTAGATTTACTTGAGAAGGCACGTAGCCACGTAAATCAATACAGTTATCGTGAAGTAGCAAACTGGCTCAGTGCGCAGACAGGACGTTACATATCCCATGTAGGGTTAAGGAAAAGGTTAGCTAATGAGCGAAGACGTAAGAACCAAGCTACGAGCATCCGCAAGTGGGCAGAATATGCGGAAAAGGCAATCGCCAAAGCGAAAGCCCTTGAAGAAGAAAGAACAGGTTCAAGAGCCAACGGTTGAAATACAACCGATAGAGTATGAAACACAGGCTATAGAAGAGACAGCTAATGTACTCTTTAAACCTAATCCCGGCCCACAGACAGACTTTTTAGCTGCAGCGGAACGAGAGGTGTTATATGGTGGAAGTGCTGGCGGGGGTAAGTCCTATGCTATGCTCTCTGACCCACTACGCTACATGGGGCATCCCGCATTTAGTGGGTTGCTTTTGCGACATACAACAGAAGAGTTAAGAGAACTCGTATTTAAGTCGCAGGAGTTATACCCGAAAATCTGGCCCGGTATTAAGTGGTCAGAAAGAAAAATGCAGTGGACTGCGCCATCTGGGGCAAGGTTGTGGATGTCTTATCTCGACAGGGATGATGATGTCTTGCGTTATCAGGGTCTAGCATTTAGCTGGATAGGATTTGACGAGTTAACACAATGGGCCACACCATACGCATGGAACTATATGCGGTCTCGTCTTAGGTCCACTGCACCCGATTTGCCAATTTATATGAGGGCTACGACCAACCCCGGCGGCAGAGGTCATCATTGGGTTAAGAAGATGTTCATTGACCCCGCCCCTTACAACAGAGCCTACGATGCAACCGATATTGAAACAGGAGAAGTTCTTAGATACCCAGCAGGACACGCAAAGGCTGGAAGACCTTTATACAAAAGAAGATTTATACCCGCAAGACTTTCTGATAATCCATACCTTGCGGAATCGGGTGACTACGAAGCCATGCTTCTCTCCATGCCAGAGCAACAACGAAGACAGCTTTTGGACGGGGATTGGGACATCAAAGAAGGCGCGGCTTTTACTGAGTTTGACCGCAACATTCATGTTGTTGAGCCTTTTGATATACCTAATAATTGGGTTAAGTTTAGGGCTTGCGATTACGGTTACGGCAGCAAGTCTGGCGTTGTCTGGTTTGCTGTTGCACCTAATGAACAACTTGTGGTATATAGAGAACTCTACGTATCTAAAGTCCTTGCCACAGATTTGGCAGATATGATACTGGATGCAGAGGCTGGTGATGGAAATATTAAGTATGGTGTTTTGGATAGCAGTCTTTGGCACAAGCGTGGCGACACTGGTCCTTCTCTTGCGGAGCAAATGATTATGAAGGGCTGTCGGTGGAGACCGTCAGACCGTAGCCGTGGTAGTCGCATATCAGGCAAAAATGAAATACATAGGCGTTTACAGGTAGACGAATTTACAGAGGAGCCAAGACTTGTTTTCTTTAATTCTTGCACAAATACCATCTCACAGTTACCCGCCATACCGCTGGACAAGAAAAACCCGGAAGACGTGGATACAAATGCTGAAGACCACTTGTATGATGCGCTAAGATATGGTATAATGAGCAGACCGCGATTTAGTATATTTGACTATGACGCTCGTGGTGGACCCAGAAATAGTATGCCAGTTGCAGATGCAACCTTTGGATATTAAGGATATATTATGAACGATGACGATATGATGATTGAGGACGATGCAATTGCATTGGAAGATACAGATGATACTGTAGTAGAAGACGCAGATGTATCTTCTATTATTCCGTTTATTCAAGGTCGCTATCTACGTTCTGAAGATTATCGTGAACAGGATGAGAATAGATGGTTACGTGCTTATCGTAATTATCGTGGATTGTACAGCAACGATGTGCAGTTTACTGAGGCAGAGAAGTCTCGCGTATTTATTAAAGTAACTAAGACTAAGACACTAGCAGCTTACGGTCAGATTACTGATGTATTGTTTGCTAATAACAAGTTTCCCCTATCTATTGACCCAACAGGATTACCTGAAGGTGTAGTAGAGGATGTACACTTTGACCCACAAGAACCAGAGCAGATGCAGACTGACCAGAATGTTAGTCCTTATGGATTTGCTGGTGACGGACGTGACTTAGAGCCGGGTGCTACCGCTACTACACTAACTGAAAAGTTAGGTGTAATGCAGAATAAACTTGAGCCAGTGCAGGATAAACTAAAAGAAGGTCCGGGCAAAACACCTACAGCTATTGCATTTAGCCCTGCAATGATTGCAGCTAAGAAGATGCAAAAGAAAATACATGACCAACTGGATGAGTCAGGTGCAAGTAAACACTTACGTAATGCTGCATTTGAGATGGCACTCTTTGGTACAGGTGTAATGAAAGGTCCATTTGCCGTAGATAAAGAGTATCCTAATTGGGATGAGGATGGCACGTATGACCCATTATTTAAAACAGTACCACAAGTATCTCATGTATCAGTTTGGAATTTTTATCCTGACCCAGATGCGAATAACATGGATGAGGCGCAGTATGTAATTGAGCGTCACAAGATGTCACGTACACAACTACGTAATCTCAAGAAGCGTCCATACTTCCGTGCGCAGGTAATTGATGCCGCTATTGCACAAGGCGAAAACTATGATAAGAAGTATTGGGAAGATGACCTTTCTGATTATGCGCCTGAGACAAGCATTGACCGTTTTGAAGTTCTTGAGTATTGGGGTATGGTTGATATCGAAATGCTTGAAGAGCAAGACATCGACATCCCGAAAGAACTAAAAGAGTTTGATGAACTACAAGCTAATGTGTGGGTTTGTAACGGTATGCTACTGCGTATGGTGCTTAACCCATTCAAGCCAGCTAAGATACCCTACCATGCAGCACCGTATGAACTAAACCCATACTCATTCTTTGGTGTAGGTATTGCTGAGAACATGGACGATACGCAGACATTGATGAATGGCTTTATGCGTATGGCTGTAGACAATGCTGTATTGTCAGGTAACTTGATTGTAGAAGTAGATGAAACCAATCTAGTACCGGGCCAAGACTTGTCACTGTATCCGGGTAAGATATTCCGTAGGCAGGGTGGCGCACCGGGACAGGCAATCTTTGGTACTAAGTTCCCTAACGTGTCACAAGAGAACATGATGCTGTTTGATAAGGCACGTGTACTGGCAGATGAAAGCACAGGTTTCCCATCATTTGCACATGGACAGACTGGTGTATCAGGCGTAGGCCGTACAGCTTCTGGTATCTCTATGCTTATGGGTGCAGCACAAGGCAGCACTAAAACAGTTATTAAGAATGTAGATGACTATCTTCTGCGTCCACTAGGCGAAGGACTGTTTCGCTTTAATATGCAGTTTGACTTTGACCCTGAGATTAAGGGTGACTTAGAAGTTAAGGCACGTGGAACAGAAAGCCTAATGGCTACAGAGGTACGTAGTCAGAGATTGATGCAATTCTTGCAGGTAGCAAGTAGCCCAGCGTTAGCACCGTTTGCGAAGTTCCAGTATATTATTCGTGAGATAGCTAACTCAATGGGACTAGACCCCGACAAAGTAACCAACAATATGGATGAGGCCGCACTGCAAGCTGAGATTATGAAACAGTTTCAAGCACCCGCACCGGGACCAGAAGGCGCAGCACCAGCAGGTGTAAACCCAATGGACCCAACAGGTGCAGGTGGTGGCAATATAGGTATGGGACAGGCTCCTGTACCGGGTGAACAGGGATTTAGTGGTAATGGACAACAACAGGGAACTCCTCAACAAGCTGAAGCCGCTGGTGGGCAACAACCGCCAATGGGACCACTTCAGTAAGTATTTGGATAGCATTGTGGCACAACATCATAAGGTGCTAGAACAAACAGAAGATATGGTAGCAGTACACAAAGCACAGGGTGCAATTGATATGCTACGAAAGATTAAACGATTACGTGAGGACGTAGCTAACGCTGAAGGGTAATACTATGAAGAGCATGGCAAAACAAATGGATATGTTTGATGACGGCGGTCTTATGGATGAGGGCGGCACTGTTGACCCTGTATCTGGTAATGACGTACCGCCGGGTTCTACTCAAGAAGAAGTTCGTGATGACATTCCTGCCCAGCTAAGTGAGGGCG
>WLWE01002649.1_pt1 | contig 11213 bp, 18 predicted proteins | sample 6718301 | NCBI WGS metagenome assembly WLWE01 (sample SAMN12718691, study PRJNA515312) | sponge metagenome | isolation source: marine sponge | host: Mycale hentscheli | place: New Zealand: South Island, Marlborough, Capsize Point | collected 2003-05-01 | reverse complement strand
TCGCCTGCTCTGCAAAGAGCTGTTGAGCTAGGTGCATTTTGTCATGCGTAAGGCGGTCAATCTCTGCCTGTAAGCGGTCAAATTCCGCTTGTAGTTTGTTGATTAGTTCGTTCATTGTTTTAGTTTTAAAGAGTAAGAAAATGCCCCCCGTAGGGGGCTGTATTATTAGAATGGTAGGTCGTCGTCGTACTCTGGGTCTTGCTCGTTCTCGAAGGCTTCAACAAGTTCCTCGAAAACTAACTGATTCCAGAATTTTGCATCAATGTCAAAGAACTTGCAAATCTCTTCTTCAGTGTACTCAACGCCTGACATCTCGATATAAGTAGCATAAGCATCAGAAGATGTTGCCATCTCAGTAGGGCGGCCATAAGAATCAGTTGCAGCGGGTGCGCCTGCCTCAACGTGTCCAGTCACATCAATTGCATATTCTCTAATGGGAGTGGAAAAGTAAATAGTAGTTTGAACAGTGTAAGTCATGGTATTAAATTTAAAAGTGTACAATTCGTTTCCTTTGATAAATCAAAGATAGGTATAAAATTTTATACATACAAACATTTATGTATCTTTTTTTATTATTTTTTTTCGAGACATAAAAAAACCGCCCTATTGCTAAGGCGGTAGTACTTACTCTAAAACTAAAAACGAACATTTATTTCTTTTTCAACTCATCAATGATTGCAGTGACTGCCAAAACAGTCACGATGACCCACTTGACTACCTGCTCTGCGATGAGTTCGGCCTTGTCATCCTCGAAGTCTAGCTTTGCCTTGACTGCGTTAATGATTTCCGCCTGATATTCTTCACTGATTCCTTGCTCCATCTCCGCTTTTACTGCTGGAATCTTGCCGGCAATCTTTGCAATGTTGTTGAGCTGGGGCATGAATGCCCAAATTTCTTTTGTCCAAACGAACTTGCCATCTTCGGCAACCTCAGCAATAGTGTTGAGTAGGTCTGAACTTCTAACGATAACGTCTTTTAGTGCTTCCATTGTACTTTTTTTTTAAAAAGCCCACCGAAGTGGGCTGGCTATATAACCCAAATTTAATACCCTATGACAAATGTAAGTAAATTATCTTATATAATCAAAATCATACTTGTATAACTCGTAATTTTTGATAATTTGCCCTATTTTTTTCCAATATCCCGGGCCTCCGTACCCTTTGCAGTACTTTACCCAGTGCTGCCACGGCTTTCTGAGTGCTTTCGGGTAGTATTTTGCTAAATAGTTGGCATGATCGAGGTACGACTCCCCAACTCGGTCGTATTTTCGCCAACATCCGCTTTCTGAGTGGTGTTCTTTGCCGCTCCAACCATCACCGCAACGGATGCCGAAGTGGTTATTTGCTTGTTTTGCTAGGTCACTGCTCCCTGCACCGCTTTCATATATGGCTTGTGCGAGTTGTATGCTCGTAGGAACTCCGTGCGTGACGTGTAGCATCTGCGCCTTGTGGCCGTGCTTCTTAATGTACACAATGTACTTGTCTGGTATGCTCATGTGTGCCACCAACCCAGCGACACACGCACACAAAAAAAACATCTTTATCATAATACGTAATTTATTGGTATCAAAATGCTGCGACCTTTCACACCTGAACTGAATCGCATCTGTTTCTTTATCGTTCCAGGAATACGACTCAACACTTGGCTGTGGCTCTTAGTCCATGCCGTACCTTTAAGCCGTGACAATACCCATGCAGATGTATTCAAGATTGCAAGGTACTCACCTCCATCCTGCTCCACAACTTTCAACCCTAGCATTTTCAGCTTTCGGTCAGCGTCTTGGTGTTGGATGCGTGTCTGGTAAGTTCCAGAACTAACCACCTCAACAAGTTCCCCAACGGATGCCGTTCCTGTAAATTCACCCTGCACAAATTCCTCAGCACTTAGCAAGAACTGCAAGCAGCGTTCTTCATCGGTGAGGTCTTTGGTTTCCTCGTCTCCGATGTTTAACTCTTTTGCTAGGTCTTGGACAGTGGCAAGGGCTTCGCCTGCACTTACTACTTCATCACTTTGGCAATGCCACCAACCGCCCAACATTGCACCGAGCTGGTCACCAAGCGCACGGTCTCCAATCTCAACAGCAATAGAATCTGTAAATATCTTGATGCTTTCAAGAATCTTGTCAAGGTTTAGAATCATGCGTGCTTGGAACTTTCTAACGTAGTCATCTGTTAGCAGTTCAATCCGTTTTTTCTCGATTGCCTTAAAGACTTCGGGCTTCTTATGTTTGGCAATCTCTAGGACTGTTACACGTCTCTTATCTGAGTCGTGAACAATCTGAGGGACAATAGAGGCGAAGGCAAAACAAGAACGGATTCTAAACGTCTGAGACGTTCCGCTCTTTGACCCCTTCAAGATAGGCGCACCTGCATGAGCAGAAGCCGCACGCATCAACCCCATTACATTCTGGATTCGTGCCTGTGCGTCTTCGGTTTCCCCTTCCGCTTCATCAAAGATGACATTCAGGGCATCATTTTTCAAGGTCTGTCTTAGTCCTGCCTCCGTTGAGTTACCTTGAACGGATATGCTTATATTGTCAATCATCTTGCGCACGATGTTATCAAACAACCAAGACTTTCCGCTTCCCTTTGCGCCCGTTATCCAGATGTGAGGCCGCCAATTCAATACACCCGTGAGCGGTGCAATGGCAAGCCAACCAGACAATAATGCACCATAGAGGCTACTCTCCCAATTTAGAGACATCAACAGCCTTGCAAGTTCACCGCTTTCCTCTTTGCTTAGCGGATCGTCAATACTGACATCCAAGTTACTGCCTAGCTCATAAATGAATTCAGTGTCACGCTCTCCGAGACCGCACTCTTGCCCGTCAATGATTAAGGTTGTACCCGTGTGCAGTACAATCTTCTTGTTATCAATCCATGCACCCCTGCCTCTTATCTGTTCGGTGCTAAAATAGCCCCGTTTGTTGCATAGAGATATAAGCCAATCAGCAGCTTTAAAATTATCAAAACCTCGTTTACCTGGAAACCAACGCTCCCAGCATTCCATTGGTGCAATGGTGAAAAGATTCTGTTTTGTCATCTTGCTTGCAGTCAATCGGATAAGACTCTTGCAAGTCAATGAGTAGAAGTAGAACGCTTGCACTCCGCTGTCTTCCTTATCGAATCCTAACGGGCAAAACACCCCCTCAATATAGCCTGCAACATTCTCCTTTGGTGGTTCTGGCTTTGGCTCTTCAGGTGCTTCCGCTTTTGGGGCTGACTTCTTGGTCTTTGTTCTTGGCTTTGGTGCTGTGCCGTAACCTGCTTCTAGCAATGCCTTTGCAGATGCAGAAAAGTCGCCCCCGTGCATGTACCATGTGTAAATTGCATAGGCAGTAAGGTTCTGGTTTACGGGTAGGATTGTGCTTGTGCTGTGGATGTGCGCAATGTTATCGGTAACAATGCCATCCTTACCCGTTGGAGTCTTGCCGGGCTTGCTAATCTCGTACCCCTTCGGAGTATTCCTGTGAACATTCCACCCGTGACTTTCCAATACTTCGAGCGGTGTGTGCTTGCTGTTGAAGTCATCCCATGGAGTTAGTTCCTCTCCACTGATTTGCGTTGGTGCTGCCTTTGCTTTCTTTGGCTCTGGCTTAACCTCATTGAAATCATTAAACGAGCGCATGATGTTCATAAGTTGTTCATGCTGCTTTTGTGTCAAGTATTGGATGTCTTCAAAAGTCTTCTGCTTCAAGGTGTACCCTGAGCTCGGTGGAATCAATGCCTGCCCTCCCGTGCCTCGTGTTTCAATAAGGACTTTGCCCTCTGCACACTTAGCAAGGTCATGAGATGCAGGTACATCCCCCTCAATTTGATACCACCAATGGTATCCTTTATTGCGAGTTTCAACAATGACTACTTTCTTAAATATTGCCTTTGGAACTTCGGTAAGGATGTTGATGTACAACTCTCCTGTTGTGTCGTTTTTAAGGTCGATGTCTAAGCATTCAACCCCATTGACACCACACACAAGACCGACATGGCTGCCTTTCTTAAAGTTCTTGCGTGCTTCTTGCTCTGTCATTGGTCGGGTCTGGAAGTCCTTCCATGAGATAGAAGGGAACTTCTCGCCAGCTTTGATAGGGATGACAGAGAACCCCTTGCTGAGAAAATCAGTAACGTTCATAAGTAAGTTTTTTTGAGTAAGATTGACAAGATAAGACAAAATAATTATTTAGTCAAATTTTATTAAGTCTTTCATATCTTGAACGCTTCGACAGATGCCTGCAATGCCGCCTGCATTATGCACCTGCTGAATGAAGTTAGTTTGTGCTTTGGTCGGTCTTCCCTTCTCGGTCTTGACCTCTATGGCTGTGAAGATAGCAACATGCTCCCCAACCATGTCCTGAGTAATTTTAACAGTCGTCCAGCCGATCAGGTCGGAACTCCCTACGGCTAAGCCAAAGTTTATAGGCCTTAGTTGTTTTAAGCATTGTTGCCCAGCGTGCGAGAATGGGATGCCTTGCCACGCTCGACCTGTGTTGTTCCTCAAAAGCCTTACATTTGAGGGCGCGTGCAGCTGGATAGACTTTTGTATGTTTAGTTCCTTCATTGTAAATGTAGTCTAGTAGTTTGTAGATTTTGTGCTTTTTCATTCTGTGATTTTAGATTCTCCTGTCTTCATGTCCCACTCAATAGTGAAGCAACTAGGTAAGTCGTTGCGCATGGGTACAGGTGGTTTTTTGATAAATTTCCTGCGCTTGCGCTTCAGCACATAGGGAGCAGAAACGCAAGCAACAAGCATTAAATATATTATTATAAATGTAATCATTTTAGTCTTCTTTTCATAGTCTCAAAGTACTCTTTTCTTTCTCCCTTCGTATTGCGAATGTTGGAGCTTAGTTGCGAGGCTGAGTAAGCTTTCAGCTCTCCGTTCGCTTTCATACACCAGACATGCGCTTTGCCGTCTATCATTTCCACTTTGCCCTCACTTCGGAAGCCTATTGCCGTGTTGGTGGGCACTCTCTGAACTTCGGGCTTAGTAGACTTAGTAAGCTTAGTAGGTCTCTGGGTAGTTCCTTCCGTAGCTTCGCAGTACATGTGGAACTTGTAATCAGTAAGCCAGAACACACACACCAAAAACAAGACTTCAAGCAGTAAGCAGATACCTGCGAAGATGCCACCAATCAACCCCATCTCATCCTCATGCGCTCTCAATATCTCGCTGTGACTCCGTTGCGAGGATTCCCACAACGCACTCTTTTTACTCGCATAGGCTGCCTTTATACTTGCAACGCTGTCCTGCGCTTTGGCAATCTGCTGCTCAAATGCTAACTGTGCAGGTCGTGCCTTTCTGGTAGTCACGCCCTTCCAATTGTTCTGCTTATGAATTGCCACTGCTTTCTGCTTTGCCGTTTCCTGCATTGCTAACCAGGGGGCAATGGCTTTCTGTTCTAACGTGTCCAAGTGTGCAACTACTTCGGATCGTGTTTCTGCAACAGGTACAGGTGCAAACTGCTGAACTACTAGAGGCGTGCCGAAGTAGCTCATTGAAATTGATGCACCAATGAATGCACCGAGTACTGCCTTCATGCCGTGAGCCATCCGACCCTGATAGTGATACTTTGCTGTCTTGTTGCTCATCATGCGCTTAGCAATCTCGAACACCCCAACAGTGACAACCCCAACAGTGATGCCCAACGGCCAAGAGCCAAACATCTTATAACCTCCGTATGCTAAGAAGGAGACAGCGCATGCTGCTGTACCTACCTGGATAATGAAGGAGATGACCGACACAAGTCTAGCCATACCTGCCCACTCAGATGTGTAGGGCTTAGGCTCAAACATGTCTCTAAGTAATTTCAATCGTCTTTGGTGCTGTTCTTTATTGTATTTGTCCATAGTTAATCTAGTTTAATGAATCCACTAACATCGTTCTTGCTAAATTCGCCATTTGCAACCATCTTCATAGCGTCAATGGTTAGCTCTGCCGTTTTTAAAATCTGAGAGGCGACCCCTGCCATTGCTTTCGCCCGTTTGCTCTCTACCTCCAACTGCTCTGCTGTCAGCTCTCTGTCGTTCAATCTCTCGAGCTGCTCAAAGAGGTGGTTGTTCAAGTCATAAAGTTTATTGCGTGCCATCTTCTAATTGTTTTAAGCGTTTGTTTAAATTGTTTAATGTCTCGTATGCGTTTAGTATGTCTTTGTCGTTCGGTACATTTACTCTGGGGTTGTTGAGTAGTAGGTGTTGAAATCTTGTAACCTTCTGAAGATTGTCAGCCTCAAAGTTGTAAAGATTGCCGTCTCTGAATCGGATCACGTCACCTTCTCCCAGTGTGACATTGTGATGCTTCTCGTACACGTATCGCTGCAACAGCTGCCAATTACTTACCGATATTCTTATGTAGAAGTAGTATACATCTGTTCGCTTGTGATGCCTGACAGAAATAACCCCATCCTCTTTGGTATTGTGGGGCAGATGCCCCTTTTTAAACCATGTCCTACTCACTTTCTGCCTCATCTCTTGACTCATCTCCTTGCCTTTGTTGTGTGGAGTGCGACCCTTCTTAAAAACACCCTTATAATCACCTTCATACTTTACTCCCAACTTCATAGCTTTTAGAGCTACGCCTCTACGTGTACGGATGTTGCCTGTTGCCTTCTTGATGCGTTCAACGCATCCCTTTGCACCCGTACCGCCATACTTGGGGTAATACTTTTTGATGATGTATTCTTCTTCTTTGCTGTATTTCATCGTATGACTCCCTTGAATTTGTTACCTAATCGCTTCTTTGTCATCTCTAGCTCATGCTTTGGTATGCGCATCTTAAAGGTCTTGCCCGTTTCAACACTTGCATCAACTAGACTGCTCTGTGTCTCCTGCACCCTTATCCAGATGTACTCCTTGAACTTCTGTACTTGCATAGGTGGTTTTTTAATCTTGCTCATGTTCTCTTCAAACCTTTGGTTGTATGTCTTATGCTCAAAGTGAATAAACTTGATTGCTGTGCCATACAAGTGGTTAAGTATCTGTATCTCTTCCTCAGTAGGAGGGCTGTCGGTTGCCATCTCTATGGATCGGACTCTGCTCCAATTTATTGCTGAGTTGGTAAGCTTTTGCACTTCTTTTCTTGTAAGTCTTTTGCTTGTTCTGGCTTCTTGCCATACAAGGCCATAAGCCGCTCTAGTAATTTTTCGCATCTTTCTAGTTTGTTTTTTCTGTTATTAAGTTGTTGTTGTAATGTTGGTTTGCTCATCGTTTTTGTCTTAAATTATATCGCATGTAAGCCCATCCAATCTTATGGCCTCGCTTATTCGCTAATCTTATCCAGTCCTGCAACGTTCTGCACTGACCTTCTTCTTTTCGGTTGTCTTTCATCTGCTGCTGTTTCTGCTCTGGGGTTATCTTCACGAGTTGACCCTCCTTCTGTTGCAACTCTCTGACCTTTGCCTTGACGTTGTGACCACAGCAAGGGCAAGCAGGAGCAGGAGCGAAAACATTGAAGCACTTAGGGCAGTTGATTACTCTAATGGTTGCCTCGGTCTGTCCTTTGCGTACCTTCTTAGCCTTTGCCGTCAGTTGCCAATCTCGCAAATCAGTCGGCAGCCCGTGACGCTTCCAATTGCCTACATGGTCCAGAATGATAGCACTATCTTTCCCCTCCGATGGTCGCAATGCTCTACCTACCTGCTGCAAGTACAACCCCTCCGAGTGTGTTGGTCTCAACAAGATAGCCGCTCCAATCTTTGGGATGTCAGTGCCTTCACTAATCAAGTCGCAGGATGCAACTATCTGCACCTTGCCACTGCCCAAATCTGCAAGTACCTGGTTAATGTGGTCGATGTGCATTGTGCCGTCAATCGCTTCAGCAGAATAGCCAGCAGCACGAAACTCAGCAGCTACATTGTGCGCATGCTTGACATTGATGCAGAACGCAACAGCCGGAACGCCATCGCATAGGTCTCTATAATGCTGCACTGCGTCGCCTGTAATATGTGGCCTATCCATAGCAACAGCCACCTGCTTCTTGTTGAAGTCGCCCATGCTGGTACTAACACCAGATAAGTCCACCTTCATAGGTGGGGCGTATAGTTCAGGAGTCACCAAGAAACCCATACCAATCAAGTCCTGAATGCTCGGCCCCTCAATCATGATGTCAAAAACATCTGACAAGCCTCTGCCGTCAGTCCTGCATGGGGTAGCAGTAACACCCAACACGAACGCACTAGGATAGTGGTTAATAACCTGCTGCCACTGACCAGCAACAGCATGATGAGCCTCGTCTATGATAATCAAGTCGGGAGCAGCAACAGCATCCAACCGATTGACTACTGTCTGCACAGAACATATCTGCACATCGCTGTCAGTCTTCTGGTATCCTGCCTTTATAATGCCGTGGTCAATCTCGAATTGACCAAACGCAGCACTAGCTTGACGTATCAAACTATCACGATGAGCCAACACCCAAACACGCAACCCCTTAGCCTGTGCGCTCTTTGCCATCCATGTAAAGGTGAATGTCTTACCGCCTCCAGTGGGTAAAACAAAGAGTACCTTCTTGTACTTCTTGGCAAATGCTTCACGTAAGTCAGTGATCGCTTTGTTTTGATATGGTCGGAGCTGCATCATTTGCATCTTTTTGAACCCTTATAAGTTGCGTTCGGGTAATCTGACAATAATTTTATTTTTGCATCAGCAGCATCAGCAGCTGCGTATCTTTTAGACCAAAACCCATTGTCAACAAATTCAACCAAATAGATATGTTGACTTGATTCTTTGTTTATTTTTTCTGTCCGATTCAGACAGCAATATAAAATTGTCATATTAGATATTTTTAGTGTTTAGCCCCATCTCTTTGCGAAGTTTCTCAACTTCTAAGGTGTTCAATAGCTCCTTATACATTAGTAAGGACTTCGGCATTTTGCGCTTCCATTTTTGCCATGTGTCCCTATTCATACCTGCCCGTTTGCACATCTCAGTGGGCGTGATGCCCAGCTCTTTCGCCTCGTCTTCTATCTCTTGAATTGTTTTCATTTTGTATAATATTTTATTAACTAATATTGCAATAATAAGAAAAAATTCTTATTTTTACAACTCAATACTATTTTTTTATACTCAAAACTTTAAAGAATGGACATTATCAAAATTAGTGAGCAGTTCCAAATGACTGCCGAAATTAACGAACTAAGCAAAGCCTTGTTGAAGTTTCAGGAAGGATTTGAAAAGACATCCTTAAAGAAGGATGCAAAGAATGGAGGGCTGCGAAATCAGTACCTATCTTTGGATAACCTACTCAACACAGTGCGCCCACTACTGACTAAGTGCGGTCTTATCTTATCGCAAGACTTAGCAGGTGACTACCTTGCTACTACTCTCATGCACGTTAGCGGTCAGTTTAAAACTACCTTCATGCCGTTCAATCCAATGGACGCAAACAGAGGCGTGAACACCCTGCAAGCAATAGGTGGGGGAATTACCTATGCTAAGCGTTATGCAATCGGTGCTGTTTTGTGTATCTCAGTAGATACAGATGACGATGGCAACACTCGAGCCATCAAGACCAAGCCTAACCAGAAGCCTGTCTTTGATAAGTCGCACCCGAAATGGGCAGATGCTGTCACCAAAATCAAAAGCGGAGAGGGTTCGGTTGCTGCACTAAAGAAAGCCTTTACTTTGTCAAAGGATATTGAGGAATTTCTAAACAAAGTTGCCAATGCCTAAGAGAGCGCACGTAACGCCTAGCCAGTTTGCTAAAATCATGGCCCCCCGTGGTTTTGGCAAGGTGGCAATGGCTTATGCTGATGAATTAGTACTCGGAATGCTTGGAGTCGAGACACCAGACATAGTCAGCAAGCACCTAGATTGGGGTAATGCCCATGAGCCTATTGCAATCGACCGATACATTGAAGACACGTTTTATGATGTGCAGAAGGTCGAGAAGTCCATACACCACCAAGAGCTGGACTTTGTTTGTGGTAAGCCTGATGGTTTAATCGGAAAAAATGGTATCTTAGAGGTCAAATGTCCGAGCAACCCCGTCAACCACTTGAACAACCTCACTGACGCATCGCAATACGATCAATACAAGTGGCAGATTCAGGGCTACCTCTGGATAACTCAACGGGAGTGGTGCGACTTCGTTTCTTTTGACCCTCGCTTCCCGTATGAGAAGCAAATTGCAATACATCGGATACAACGCAACGATGAAGATATTCAAAAGCTGTCAGAACGTGTACACGAATTCTGGCAAATCGTGCAGAACAAGTTTGCACAAATTTAATTTTAATGTTTTTTGTTTGGGTGGCCTCCTGCATTTTGCAGGGGGCTTTTTTGTGTTTTTGCATGACCTTGCAGTGATTTTGACCCCAAAAGTGTACACGCTTTACCCATTTTGTACACGCTTTTGACCAAAGTGTACACACTTGAAAAATTTTTTTGTGTACAGATAACTCCCTTATTATTATATACTTATACTAATATATATATATATGTACACGGTGTACACACTAAAATAACTACACGTATGTAGTTTTTTACTTTTTTCCTTTTTTTCTATTTTTTATTTTTTGAATTTTTTTGTTTGTATATATATATACATTCCCTGGAGCGTGTACAGCGTGTACAAAACGCTCTAATGTAGTGGTGGTGGGCGTTTCGCTGTACACAAGGGGTGTGTACAAGTGTGTACAAATCCACAAAAGCGTGTACACTTTTACATTTTTGTGTACACATTTGCTTATTTTTAAGAAAAAAAACGAATTGTTTGTATATCTGCCAAGAACCTTGTATTTTTGAAACGATAAAAGTGTTAACAATTTGTATTTTTGAAGGGGTGGAACATCTCTGCCCCTTTTTTGAACCCAGCCCAAAAAACTTATGTTTTATGAGTAATAATGAATTAGCCAAATTTGAAGATACGTTTTTGATATTATCAACAAGCCCTCTTAATATTAGAAAAGATTTACTAATATCTGTATTTGGAAAAATGATTAAAGATACTGTATCAGTAATGCATGATTTTAATTATAATAAAGACTGGATTGCAGTAAATTACCAAATGCCTACGTCAACTGTTCATGTTTTTAAAAGTCAAATTGAGGCTAAGGATTTTATAAAAAAATCTTTTGAAAATAAATCTGTTAGAATTGCATTTAAAATAAATACAGATTTTGAGACAACAAAAGTCTTAGGGCTTAAGGCTATTAAGATTTAATATGGCATACGATACAAAAGAACTAGAGAAGATGGCACTCGCTGCCATTAAGGAGCATG
>WLWE01002645.1_pt1 | contig 11224 bp, 13 predicted proteins | sample 6718301 | NCBI WGS metagenome assembly WLWE01 (sample SAMN12718691, study PRJNA515312) | sponge metagenome | isolation source: marine sponge | host: Mycale hentscheli | place: New Zealand: South Island, Marlborough, Capsize Point | collected 2003-05-01 | reverse complement strand
CTTTCATCATTGTCTTTTATGTCGCGCACCATGCGGATCATATCATCCAACCCCTCGACTACTTTCGTTTGCACGTCTTTTGTAGTCGACGCCGAACGTTTGTACAAATCGGGGTTAGCGCGCTTGTGCGCATTCAAGATGCCCTTGAACCATGTTTTGGTGACAAGGTTAGACGCTTTGGATGATAGGGCAGAACGTTCCTTTTTAACGTCTGCATCTTCCGTGCCCTCGGTTTCCCACCAGCGCTGTTTTTCTTCAGCTGTCCAGAATATGGCACGGGCTAAGTTTTGAAGTTTTGCCCAGTCTTGTTTGTTGCTTGTGGATTTACCAGTCGCAACATTGCCAACCGTTGGGCTGACTAACATGCTAGGCGTAAACTTTTCCACTAGCACTAAGTGGTCATACCTAGCCGATGCGCTTGTGTCTGCAATGGTTGCCTCGGCAAAAGAACCAACAACAGAGCTGGTAAAATCAGAACCAATCTTATCGGCTTTGATAATATCTGCGCCAGCCTTGCGTGTGTCTTTGATGTCAAAAGTAAATGTCATAGTAATATCCTTTCAAGATATACGGCGCGAAACCCGATGTTTCGCCGTCCCGATAAACAATCAATAGCATTAGATAACACGTTAGACAATGCTTTGCCACGTCGTACAATCCCAATCGGGTACCTGCCCGAATGACAGATTCGTTAGGGGTACGGGAGGGGTACCCATCGGCTCTGTGCTTAGGATTCCGCTGTACGCTGTACACTACTACTTTACACGAACGATTAGAAAATTCTCGGTTTTCCAAACACCCCCCACCTCTTTTTGAAACCCCTTGCAAAAAATTTTTTGTAGTCTATTTTTACGAGTTATACGGTTTACACCTGCGAAAAATTATGGCGATGAATATAGAACCAGAGCTTGGAATACCTTTGACAGACGAGGTAAAAGGCGTTGATCTGCCTGATCGTGTTGAAGCATTAGACAATACAGTTAACAAGTTAGAGGAAGAGGGTGTAGATACTACACCTGACGCGATAGACGAGGAAGTAGCCGCTACTCTCCTAACAGCTTATGCACAAGACCCCGACGCAACCTCAAAACAAGTTACTCACAAACGTGCCGCCACGCTAACTCCACCATCCATCAAGCTAGCCAATGCGATCATTAAGGAGTTCAACCACTCTGTAGTAGAATCGTCTATGCAGCTACGTCATTTGGTAACTAATAAGCTGATCATTGAGTCCGACAGCCCCGATGCCAAGACCCGTATGCGTGCACTGGAGCTTCTAGGTAAGATATCAGATGTAGGATTGTTCACAGAGAAGTCAGAAGTCACCATAACGCACCAGACAACAGACGATATCAAAGAAAAACTCCGTGCAAAGCTAGCAAAGATCGTAAACCCTGAAGAAGAAATAGAGGATGCTACGATTATAGATGACTCCCCATTGGATGTTGACTCTATTTTGGGTGAGTTCGATGATGACTGAGGTGCAAACCTTTGAGGATGTAGATGTAGACCATCTACTTAATAACCTAGACTCGTTTTCTGACGAAGAAATCCTTGAAATCGACCGTATGGTTGACGAATTACACAACCGTAAGGCGAACAAAGTAGCATATGATGACCTTATAGAGTTTTGTAAACGCATGATGCCTGATTTTATAGTTGGTAAGCATCACCGTATACTGGCTAATATGCTCATGGGTATTGAAAGAGGTGATAAAGACCGTATTTGCGTCAATATTCCACCCCGTCATGGCAAATCTCAGCTTGTTTCCATCTTCTTCCCCGCTTGGTTTCTTGGTCGTAACCCCGGTAAGAAGGTTATGATGGTGTCACACACCACAGATTTGGCGGTGGACTTCGGTCGGAAGGTAAGAAACCTTATATCTACGGATGACTACCTATCAATCTTCCCCACAGTGCGCCTTGCGCAAGATAGTAAGTCGGCTGGGCGGTGGAATACCAACGTAGGAGGCGAATATTATGCGTGCGGTATTGGGTCTGCTCTTGCTGGGCGGGGTGCTGACCTCCTCTTGGTTGATGATCCCCACTCTGAACAAGATGTTATCAACGGGAACTTCGAGGTGTTCGAGAAAGCCTACGAGTGGTTCACATTCGGTGCGCGAACACGTCTAATGCCCGGTGGACGGGTGGCTATAATCCAGACACGGTGGCATATGGACGACCTTACAGGTCGTGTGACGCGTGATATGACGAATAATAAGCTGTCAGACCAGTATGAGGTGGTAGAGTTTCCCGCTATACTAGAAATACAGAGTAAAAAGACCGCAGAAGTTGTACATAAACCTCTCTGGCCCGAGTTTTTTGATATGCAGGCGCTAGAACGTACAAAAGCGTCCATGCCCGTGTTTCAATGGAACGCACAATATCAACAACAACCCACCGCAGAAGAAGCCGCTATCGTAAAACGTGAGTGGTGGCAGGAATGGACGGGTGAGAACCCCCCTTCGTGCGAATATATCATAATGTCGCTTGATGCAGCCGCCGAAAAACACAATCGCGCAGATTATACAGCACTCACCACGTGGGGTGTGTTTATGAATGAGGAAGAGAACGCCTATCATATAATACTGCTCAATAGTATAAAGGAACGCCTAGAGTTTCCTGAGCTTAAACAACTAGCGATGGATGAGTACAGGGACTGGGAGCCAGATTCGTTCATAGTGGAGAAGAAAAGCTCTGGTGCTGCCCTCTATCAGGAGATGCGGCGCACTGGGTTGCCTGTTTCCGAGTATACTCCGCATAGAGGCTCGGGCGATAAAATGGCTAGATTAAATTCTGTGGCTGACATAATAGCTTCTGGTATGGTATGGATACCTCAGACCCGCTGGGCTGAAGAAGTCGTAGAGGAGATCGCAGGGTTTCCTTTTATGAGTCATGATGATCTTGTTGACTCGACTGTTATGGCATTGATGCGGTTTAGACAGGGCGGCTTTATACGTTTGCCCACCGATGAACCAGAAGAACCACGGTACTGGAGACGGCGTAGCGGTGGATTTTATTGAGAGGGCTTACAATGGCTGTTGAAAAAGGACTATACTCTGCCCCGCTAGGGATGGATGAAGACATTACCGATATGGAAGAGATGGAGATCCCTGATCTGGAGATTGAAATTCTTGATCCCGAGGCTGTAACCCTATCCGATGGGGGTATGGAGATAACCATAATTCCCGGTACAGAAGGGGATTTTACTGAGTTTGGTGGTAATCTAGCGGAAACTATGGATGACCGTGATCTAGCCTCTCTGGCAGATGACCTCATGGGTCAAGTACAGTCTGACATAGATAGCCGCAAGGATTGGGCGGATACGTTTGTTAAGGGTTTAGACGTGCTGGGCTTCAAGTATGAAGAACGCACAGACCCGTGGGAAGGCGCATGTGGTGTGTTCTCTACCGTGCTTGCCGAGGCCGCGATACGGTTCCAAGCAGAAACAATGTCTGAAACGTTCCCCGCAGCAGGACCAGTAAAGACCAAGATTCTTGGTGAAGAGACTAAAGAGAAGGAAGAAGCTGCTGCACGGGTTAAAGCAGATATGAACTATGAGCTTACTGAGCGCATGGTAGAGTACCGCCCCGAACACGAACGCATGTTATATAGCCTTGGATTGGCTGGATCAGCGTTTAAAAAGGTGTATTTTGACCCAAATCTAGGCCGTCAGGCCGCTGTGTATATCTCCGCAGAAGACGTTATTGTGCCTTACGGAGCGTCAAATATTGAGTCTGCAGAGCGTGTTACGCACATTATGCGTAAGACAAAGAACGATTTGAAGAAGTTACAGGCTGGCGGGTTTTACAAGGATATTGATCTTGGAGAACCTGAAGCGTTTCACACTGACATAGAAGAGAAGAAGGCGGAAGATGGGGGGTATTCACTAACTAACGATGACCGCTACGCTATCTATGAGATCCACGCTGACCTTTTGATCGAAGGTATAGACGATGACGACGGGATTGCTCGACCCTATGTCGTCACGATTGAGCGTGGTAGTGGCGAGGTGTTGGCGGTCCGTAGGAATTACGAGGAGGGTGACCCCTTAACCCTCAAGCGCCAGCACTTCGTCCATTATGTATACGTGCCGGGGTTTGGGTTCTATGGGCTTGGCCTCATACATATCATTGGCGGGTACGCCAAAGCAGGAACTTCCTTGATACGACAGCTCGTCGATGCAGGTACTTTATCGAATCTCCCCGGTGGGCTGAAGTCGCGTGGGTTGCGTATCAAGGGAGACGATACACCGATAGAACCGGGTGAGTTTAAAGATGTTGATGTGCCGTCAGGTAGCATCCGTGACAACATCATGCCTCTCCCGTACAAGGAACCTAGCCAGACCCTTCTCGCCCTTTTGAACCAGATTACGACTGAAGGTCGCAGATTGGGTGCGATTAGTGACATGAACATCTCGGACATGTCGGCTAACGCCCCCGTTGGGACTACACTGGCTCTGTTAGAGCGTACTCTGAAGCCTATGGCTGCGGTACAGGCGCGTGTACACTATGCGATGAAGCAGGAGTTTAAGCTCCTCAAGGCTATCATGGCTGAATATGCCCCCACAGAGTACACATACGTGCCTGTGAGAGGCGAAGTGTCCGCCAAGCAGGCAGACTACATGATGGTCGATGTGATCCCTGTGAGCGACCCTAACAGCTCTACGATGGCACAGCGGGTGGTACAGTACCAAACTGTCTTACAGATGTCACAGCAGGCACCGCAGATATATGACCTACCGCAGTTACATCGTCAGATGATCGAGGTGCTAGGGGTTAAGAACGCGGATAAGCTGGTGCCTACGAAGGACGATGCGAAGCCTACAGACCCTATCAGCGAGAATATGGATGCGTTGATTGGCAAGCCGATGAAGGCATTTATCTACCAAGACCACCAAGCGCATATCGCCACGCATACGTCGTTCATGCAAGATCCATTGATAGCACAGATGATCGGTCAGAACCCGCAGGCCAAGCAGATTATGGCATCCCTGCAGGCCCATATTGCCGAACATCTTGGGTTCCAGTATCGCCAGCAAATAGAAGAGAAGCTAGGCGCACCACTACCCGCTCCGAACGAGGAGCTGCCAGAAGATATGGAAGTACAACTGTCACGTCTGGTTGCGGACGCAGGCAAGCAGCTTACTCAAGCACACCAGCAGCAAGCAGCGCAGCAGAAGGCTCAACAACAGCAGCAAGACCCAATCATACAGATGAAGCAGGCGGAACTGCAGGTCAAACAGCAAGAGCAGCAGCGTAAAGCTCAGAAAGACCAGTCAGACGCTCAACTACGCCAAGAGCAGTTAAATCTGCAGAAGGCCAAAGATGCTTCATCCGCTATGTTAGACGCAGAGCGTGTGAAGATAGAGCAGGCAGAGTTGGCGATAGAAGCTGAAGAGAAGGGTGTTAAGCTAGAACAGGTTAGCCGTGCTGAACGCAACAAGATGAACCTTGAAGCCGCACGCATGATGCGCCCTACGCAGAAACCCAAAAAGGAGTCATAATACACTATGGCAAAAACCGTCTTTGACGTGCTGAAAGATAGAATCGACGGTGATATATCGTCTGCACAGAGTTTCCTAAACGCAGGGTCGCCTAAAGACTATGCGAACTACAGGGAAGTTGTTGGCTTAATTCGGGGTCTCGAAGCCAGCAAATCTTATATTGAAGACCTTGCGAAAAACTATATGGAAAACGATGATGACTGAAGCAGCAGTTAAAATCAGCGATGCTGAACTGGAGTTACAACTCCCAAAACCCGTAGGCTACCGTGTACTCGTAGCACTACCGCAACCGGAAGAAACCATATCGGGGACTTCTATTATTAAGACAGATACCGCCAAAACCCAAGACCACATCATGTCTATTATTGGACTTGTTGTAGATATGGGTGACCAAGCATACGGGGATGAAGAGCGGTTCCCGACTGGACCTTGGTGTAAAGAGGGTGATTTTGTGATGTTCCGTATGAACTCGGGCACACGGTTCACTATTGGTGGTATTGAGTATCGGCTAATGAATGATGACTCTATTGAGGCTGTCGTAGCTGATCCAACGGGCATACAAAGGGCGTAGACATGGCTTTTCAAAAAGTAGAATTTGAGTTTCCTGAGGATGAAGATGACAACAAAATGGCTATCGAAGAAACTAGCGCAGTTGAAATTGACATCACTGGGAAGAAAACTGCAGAAGATTTCGCAGCAGATGAGGCACCAGCGGATAAACCGAAAAGCAAAAAGGATAGTGATGACGACGACCTTGAGATTGAGGTTGTTGACGATACGCCGAAGGCTGATCGGGGGCGTAAACCGTCCGAGCCGCCTGAAGATGTTACTGAAGACGAGCTTGAAAAGTATTCTGAGCAAGTTCAGAAGCGGATAAAGCACTTTACTAAGGGTTATCACGATGAGCGCAGGGCGAAAGAAGAAGCCTTGCGAGAGCGCCAAGAACTTGAGCGTGTTACTCAGACTCTTATGGAAGAGAATAAAAAGCTAAAAGGTAACGTAAACAAGAACCAGACTGCGTTGCTAGAACAGGCTAAGAAAAACGCTGTTATAGAAACAGAGACCGCCAAACGTGCTTATAAAGAAGCGTATGAGTCAGGTGACTCTGATGCAGTGTTGGAAGCACAAGAGAAGTTAACAAATGCTAAGTTGAAGTCCGACAGGTTAGCAAACTTCAAAATACCTGCTTTACAGGAAGAAGAAACGCCTGTACAACCAGAACCAGAACCCGCCCCGGCAGTACAAGTCGATGAACGGGCCTCAGATTGGCAAAAAGCCAATTCGTGGTTTGGAAACGATGATGAAATGACGAGTTTAGCGCTGGGGTTGCATAATAAACTTGTCAAACAGGGCGTAAGCCCGCAGAGTGATGAATACTACGAGACGATTGATTCTCGTATGCGTCAGGTCTTCCCCGATAATTTCGAGGATGCCGAACCAAAGCGAAAGACACAGGTAGTGGCACCCGCAACGCGGAGCACAGCCCCTAAAAAGGTAACACTGACCAAGACCCAAGTTCAGCTCGCTAAGAGGTTGGGGTTAACTCCTCAACAATACGCCAAACAGGTTGCAATAGATATGAGGAAACAAAATGGCTGAGAATCGGATTAACCGTGAATTAGATACCCGTGAACGTAAAGTTCGCAAGAAGGCTTGGACGCGCCCCGAGGTGCTGCCATCTCCCAATCCCGAGCCGGGGTACGACTTCCACTGGGTGCGTGTGAGTACGCAAGGTCAGGTTGACGCCACAAACGTTTCTTCAAAACTTCGTGAAGGTTGGGAGCCTGTAAAGGCAACAGATCATCCAGAAATTACTATTGTTGCGATTGAACAAGAACGCTTCAAGGACAATATAGTTATCGGTGGTTTGATGCTCTGTAAGGCTCCGAAAGAGATGATTGAAGAGCGGAACGCCTACTACAACGATCAGGCACAAGCTCAAATGACGTCTGTGGATAACAGCCTTATGAGAGAAAATGACCCTCGTATGCCGTTATTTAATGAGCGGAAGACGAAGGTTACTTTCGGTAAAGGAACTTAATCTTAGGAGCTTTAGATGGCTTATCCTTCTGTTAGCGGACCTTATGGTCTGGTTCCGGTAAAATTACTAAGCGGCACTCCCTTCGTTGGGGGCGTCTATCGTCAAATGAGTATTGCTAGCGGTTATGCTACTAGCATCTTCTTTGGTGATGCCGTTAAAGTGGTTACCGGAGGCACCGTTGAGCGTGATCCGTTCGACGCTGCAATGACACCTGTTGGTGTTTTCATGGGTTGTAAATACACTGATCCAAACTTGGGTTATGAATTGTACAGCCAATCTTATCCTGCGGGTACAGTTGCAAGCGACATTGAGGCTTATGTAGCAGATGCTACTGAGCTACTGTTCAAAGCCGCTGTTGTTTCTTCAGGTACAACTATTGGTGATCTAGCGATAACCGATATCGGCGCAAACGTAGCAGGCGTAGACAACACAGGTGACTCGACTTCGGGTAACTCGCGTGGCGCTATTTCTGATACATCAGCAACTACTAACACGTTGCCGTTCCGTATCATCGGTTTGGTTGAAGAGACCAAAAACTCAAGTGGTGGTTACACTGAAGCCTACGTTAAATGGAACGCAGGTCACCAGTATAACAACACCACTGGCGTATAAGGAGATTAACTAATGGCTATTTCACGCGCCCAGCTACTTAAAGAGCTGCTCCCCGGCCTGAACGCATTGTTCGGAATGGAATACGCAAAATATGGCGAAGAACACGCTGAAATCTTTGAAACCGAATCATCAGATCGGTCATTCGAGGAAGAAACCAAATTATCCGGTTTTTCAGCAGCGCCAGTTAAAGGTGAAGGTTCCGCGATTGAGTATGACAATGCTCAAGAAGCATGGACTGCACGCTACACACACGAAACAGTTGCGATGGGTTTCTCAATCACTGAGGAAGCTATTGAGGATAACCTGTATGACTCATTGTCATCTCGTTATACTAAAGCACTGGCTCGTGCGATGGCGTACACGAAGCAAGTTAAGGCTGCAGCAATCCTTAACAATGCCTTCGCCGCAGGCACCACATATGGTGACGGTAAAGCCTTGTGCGCTACCGACCACCCATTGGTATCTGGTGGATCAAACTCCAACACGCCAGCAGTAGCGGCTGACCTCAACGAGACATCTCTTGAAGCAGCAGTTATTCAGATCGCAGGTTGGACAGACGAGCGTGGTTTGCTTATTGCATCACAACCACGTAAGTTGATTATCCCGCCAGCACTGCAGTTTGTGGCAACTCGTCTCCTAGAGACAGAAGGTCGTGTCGGTACTGCCGATAACGATTTGAACGCATTACGCAACAACGGGTCAATCCCTGAAGGCTATGCGGTCAACCACTATCTGACAGACACCAATGCTTGGTTCTTGATGACTGACGTACCAAACGGTCTGAAGCACTTCACTCGTGCGCCAATGGCGACTTCGATGGATGCTGATTTCGATACAGGCAACAGCCGCTATAAAGCTCGTGAGCGTTACAGCTTCGGTGTATCTGACCCACTGGGTATCTTTGGTTCTCCCGGCGCGTAAGCGTTTAGAGAATTTAGTAAAGGGGGGGCTGCTTCGGTGGCCCCTTTCTTTTTGTTGACTTAGTTACCACCTCAGTGGTACTTTGTTAATTATCGGGAACATCCCGTGGATCTGACAGGCCCGACTGACGACATGCAGACAGATCCACTTAACTCGCATGTGAGGACATATTCATGGCGAATACCACCTTTTCAGGTCCAGTGACCTCTACCAACGGTTTTGTTGGTGATATTAAAGTTCCAACTTATACCGTAGCTACCGCTCCATCAGCTTCTTCTGCAGGTGCAGGTACGCTTGTGTTCGTTTCAAACGGTGCGGCTGGTTCCGCTATCTTGGCTTTCTCTGACGGAACAAACTGGAAGCGTTCTGACACTGGTGCTACAATCGCAGCATCGTAAGGGGGTAGGTTATGAGTAGATTCAAGCCAGCCTCTAAAGAAGAACTCGCGGCTCGTGGGCTAAACCCTGATGGCACGCCCATCAAAAAGGTAGAACCTAAGAAAACGACAAAGAGTTCTTCCGCCAAGAAAGGAAGCTAACATATGTCTTCTGATGTATTAACCAAACGTGTAGCAGGCACAGGATCGCTAGGTGTAGGCCCAGCGCGAGTTCGTCAGGTGCAGGTTTTAACAGGTGCAGGTGCGGGGCGTCTTACAGTTACTAATGGTAACGGGGGCACTACAGTGTTGGATATTGATTTTCTAGCGTCTGACTCCCACTCAATTAATATTCCTGATGACGGTATTCGCTGTTCCTCAGACGTGTATGTGTCTGTGGCGACAAACATTACTGCCATGACTTTCTTCTATAGTTAGGAGGGTGTTATGCGGGCGTACTATAAAAAAGGTGGGGGTGTAAAATCCCCCGCTTGGACCCGTAAAGAAGGTAAGAGTGAGTCTGGCGGGTTAAACGCTAAGGGTGTTGCCAGCTATCGGAAAGCTAATCCCGGTAGTAAGTTAAAGACTGCTGTTACCACAAAGCCCAGCAAACTAAAGAAAGGTTCTAAAGCCGCCAATCGGCGGAAATCTTTCTGTGCACGCATGAAAGGCATGAAGAAGCGCAATACAAGCGCAAAGACAGCTAACGATCCTGACAGCCGTATTAACAAGAGCTTACGGAAGTGGAATTGTTAAATGGCTATCAGTCGTGCCCAAATGAGCAAACAGATACAATCGCCTCCCTCTAAAGTTTCTCAGAAACGGAAGAAGAAGGTTGCAAAAAAACGTAAGAAGGAACTTAATGCCATACCTAACAAGTAGTATTCCATACTTTAAAGCATGGGTGCGTAGGGAGTATACGAAAAACTTAGAAGGCTACCACGGAGAATTTTTACACGCTATGGTCGTTGCAGTAACCACAATGCCAAATCGGACTTTGAGCTTTCAAGTAATATTTACTGGCTGCGAGTCTGACGATACAGATGAACCTAACGTTCATGGCGGAGCTATGTGGGCACGTATGCCACTTACGGCGCTGGTTGCTGATACACCACTAGAAGAGTGGCCTACTGAACTACCACCATATTTAGCGCAACCGTGGGATTGTATGTCACACACGCACAGTGTGTATAAGATAGAACGCGCTTCTCCTGCACCGTGGATAGCCAAAGTAGATGGCGAGTTTTACCCTGCTAAGTATTACTTCACTGTTGATTATACTGATAGTGAAGTAGCTGATGATCCAGCGCAGCACAAACAAAGCCACGTACTTGAATTGTTAGACGCTGGAGAGTACACAGGTAATATAGTAGCTCTACCAAATAATCGGGTCCGTGTTACGCACCCTGCGTGGTTTGAAACGGGCCAAGGCGCTCCAGATTTTAAGCCAAACCAACATTCATATGGCTCTAAAGAAGATGTAGATTACGTCTGGGATACGGGCCGAGTATTTAACAACCTATACAAGGATGCTGACGATGAAAATGAAGAGTAAGGGCTATAAAAAAGGCGGCAAAATGAAAAAGTACCAAGCTGGTACTATGGTTAGCCCTGATGAACGCGCTATTGAACGTGGTAATGCTGCTATGGATCGGATTAGTGAAGAGGGCACCACGAACATGATGGAGGGTATGGGAGCTAAAGACCCTCGTAGCATGAGGCCCAAGAAACGCCCTACGGACCCCCGCAGCATGAAACCTAAGAAACG
>WLWE01002644.1_pt1 | contig 11229 bp, 9 predicted proteins | sample 6718301 | NCBI WGS metagenome assembly WLWE01 (sample SAMN12718691, study PRJNA515312) | sponge metagenome | isolation source: marine sponge | host: Mycale hentscheli | place: New Zealand: South Island, Marlborough, Capsize Point | collected 2003-05-01 | reverse complement strand
CGACATCATTAAATAATACAATTAATGGTAAACTAAATTCTACTGGAGAAATTACTTTAACTAATTCAAGCACAACATCAGTGTTGACAGATGCAAGAATAGGTGGCAATAGTGTTATATTACTAATGCCTATTACTAATAATGCCGCAAACGCAAACATTCATTTTACAAACATTGGAGACGGAACTGCAACTCTAAATCATGGATCTGGGAGTAGTACAAGAACATTCAAATATGTTATCATTGGATAACGTAGTTACAAGAGTACCAAGCGAAGATTTATTATTTATTTGGAGTCAAGTGTCTCCCCTACTAGAAAAAGCATTAGACGAAACATATACTATTAAAGATATTTTATACGGACTGTCTAATGAACGTATGCAACTATTTATAAGTTGGAATGATAGTAAAATAGAAAGTGCTGTTGTTACGGAAATAGCACAATACCCAAAAGCTAAAATACTAAGATATTTTTTAGCTGGAGGAACGAACCTAAATAACTGGTTAGAAAGAATACAAGAAAAAATAGAAAAGTTTGCAAAGCAAAATGAATGTACTCACCTTGAAGTCGCTGGACGTAAAGGCTGGGTAAGAAAGTTAAAAGGATATCAAATGAAGGCAATAATATTAAGTAAGGAAATAAAATGAGCAAAGGCAGTAATCCAACTAATGTAACAACAACTACATCAGCAGAACCATCTGAATTTATAAAACCATATTATACACAGGCTATTGATGCGGCACAGGATTTATACCAATCAGCATTGCCAAGTTATTTCCCAAACAATACTTATGTTGATACACCAGCAGAAACTAATGCGGCATTAGCATTGGCAACTAATAGAGCAACAGCAGGTAATCCATTATTAAATCAATCACAGACAGAAGCGTCAAAAATACTTTCAGGTGATTATTTATCGCCTACTACTAATCCTTATGCTCAAGGTTTGTTTAATCAAATGGCTGATGACATTAGCACAAAAGTTAATTCACAGTTTACAAGAGCAGGTAGATTTGGATCAGGTGCTAATCAAGAAGTATTAACAGACTCGTTAGGTAATTTAGCTAATCAGGTTTACGGAGATCAGTATAATCGTGAAAGACAAAACATGGTTAATGCAACACAACTTGCTCCTCAACTTGGTGAAATGGATTACAATGATATTACACGATTAGCACAAGTTGGTGATACTCGTGAGTCTATCGAACAAACAAAATTACAAGATGCTATGGCTAGGTTTGATTACGAACAACAAAAACCATACATTAAATTAAATCAATATCTTGGTGCATTAGGTGCTAACGTACCAATGAATACATTACAGACACAACCTTATTTTAGAAACACAGGAGCAGGATTGCTTGGTGGCGCTATGGCTGGTGGTCAACTAGCAGGTATGATGGGAGCGGCTAATCCAATGGCATATATGTTAGGTGGCGGTCTGTTAGGAGGATTTGCGTAATGGATATACAGGCTCTTATAAATGAAAGAATAATGAACAAATATGCTAAACCTACAAACAATAATCAAGGTGGGTTTGGAGGATTGTTAAATTTTGTTCAATCACCTAGAGGTATGGATTTGGCTACAGGTTTATTAGCACAGTCAGGTTATTCCCCTACTCCTACAAATGTAGGATCAGCTTTTGGTAAAGCCAATCAATATGCGTCAGGTATGGAAATAAAAAGAAATGCAAATGATTTAGCTGAGTTACAAGCTTTAGGAACAATATATAAAAATACAAAAGCACCTAAAAAATCAGATTTTTTTCAACAGTTAGATATGTTTAATCAAATATCATCTATACCAGCAGATCAAAGATCAGCAGATCAAATAAATAGTCTCGAAATATTAACTGATAAATTAAAAAAAGATCCAAGTATAAATGAGTATAAAGTTTATCTTGCGGATAAATTATTAAAAGATGGTGAATTAACAGATGATAATGACAAAGCATTATTAGGTTTCTTAAAAACTATTGATCCTATTTCCGCATTAATTGCAGACAGAATTGAAAACAAAGTAAGTGGCAATGATAATAAAAAAGAAAAAAAAGAAAAAAGAATAAAAATACCTGAAGATGCTCCACAATTAAAAAACGATCAAGGTGTTATAATTTATGAAGTAAATGGTAAATATTATAATGCAGATGGAACAGAATATAAGCAGTAAAAATGACAGATGTTCCAGAAGGATTTACAGCAGTAGAAAACACAATACCTGAAGGGTTTTCTCCAGTTGAAAGTTCTGTGCCTAAAGGGTTTACATTAGTAGAAGAAGAACCTTTAACAAATCAAGAAACTTCAATTAGCAATGTTCCTGAAGGTTTTAAAAAAGTAGAACCTGAAATCTTTGGTCAACCATTATCTGAATTACAAAAAGCAGATAATAGTGCCATTTTAAATGTGATTGGAAATGCTTTTGGTAAAGATTCTACATTAAGACAAAGGTACGCTGATGTAGGTGTGCCTGAAGGTGCTAAGGTAGCTGGATCAAAAGAAGAAAAAGAATTTTTTGGTTTTAATACAGTACCAATGGATCAAACAAAAGTCTTAGGAGTAACGATAGACAATCCTCTTTCTTTGTATAACAAATCAGATGGAGTATTAGATTTTGGTAAAAATGTTTCTAAGCATATTAGTAAAGATGTTTTAGGGACAGGATATTCTGCCCTTAACCAAGCATGGAAGGCTACTGAAACTTTAATAGATGTGCCTGTGGATTTAGCATCACAAGCTTTAGAAGAAGTTGTTTTGGCTACTTTAGGAGAAGATGGTTTTGCAGATTTACAAAAAAGAATATTTAAAAGCGATACTGTTAAAGCAAAAAATATAGCAGAACATTTAAAAGAAGTTATGTATATTGTTTTAGCAGATACAGCATCAAGAGCGCCCAAACAAAGCAATAAAGCAATTTTTAACGATCAACTTATTACAATAGAAAAAGCTATAAAAGCAGATCAACAAAAAATAGTTAATGACGTAATAACAAAGAATGAAAAAGATCCTTTAAATGTTGCTCCAAAGAATGATTACATTCAAGCTAAAGAAGAATTTTTTGTTCAAAACAATAAAGAAAGACTTGAGCCTTATTTAGCTGAAGCTGAAGGTAGAGTTATAGATTATGCCTCTAATTTAATAGCTAAAGAAACTAATAAAGATCCTATGGCTGTTAAGTCAACAGTTACAAATATATACAATCAAAATAAAACAAAGAATAATATTCCTAACTATCTCAAAAACATTTTTGATTTTAGAAAAAATAGTTCAAAAAGAACTTTAGAACAAGCTTATAAAGAAAGCCAAGGCGCAAAAAGGTTTGCAGAAATACAAGCGCAATATCGTCCTTCTGAAATATTTAAACAAATTGCAAAAGAGTTTCCTGATGTAAGAAGTATAGTAGAAAAAAACAAAGGTGTTAAACAACCTATTTCAAGACAAACTATTTTAAGTAATTTTGTTAGAGATCTTAAAGTTCCAGTTACACAAAAGAAATTAGGTAAAAATTTAGGTACTTATTTCCATGATGAAACAGTAACATCATTATACAAGTATGACTTGAATACTATTGCTCACGAAATGGGACACTTTATTAATGGTAGATTCCCTAAGATTACAAGAAACTATAGAGAAAATTTAATTTTTGATAAAGAATTAAAAGCAATATCTTATGATAAGTTTAGTAATGCTGAAGGGTTTGCTGAGTTTATACGTTTGTATTTAAACAAACCTGAAATGGTGCAAAAATACGCACCTAATTTTTATCAATGGTTTGACAGTAATTTAAAGAAAGGTGAGTTTTCTACTTACGTTGGAGGAAAGCTAGTCAACCTTGATAAAGCATTATTAAATGCACAAAAAGAATTTTCATCATATTGGAATCAAGGATCACTTGCTAGATTACAATCTAATATAGGATTTACAAAAGATATAAACAGAGGTGTAGCTAAACCTAGAGAGTATCTTTATGCTGATTTAGTTGATGCTTTATATGGATTAAGAAGAGCAGGAAAAGATTTAGGCTTTGGAGATATCCTTTATGATATTGCTAAAAAAGATAGAGGGGGATTATTTCTTACTCAAGGTATAATTGAAAAAGGTATTCCTGTTGCTAAAATAGATCCTAGAACAAAAATAGGAGAGCCAAAACAATTTATATTTGAATTTCAAGGTAAAGGTTTAGTTGAGGTTTTAACACCTGTAGCTAAAGAAATTGATAACTTTATATTATATGCGGTATCAAGATCTGCGAAAGAAACTTACAGACAAGGTAGAGAAAATTTATTTAAGCCAGACCAAATAAAAGCAGGTATGGAATTAGAGACACCATTGTTTGTAAAAATGTTTGATGATTTACAAATTTGGCAAAAAGGCATTGCTGACTTTGCTCAAAATTATGGAAAACTTTTTACTAAAGTAGAAAGAGCAAGATGGAATAGAATAGATTATATTCCGTTTAAAAGAGAAACTAAAAGCTTTGGAGAGTCAATTACATCTTCTAACATTTCTCCTCAGTTTAGTGGTATTAAAATGTTAACAGGTGGTAGAGACAATCTAAGACCTATTTTAAGCAATATTATAAACAATGCCTCAGCATTAATAGAAGCTTCTATACAAAATAGATACAAGTTAGAAATGTTAGATTTCTTTTCAAAAGAAAGATATCTAGGAACAGGTAGGTTTATTCATATTGCAAAAGAACCTCCTCGTGCTGTTAGGTCAAAAGCTGTTACTAAAGATATTATAAATACTTTAACTAGAGAATTAGAAGATAGATTAAATATGATGGGTATGCCATCTAGAGATATTGGTACTGCTAAAAATATGTTACGACAAGCAGGTAATCAAGCTGGATCTTTAATAGAAGTTTTAATACCTGAAAAGACACCAAAAAGAGCAGATGGTAAAATGTATATGCCAGTTAGAAGAAATGGCAAAACAGAATATTATGAAGTTCGTGATCCTTTATTATTTACAGCATTAAATAATCTTAAACCCAAAGCTATAGGTGAAGGTATAGTTAAAAGTTATATTAGCCCTATTAGAGTATTGTCACAAAATTTAATTACTCTTGCTTTTGATTTTATGACAAACAATATCTTAAGAGATACAATTCAATCTTGGGTTACAAGTAAAGCAGGATATATTCCAGTTAAAGATTTTGTAATAGGTTTAACTTCAAGAATTAGGCGAGATCAAAATTATAGAGAGTTTGTAGAAAATGGTGGGGGAAGATCTAGTTTATATGCAAGTGAAGCCAGTGTTAGAAGAAAACTAGATGATTTTTATAACAGTAAAGGAATTACTCCTAGTCTTGTTTTAAATACACCAAGAAAATTTTTTAGAATGTTAGAAACCATAGGTGATGCTATGGAAGTGGCTTCTAGACTTGGTGAAAAAAGATTATTAAAAAAACAAGGCAAGTCTGTAACCGAACAAATTGTAGGCGCTAAAGAAGTCACAGTAGATTTTGGCACAAGGGGTGCATATCAAACAGGGTTTGGTAAATTCTTAGAACAAACAGAAAATATTGTTTTGTTTTTAAGAGCCGCAAAACTTGGTATGGATAGAATTTACAGAGCAGGTTTTTTTGACAAACATAAAAAAAGAGTACAAGCCAAAGTTGTTGGTATGGCAAGTGCCTCTATGGCATTAGGTATTTTGAACCAAGATAATCCTATATACAGAGAGTTACAAGATTGGGACAAAGACGGACATTGGCATATTTTTGTTCCTACTTTTGATGGTGCTTGGGGTGAATATTTTGCAGAGACAGGAAAAATACCTAATCCACAAACATCAGCAGAAGCTATAGGGTATGATGCTGCAACAGGTAACATCAATCCTCTTTACACACATTATAGATTACCCAAACCTTGGGAGATAGGATCTATTAATAGTGTTGCTGAAAGATGGGCAATAGGCATGGTAAATGGAACATTAGATGCTAAAGAAGCGATGCACATGGCATCAATACTTTTTGCTAATGTAAGATTTGAACCTACTTTTCCTATACTTACTCCTATTTATGAAAACATTGTAAATAAAAATACATTTACAAACAAACCAATTATTGATCCTTACGAAGAAAAAACATTAGAATCTTTTTTACAAGGATCTACAACCGCATCTGAAACATCGAAGGCGGTATCGCAATATTTATACAAAAAGTTTGGTATAAATGTTTCAACATTTTCTGCACCTATGATTGACAATTATATCAAAGGAATACTTCATACCTTTGGTAATTACGGATTACTAATATCAAATAAAATATTTTTTGATGAAGCAGAAGATTTATCAATAAATCAATATCCTGTTATAGGTAAATATATAAGAGATCCTGTAAACAAAAGCACAGAAAGTGTTTCAAAAGCTTTTGAGTTAATAGGAGATTTTGCTAAAGCTGATCAATCTGCCGCCCATTTAGCCAGAGACTATGGTTTGAATGATGATGAAGAATTACTTGATATATATCTTAATGATGATCAAAAAGCTTTAGAGGCTGGTTTAGATGCTTCAGGTAATAAAACTAGACAACAATTCGTAGAAGCAAACTCGTTAATAAAAAATATTAAAAAAGCAAATAAGCTATCTGTAGTTCAATCTTTTGCAAAGATAGTAGCAGAACAAAAAGGAGTCAATGTAGATAACTACATACAAAATTTAAAAGACATAGGGATATACAACGACATAGGTGCTTTAAAGCAACATATTAACAATGATATTATTATACAAAGAAACATCTACGCAGAAGAATTTGTAAAAATTATCGAAGAAATAAAAGTAGAACCATTTTAAGGAGTAATAGAAATGACAGTATCAAATTATAGCACAACAGCTAATAGCAATACATCAGTCAACGGAATCAATATTTCAGAGGGCATGAGTCCATCTGATGTGAATAATGCACAGAGAAGTATTTTATCAGACACAAGATCAGTATGGAACGACAAAGAATGGTTTATACTTGGTGATGGTGATGGAACAACAACATTTACAAGAGCCAGTACAACTTCCGTTACAGTAGCGGCAGACATTACATCAACACATCATGTTGGTCGTAGAGTAAAAATTGTTGGATCTAACACAGGAACAATCTTTGGCAAGATAGCAACATCTAGCTTTTCATCACCAAATACTACTCTTACATTTACTTTAGATAGTGGATCTATCAACTCAGGTGATACTACTGTAGATGTTTATGTAGGTTCTACTTACACAGGATATGCTATCCCAGTTGTTGACGAAGATGATATGTCTAGTAACTCAGCTATCATTCCCCCTTCTCAGCAATCTGTAAAAGCTTATGTTGATGGTGGTACTGCAACCATTACAGGCAAAACAATTAACCTTGCTAACAATACATTAACTGGAACAACTGCACAGTTTAATACTGCTCTTTCAGATAATGACTTTGCTACACTAGCAGGATCAGAAAGTTTAACTAATAAAACATTAACAAGCCCTGTTCTTAACACAGGTATTAGCGGTACTGCATTTAAAGATGAAGATGATATGTCATCAGACAGTGCGACTGCGGTTGCTTCTCAGCAATCAATCAAGGCTTATGTAACTGCCCAATTAACAGCAGAAGATTTAGATTTTGCAGGTGCAAGTGGAACAGGATCAGTAGATTTAGACTCACAGACATTTACGATTGCTTCAGGCGAGGGTATAGATACAGTAGCTTCAGGACAAACTTTAACAGTTAGTGGTGAAGATGCTACAACATCAAACAAAGGTATAGCTTCTTTTAGTTCTGATAACTTTGCAGTATCAAGCGGTGCTGTTACCATTAAAGATGGTGGAGTAGCAAATGCAGAACTAGCTAACGATAGCGTCTCTTATGGCGGTGTATCTTTAGATTTAGGTCAAACAGATAGTACCCCTGCTTTTAATTTATCAGACGCAACTGCTTATCCAACAAGTGCATTAAATGGTACGATTGCAAATTCACAACTTGCTTCAGGAATAGATGCTACTAAGATCGCAGATGGATCTGTAACAAGCACAGAGTTTCAATATATTAATACCCTATCTTCAAACGCTCAAACTCAATTAAGTGGTAAATTAACTGCTTCTAATGATTTATCTGATTTAGCATCAGCTTCTACAGCAAGATCAAATCTTGGTCTTGGTTCGATATCAACTCAAGCCTCTAACAATGTTTCTATAACTGGGGGATCTATTACAGGAATGTCAACTCCAAGTGGCAACTCAGACGTAGCTAACAAAGATTATGTTGATCAAGCAATAGCAGGACTTAGAAACAGAACTGTAGCTGAGTGTGCAACAACAGCAAACGTCAATTTGTCTAATGGATTAGAAGCTGGTGACACGATTGATGGTGTTACATTAGTTGCTGGTGATCGAGTCTTAGTTAAAGATCAATCTACAGCTACAGAGAATGGTTTATATATAGCAGTCTCAAGTGGTGCGGCTTCAAGAGATCCTGAACACGATACGATTGCAGAGTTAAGCGGTGGTATGATTGTTGTAAATCAAGGATCATCAAATAATGATAAAATTTTTCTTTGTACTACTGATAACTCAGGTTCAGTTGGTTCAACTAATATAACTTATACGCAAGTTACCCCTAATAATTCAGGGACAGTAACCTCTATAGGATTAGCACAATCAGGTTCAGAGTTTAGTATATCAGGTTCACCTGTAACTTCAGCAGGAAACATAACTATAGACGTAAACAGAATATCTGCAACAAAGATTGGTGGCAACTCTAATGTTTCTGATACAGAATATGGTTATCTCGATGGAGTAACCTCACCAATACAAACACAAATAAATAATTCAGCATCAGCAGGATTTGCAATAGCTATGGCTGTTGCGCTTTAAAGAAAGGTAAATAATGGCACAGAATTTTAGAAATCAAATTGTTAGAAACACAGGTACATCAGCAGTAGATATTCTTAACGCAGTTGACAGTTACGATACTGTAATTGGTATAAGATTAGCTAATGTGGGTACTTCCTCAATTAGTGTAGATGTCTATATTGTTAGGTCATCTACTAACTACTACTTAATTAAATCAGCACCTATCCCTGTAGGTGGATCACTTGAGTTAATTGACGGAGGTGCAAAGGTTGTATTACAATCAGGAGACAAGATATCAGCAGTTTCAACAGCCGCAACAAGTTTAGATTCAGTTGTTTCTTACATAGATACAATTAGCACTTAGGAGATATAATGAGTTATATTGGAAATATACCAGCAGATAAATATCAAACTCTACAGAAACAGAGTTTTACTACATCTGCTACTGACACCTATACACTAAGTTATGCAGTAACAAATCCCCAAGATTTGGCTCTGTTCATTAACAATGTGAGGCAGAATCCTAATGATGCTTATACAGTATCAGGAACAACACTAACCTTATCATCTGCAATTACTGGTTCAGATACTATGTATGCAGTGTTCTTAGGTAGAGCAGTAGAAACTGTAGCACCAGCTATAGGCTCTGTTACGAACTCTATGTTAGCTAACTCATCTATTACTTTAAATGGCTCTGCTGTTTCTTTAGGTGGTAGTGCTAATGTAGATAATACTCCAGCTTTTCAAGTAAAACTAGACGGAAATCAATCCATACCTGATGAAACTTCAACAAAAATTCAATTTAATAACGAATTATATGACACTGATTCAGCTTATGACAATTCAACAAATTACAGATTTATTGTTCCTAGCGGAGAGGGTGGTAAATATTGGTTCTACTCACAATTACAATTTAATACTGCAAGTTATTTAGAATGCCAAATAAGGAAAAACGGAAGTGAATGGTTAAAATCACATGAACCAAATCTTTCTACTAATAACAGTAGGTCTGTTTGGGCAGCGGGAGTGGATATTGCTTCTGCTGGTGATTATTATGAAGTCTTTACATACCAAGATACAAGTGGTGCACTTAATTTAATAGGAAATAACACAAGGACTTTTTTCGGTGGATATAAATTAATAGGAGTATAGCATGGCACAACTAAGTTCAAAAATAAAATTATATGTAGGAAGCGAAGTAGATTTTCTTAATGATGTAATCCTCCAAGATGAAGGAAAAGGTGCATACATTAAAGAGTGGAACTTAGAAAAAGCTAAACCTACTGATGCACAATTAAACGCATTAGAAACACAAGCTAATGAGTATGAAGCAAATCTAATCACATCTAAAGAAAACAAAAAAGCATCTGCTAAACAAAAACTCCAAGACTTAGGATTAACAGTAGATGAAATTAAGGAGGCATTTGGAATCTAATGGCTATAACTAAAATTATAACAAACAGTATTGCTGATACAGCTATTAGTACAGCTAAGATTGCTGATGATGCAGTAGGTAATACTAAACTAGACCTTACTGCTGACTATACTTTTACTGGAACTATAGGTGGTGTTGGTGGTGGAAAAGTTTTACAGGCTCAGTATTACCACAATAAAACAAAAACTGTTGCTACATCTTCAAGTAACTTATGGGAAAATATAAATATAACTCCTAGTGCTACAAGTAGTAAAATATTGCTTATTTGCAATTTTGGTTTTGGAAGTAGTAATTTAAATGGTGGTGTAAAAATACAAAGAGGCTCAAGTAATATTATGCCAGATTTAGACAGTGCTTATCTTGGACACCCTACAACTTCGCAAGGTGCTTTTGGAACTCCTGACGATAGTATAGGTATTTCTGGCTCTAACAATGTTGGTGAATATAGTTTTAGTTATATGGACTCACCGAATACTACTTCTCAAGTTTCGTATAGATTAAGATATGTTGAGGCATCTGGATATTCTGGAACAATTTATTGGAACAGGTCATCTAATGACAATGGTTCACAATGTATTTCAACAGTAACACTTTTGGAGATAGAAGGATAAAATGAGTATTGGTAAACATGAAGCATTACAGGCACTAACACCTAATGGAAAATATATTAAATCTCCTTCCTTCGGACGAGTTGAAAGTTTTACGTCCGATTCATTTTTCATCAAGGGAGAAATATAAGTCTCAAATCTCTCCTTGGAAATAATTAAAGTTATTTCATTTGTTGCTTGAATGCCAAATTTAGATAGTATTGTTGTATTATCACCATACCCTTCAAAAGATTCAATGTAAGCCTCTATTGGATATGCATCATCAAACTTTGATTCTATTACTTCCTTTATGACAGTATTTTGTGTTAGATATTTTCTTGGCAAAAAATGCACATCTATGCCATATATCCT